>Ga0265295_1001355_pt1 | contig 43220 bp, 30 predicted proteins | sample Munlansysbiofilm_FD_192503 | JGI IMG/M metagenome (GOLD analysis project Ga0265295, IMG submission 192503) | Leachate microbial communities from a municipal landfill in Southern Ontario, Canada - Methane capture system biofilm | ecosystem: Engineered > Solid waste > Landfill > Unclassified ... | reverse complement strand
CCTAAGTACGGAATTCATTGGAGCCATTATGGGATGCTTTTGGCAACCGATAGCCTAATTAATTATATTGAAGAGAAACGAAATATTGTAATGCCACATCTTGAATTTACCAAAATAAGATGTTCTTCAAATTTGAAATTTACTGATTATGATATTGCTGGAGGAATGAACTTGTTGTTTCAAATGCATTCAGAACCAATGTGTTATCCCGACATCAAATTCACAACTTCCGATTATTCCATAAAGCCCAAAACGTTGGTTGTTTCCGATAGTTTTTATTGGAGTATGTTTAATATTGGTGTTGGGAATAACGTGTTTAGCTTTGGTGGGTTTTGGTTTTATAACAAACAAATCTATCCTGATAGTTTTAAATCAACATTATATACTAAAGATATTGATATTGCTCAAAAAACATTAGAAAATGATGTTGTGATTTTAATGACAACGGATGCTAATTTGCCTAACTTTAGTTGGGGATTTGTAGAAAATATGGTTCAGGTTCTATTAAACAAGGATATTCATTTGGATGAAAATGTTATCGAAAATCAGAAAGAAGAACGAATAAGACAAATGATACAGGTGATTAGAGACGATACGAATTGGTTTGATATTATAAAGAAGAAAGCTAAAGAGAGAAATATATCGATTGATTCAATGCTTGTAATTGATGCAAATTGGATGCTTGAGCAAAAAAAATAAGGGCTATTGTGATTTTATTTTGGGTATTAACAATTAATCTATTTGATTGTATTGAATACAAATGTTCCTTTTGGCAAAAGGATTCAGATGAATTTTGTTTGTTGAATATTTTTACGAATAATCATCTGTTCTATACTTTTCGTCGTCCTTATCGAGATAAATAGTGGCGTAGTTATCGTAGCGCGAAAAGGGAATCTCTCCATTCTCAACTGCTTCAATTACTTTACAACCCGGTTCGTGGATATGACTACAGTTGTGAAATCTGCAATTGTCGGATTTGGCAAAAATCTCAGGAAAATAGTGCGACAGTTCCTCTCTGTCAATTTCCAGCAACCCAAACGCTCTGATACCTGGAGTATCGACAACGTATCCGCCATTGTTTAGTTCTAACATCGATGCAAAAGTTGTGGTGTGTTTTCCTTGACTGTGTGCATCGGATATGGCCCCAACTTTTAGTGTCAATCCAGGTTCAATAGTATTAATTAAACTGCTTTTCCCAACTCCGGAGTGCCCGGTGAACATGCTGATTTTATTGCTCATCTCGGCGTTAAGTTCCTCAATACCAATTCCTTTTGTGGATGATGTAATTAGGCACTTGTATCCAATTTCCTCGTAAGTGGTGACATATTCAGCAAGTTTGTCCAAAAGTGGACCGGTGCATAAATCAACTTTGTTGAAAATAATTTTCGCAGGAATACTGTAGGCTTCGGCAGTTATCAATACACGATCGATAAACATAAGCGTCGTGGTTGGTTCTGAGATGGTTGCCACAAGAAATACCTGATCGATATTCGATGCCAAAATGTGACTCTCTTTACTTAGATTGATGGAACGTCGGATAATATAGTTTCGCCGTTCATCGATGGAAACAATAACGCCCTGTTCCGCATTCTCTTCAATTTGGACTTTTACGTGATCGCCAACAACAATAGGATTGGTGGAGCGAATTCCTTTCAATCGGATTTTGCCGCGAATAGAACACTCTATTACTCTATCGGTATTGTCCAATTTCACACTGTTTTGACCTCCGGTCGAACGAATTACAAGACCTGAATATAGTTCCATAAAGTTAGAAAAGGGTTGCTGTTTTGTTTTGGGGCTCAAAAATATGGAATTCAACTAGATATCCGGCATGTTTCCGAATATTTAACGCAAATCCATCGTCAAATAGCAGATATTGTCCTTTGATTCCTATTAATCGCCCACGGAAAGAGGGTGTTTTTTCCAGATTAACCGATTTCTTTATCAGCGGAGCTATAATAAATGGATATTCAAATTCATAAATCGTATTATCGGGATTTATATATTGTTGATACTCCATAGGAATCAGTTTCTCAATGCGTGATTTTTGTTCAAGCAGGTTGGTGCTTTTTTCGTTGCTGTTGAGCATGGCGCGCCATTGGGTTTTGTCGGCTAGATGTGATTTTAGCGCAACTTCAATCATTCCGGCCAAATATCGATTTGGTGTCAATGCCAAACTAATGGTTTGCGAAGCTCCTTGATCGATCCATCGAGTTGGAACTTGCGTATGTCGAGTTACGCCAACTTTAAGTTGCGATGTGTCGGCTAGATAAACATGGTGATCAATCAGACAGTTTTTTGTTGCCCACTCCATATCGCGTGCAATTCCAATATGTGCCTTGCACTTTTCGGGATGCAATACATCTTCCTCGGTTTGCGGAAGCGTCTGGAAACAAGGGTAGCAATATCCTTGTGCAAAGGAGGTTTTTGTTTTTCTTCCACAATGGATACAGTGGATTTCACCTGTGTAGTTAAATTGAATCTCTTTTCCCATAAGTTCATTTAAAGGGATTAACTGATCTTCTATTGGCAAAGAGTAATGAATGGGCGTGCTATGTTCGGATTTAAGTTTTAGGAGATGTCCAAGCATTGATATTGAGTTTAAGTTTGTATCTTTTGCCTAAAATATGGATAATAGTGCAAATAATAGCCCATTGATTGATTATTTAGCACAAAATCGAACAAGGCACTTTAAATTTTTTATATTTGCATCTATTCTTTAAGATAACCACATTGTTTTAATATTGATTTATAACGTGAGAAATATAGCCCTAATTATTGTCTCTTTTATTGTAATCAGTTTTTTCAGCATTACCGATTTGCTTGGACAGCATAGGGTTATTACCGCCTTGGGCGACACCTTAAATTGTTCTTATATCGAGGTGGATTTAGAGATGGAAGAGGTTGTTTGTCAGGAGTTTATGACGGATAGTGTTTATGTTTTTAATCCCGATTTGGTTACCTCTATAAAGTATCATTTTTTTCCTAAGTTTCCCAATCTTAAACAACCAAATCTGATTGTTTCTGCCAATATCGGGATCGCCATTACCACCTATTTATCGGCAATGGGAAACATTGAAACTCAACCTATTTTGGTCGATGGCATGAAGCGAGGTGTCAACTACAACATGAATCTTGAATATTACCACAATGCTCCGTTGGGGCTTGCGGTGGGCGCCAACTATCTCTTTTTTAAAAATGACAAGGATACTGTTTGGGCACAAGAGTCGTTTAAAACCGCAGGAATAGGTGTTTCTTATCTCTCAAAAGGGTATATTAATGAGCTCTTTATAATGGCACAAGCCATAATTACCTATTCCGATTATCAAACCAAAGGCAATATGCCATCCTTTACTTTTAAAGAGCATAACACGTTGTGGGGACTTCAAACCTCAGGATCAGTAAATTATCACATTACAGAATTGGTGTTAATGAGCTTTGGCGGAAAACTTCATTTTATGCACAAGAAACCCCACCAAGTTGAAAAAGTAACCAATATTAATTTGGCAATTTTTGAAATGAATTTGGGATTCAAATGGATGTGGTAGAACTTTTATAATGGGGATATTCATATTACAAAACAAAAGTCAATCTTGCGAAAGATTGACTTTTGTTTTACTTGACACGTCTAATCTTTTATAAATAATTTTGCAGTGCAAATTGTATGTTCTAACCTCAGTTTTACGATATACAATCCCATTGGCAGATCAGAAATCGGTATTAAATTACCATTGAGATGAATTAATTTAACGCGTTGTCCCTCGATGTTGAAGATGGATAATTCGCCAGAGGTTTCGGACAAGGAAATATACTCAGAAGCTGGATTTGGATATATTTCTAACCGGTAGTTTGTTAGCTCTGTAATTCCAACCAAATTAATGGTTGTTGAGGTGGTTGCGATTATTTTCGGGTTGGAAGCAAGCGTTGCTGTCACGGTTAAAACACCTGAACTAGATACGTGCAGTAACCCATTATTATCAATACTTGCGCCCTCTGTTGGAGTAGACCACAAAATGGTTTCGTTGGTTTGGGGTATCCCCAAATTGAAGGCTAATGCTTCCAATTGAAGTTCCTGTGTCGTCAAAGTAGGAGGAAGATCTTTAATGGCAATCATCTGTTGTTGTCCGGTAACTGTTGGATTGGGAGCAACTTTAATTGCACCGCATATTTCAGTCGAAACCTCGCCCAGTCTGCCACCATCTGCCAACATTCCATTCTGTACTTTTACGAAATGGATTTGGTCGAGAAAGATATGGTTCCCATCAGCATCAACCGCCCAGCTAATGTCAAACGCATCGCCACCCGAGTTTTCGGTTTCATGCGTATATGGATTATCCGGTTTTGACCAAGGTTCAGAACGTCGCGCCACGTTATCGGCATAGCCAAAAGCTCTTTTGTAAATCTTAGTCATTGGGGATGTACTATCAACTTCTGGGTTTATTTGTGTGCCTCTAAGGGTATAAAAAGAAGTTGATATTTGAGGAAAGTTAGACGCAAGGGGGTAGTACGGTTGTGTGTGGGCTCTATTTGCATAAACAAAGCCATTTTGTCCCAAATTGTCGGTCCAAGGAACGTCGCAAGCCACTTCTTGATTTGGATTCGTGTACGTTACCTCGTAGTTTTTTACGGTATTGGAAAAATAGTAGTCGCTTCCTGCCAACTCGTACCATGTATCGTCAGGGAGATTGTTTCCGTTTTCGTCTTTCATCACCCAAACAATTCCGGGTTCGCTCCAGTCGGGGAGCGGATTGCCAAAAATCGTGAAATCAACCCCATATGGATTGTTAGGGTGATTTTCAACAGGGTTGTCAAATCGAAAAACAACATATCCGCCCCATGCTCCTAGTGTTACATGTCCCGATAATCCACCAATAATACTGTTAGCGGCTTCGAGTGTTCCCCACGATGGAGTATTTATGAGTTGTCCTGGAGCAGGTGCATATTCCAGTATTTCAGCAATGTATTGCGAATGCCCGTTAAACCAAAGTCCAAGGAGCATCGCAATACTTAAAACAGATTGTTTCATTTTATTGTTTTATTAGTCGTTTTGTAACCGAGCCATTGTTTGATTGTAATCTTAAAACATATAAGCCCGAAGGAAGATGCTGAATATCTATAATTTGGTTGTCCAAAACATGATTTACTTGTTTTACGAGTGATCCCGAAATGTCAAATATGGTAAGTTGTACCTCTTTTTCCGAGTTGGTGTTTATATTTATATAATTGGAAGCTGGATTGGGGAAAACATGAATATTATTGAACGATGCAATAGTTTCAATATTCACTTCAGTTGGGCTGATATAGAATTGGTCGGCACAGAGGTAGGCGGGCGTATTCATTCCCCACGCTCCATTGTCGCTCGATGATAGTGCAATCTGTAAACTGTCGATAGCACCAAGCGAACTTAGTTCTACCCATTGCCATGTTTGCACAATATAGTCTTCTTCTTGATTTCCGAATCGATAGTCGGCTAAATAAAATTCGATGGTGTCTGTTTTTTTTCCATCAACAAATCCCCATACGGATAGTTTAAGCCAGTCGGCATCACTCCCAGTAACTCCACCAAATTTCTTGCTAAAAGCATCGCCATTTTTCATTGATAAAGCGGTATAAGTACTGTTGGTTGTGTAAAATCCTTTTACGGTGTGTGCTTTATTGTTAGCAAATTTCACTGTCGGTAAATCAAAATCAGACACGTAGGAAACGGTGTAGACTCCACTGTTTGCTGATGTCGATTCAAAGCCACCTTTTGTAATGGCACTATATTGATTGCTCCATCCTGGAGTAGTGTCATTTGTTGAGTTTGAGTATGCCCATTGATTCCATGATCCGTATTCTGCATTGTAGTGATTTGTGAAAATTGCATTGCCCGATTGAAAAGAACCTTCGCCGTTCGCTCCATTCCAGTAACTATTGTTTTCTAGGTCTAAGTTTTCAAAATTGGCAATTGTATATTCTCCAACAATGGCATGGTATGATCCAATAATAATGGAAGCAGTTACCCTTCGATTTTCATTTTCAGCTTCAATCGTAACTGTTGTTTGCCCAGATCCAATTGGATTAATGGTTAGCTTGTGGTCTGTAATTGCAGCTAAAACAACCTCCGAATTGCTATTCGATACAACCGAGAACGTAAAATTATCTTCACTGTCGGGATCGGTGAAATAGTTGTTTAAATTGAGCTCAACAGTTTCAGAACCAACGGACAACTGAATATTTTCAAATGGCTGTGTTAAAATTGGAGCTTGGTCGGTTCCATTTATTTTGGCAATTGGTCGGGCATACGAAAGCACAAAGGCTCCATTATTATTCCCCGGCTCTAAAACATCGCCCATTGTCTTCACCATAGTAAGCCAATCCATGTCGTCTGAAGTGTAAGCCAACGTATCATAGTTATACCCATTCCCTTCTGTTTTATTCCAAATGGCCAATATTTTGTCGGAAGCGTAGTCATTAACGCTAAAAATTACATTTCCCTTTTGATCAATATCACAATCGTATGCTCCTGCTGGAAGATCAGAGAGAATCACCGCGTCGGACATTTGCAAGACGGGTAAATCCGTGTTTGACAATATGCCTAGAACAGCGGAACTGCTCCATTTTACTAAGTAGTTATCATCGAATGTGGCAGTAGCAAAATAGAGATTACCCTGTGCATCGGCGGTAATTCCTGCAGAGCTGCCAGAGGTTTCAATAATTAGTCTGTGGCTGTTGTTTCCTGTTGTGTCGAGCAGATATATTTTATTCTCTTCACCATAAATAGCACCGTCAACAACGAGTTGATTATTAATTATTTCCATGTCAAAATTTCCAGTCAATGTAGCTTTATGATGCCACTCTGCGGTTTCAAGATCAATGCGATAAATACGATCGTCGCTATTTCCCGTGACCGTAAAACCTGCCCATATTTCATTGTTGGTAGGGTTTGCATATACAAAACTCGGATACGCATTGTATCCTTGAGGTTTGCCATATTTTACCAGCTCTTCGCCGGTAATTATGTTAATACAAATAATTGTATCGCCTGTATTCCCATACAATACGCCATCTTTTATGTCGAATGTCGAAAGCATGTCGTAATCCGTAAAGATGTCGTTGGCAGAATTGTTGCCAACAGCAGTAAGATAGCTGTTCTGTGATTGCGATACGTTTGCTAGTAATAGCAATCCGAATGTAATAGAAAGAAATTTGTTCATTATCTGAAATTTAAGTGTGTAACAAGACAACTTGCATAACGACACATAAAATCGAGACCAATTTTTGATAAAGATAGTTTTTCCTTTGATTTGATATTTTCATCGTTACGCTGGCATTAAAATTTCAATTCAAAATTCAGATTGCAGCAGACGATACTTTTGAAGGGCTTGTCAGCATGATAGACTTCCTGTTCTCCGCAGGCTGCAAATCTGATTATCACTGGCAGGTCTTCTGACTTTCCTCAGGATATCGACGCCTTCCCATTCTTCAAAAGAAAAGTGGCTTATGGTCGATCCAAAAACACGAGGATCACAGCAGCGGGAACTGTTGCCGATTTACACGACATTCCCTTTTAATTCCATGGAGCATATATTGTCCATTTGGAAACCATTGAGATTACAAAAGTATCTATTTTTTTGATTACATATAGAATAAGTATGAAATGTTTTTATCATTATCAGGTATTCATCGTTATTAATTTACCAAACAGCAGTGATTTTTTAAAAAAAAGATAGGATGCAAGTTCTCCTATTTTGCAGTTGGGGAAATCAAATAAAATAAATATTTTTTAGAAAGTAAATTTCGAGTCTGAAAATGAATTACCTTCGCACAATCTTTATGAAAAAGGAAGCAAAATAGACGCTGAGAATTTAGTGATCCCAAAGTGTTGTAAAAGTATGATTTTGAAGTTGGGGAATAAGTTTTTCCACTAAAAAACAAGACAATAGGTTGTTCATTAGAATAAAATATTTATCTTTGCAGTCCGATTTTTTAAGCTCAATTATTTTTATGTAAAACATTAACAGGAGGTTAATAGTGAACACGTTAAGTTACAAAACGGTATCAGCCAACAAAGCAACTGTCACAAAACAGTGGGTATTGGTAGATGCTGAGAATCAGACAGTAGGGCGTTTAGCTTCAGTAATCGCATTGGTATTACGAGGCAAACATAGGCCAGATTACACACCTCACGTGGACTGCGGAGATAATGTTGTGGTAATTAATGCAGGGAAAGTTCGCTTTTCAGGCGCTAAGTGGGAACAAAAAAAGTATATCCACCACACAGGTTTTCCAGGAGGACAGCGTGAAGTAAAAGCATCCATGCTTTTAGCAAAAAGGCCAGGAGCCGTTTTAGAACATGCCATTAAAGGGATGCTTCCAAAAAACAGACTTGGTCGTCGATTATTTTCTAACCTTTATGTTTATGCTGGAACAGAGCACGAACAAGAAGCACAGAACCCGCAAACTATTGATTTATCAAAAATTAAGTAATTGTTATGGAACAAATTAGTACAATCGGGAGACGTAAGGCTGCAATTGCACGAGTATTTGTAAGCGAAGGAAGTGGTAATATAACCATTAACGGACGCGATATAAAAACTTATTTTCCAACATTAACGTTGCAATACATTGTAGGACAACCTTTCTCAGTTTTAGGACTAGAAGGAAAATACGATGTAAAAGCAAACCTTGATGGTGGAGGGATTAAAGGACAAGCAGAAGCTTTGCGTTTAGGTATATCAAGAGCACTATGTGAAATTGATATTGAAAACCGCCCAAAACTCAAAACAAATGGTTTCTTGACACGTGACCCACGCGTTGTTGAACGTAAAAAATACGGACAATCAAAAGCACGTAAGAGATTTCAATTTAGTAAACGTTAATGATTTAACCGTAAGTTTAGCATCTAAATCCATCGGACTTATTACTCTTTGTAATAACTACCGAGAGATTGCATAGAAGAAGAACGTAAACTTGGAAAGAAAAAAACATGGCAAATATCACATTCGACGAATTGCTTGAGGCCGGAGCTCACTTCGGACACTTAAAGCGTAAATGGAATCCCAACATGGCTCCCTATATTTTTATGGAGAAAAACGGGATACACATCATTGATTTACATAAAACAATTGTAAAACTTGACGAAGCAACAAATTCTATTCGGAATATAGCTCGATCAGGTAAAAAGATTTTGTTTGTTGCAACAAAAAAACAAGCCAAAGAAATTATAGCCGATAAAGTAGGCGACATAGGTATGCCTTACGTTACAGAGCGTTGGTTTGGTGGTATGTTAACAAACTTCCCTACAATCCGTAAAGCCGTTAAAAAAATGTCGTCTATCGACAAAATGGAAAAAGACGGAACTCTAGATTATATGTCAAAACGTGAGCGTCTACAGATTTCACGTCAACGAATGAAACTAGAGAAAAACCTTGGTTCTATAATTGACTTAACTCGTTTGCCAGCAGCTCTATTTATTGTTGACGTACAAAAAGAGAGAAATGCTGTGGCGGAAGCGCGCCGATTGAATATTCCTATATTCGCAATCGTAGATACAAATTCAAATCCAAACCTTGTTGATTATGCAATTCCTGCCAACGATGATGCAGCAAAATCAATTGCATTAATTTTAGACCACATCACAGCAGCAATCAAAGAGGGTCTTAGCGAACGTAAAGTTGAACGCGATAAAGACGATGAGGATGATGAGAAAAAAGCACCAACTAAAACTAGAGCTAGAAGAACTGGCCCTAGAGCACAAGCGGCTGCTGAAGATAATGAATCAACAGAAGCAACTACAACTACAGAGCCTGTAGAAGTAACTAAACCAGTTGAAAAAGTAGAGACTGTTGAAGATAAAGAAGCAGAAGAGTCTGCTGAATAATTAATTTTCTTAGTAAATAACATACAAAATATATTATCATGGCAATAACTGCGGCCGAAGTGGCTAAACTGCGTAAAGTAACCGGCGCAGGAATGATGGACTGTAAAAAAGCACTCGAAGAGGCCAATGGCGACCAAGAGCGTGCAGGTGAAATTATTCGTGAAAAAGGCAAATTAGTTGCTGCAAAACGTGCTGATAGAGACGCCAACGAAGGTGTTGTGTTAGCAAAAGTTTCAGACGATAAAAAAACAGGGGCAATTATTACATTGAACTGCGAGACTGATTTCGTTGCGAAAAATGCCGATTTTATCGCTCTAGCTCAAGCAATTCTTGACCTTGCACTGGTAAAGAAACCAGCAAATCTTGAAGCATTAAAAGCACTCAAGTTAAATAATGTTTCTGTAGCAGAAACTATTATTGAGCAGGTGGGTGTTATTGGCGAAAAAATCGACTTGTCCTATTTCGACGTTGTAGCTGGTGATGTTGCAATTGCTTATATTCATCCAGGAAGTAAATTAGCTTCTCTTTTGTCCTTCAATGGCAAAATTGAAGAGAATATCGCTAAAGACATAGCAATGCAAACGGCAGCAATGTCGCCTGTGGCTATCGATAAAGATGATGTTCCTGCTGAAGTTGTTGAAAAAGAGATTGAAATTGCTCGCGAGAAAGCACGTTTGGAAGGAAAACCTGAAAACATGCTTGACAAAATCGCTCAAGGACGTTTAGCGAAATTCTTTCAAGAGAGTACTCTTTTGAATCAAGATTTTGTTAAAGAAGCAAAAACAACTGTTCGTGATTATCTGGCAAAAAATGCGCCTGGTGTAGTTGTTGCTCAAATGAGACGTTTTGGGCTGAACGACTAATAAATATTTTTCTACATATAAAAAACAGGTTTACTCAATTGAGTAAACCTGTTTTTTTTGTTATTCACCCTATTGTTTTGTCTCCATGTTTAATAATCGCAATGCTATAATGACCCGTAAAGTTTTCAATACGATTTGTTAAAACAAGCAGGAGTGTTTGGTTGAAACCCAAATTTTAATATTGCCCGTAGTGGCTCATTCCCAATAGGTATTGGGAGAGAATAAAAAAAGCCGCCTAAGCTATATAATAACTTAGGCGGCTTTGATTTTATTAGCTTATTCTACAATTGTCATCTCATCAATTAAATGAGTTGCGCCTGCAAATTTGTCGATAATAAATAGAACAAATCGGATGTCAACACTAATGGTGCGTTGTAATTTTGGCTCAAATGCAATGTCTCCACTCATAGCCTCCCAGTTTCCATCGAATGCAATGCCAATTAATTCGCCATTGCCATTCATTACAGGACTTCCTGAGTTTCCTCCAGTAATGTCGTTATTTGAAAGGAAACCAACAACCATTTTGCCATTCTTGTCAGCATATCGACCATAGTCTTTTGCCTCATAAAGCTCTTTTAGTTTTGCTTTCACATTAAACTCACGCTCATTTGGATTCTCTTTTTCCATTACACCTTCCATGGTTGTATAGTAGCAGTAAGTAACGGCGTCACGAGCTTCGTAGCCACCAATTGATCCATAAGTTACACGCATTGAGCTGTTAGCATCGGGATAAAAGGTTTTGTCGGTCATGCTCTTAGTAAGGCCATCAACAAAAAGACGATAACCTCTTGAGGATTGTTCTTTGTTCTTTTCCAGCTGACCATAAAGCATTCTATAGATTGAGAAAATCTCGTTAGCAGCCGTAAATACAGGTTCTTTGTCGAAATCTTTAACTTTTGCAGTATGGATAAATTCTAACAATGCCTCTTTATTATAGAATACGCTTTTTGAAAGAACCTTGTCGATATACTTTTGTACATCTCCCTTAAATTTTTTATCAATCGTATTAAAAAATGCAGGATGATATTCTGGTGCTAAATCATTTTTACAAATCTCAATCATGGCTTTTGTCACTTTCTGATCTAATGCCGGTTGGTAGTCTTTGTAAAACTCTTCGATCATTTTAGTGATTCTAGCGCGGAGCGATGCGATGGTTTCGGTGCTATCTGGCGTTTTTTCTAACGTTTTCTGTAAGCCACTGATTCTGTATGCTACCAAGAAAATTTCAGCTCCTGAAAGCATCGTTTCGGTAAGAATGGTTGCTGCTTTTGTATAGGGCATATTCTCTTCAACCGATGTTTTAATCATTCCTAATGCGTCGGCATATTTTGGATTATTTTCAGCCCATGTAGTAAATTGAGCTTCAATGGCTTCTTTTTTACCAATAACATCTAGGTTTTTTAAACCTTGATTTTGACCAATAGAATATTTCCAATAGTTCGAAGAGCCTGCATATTTTGATGCATATTGGATTCGAGTTGCATCGTCAGCATCCATTGCTTCCATCCAAATGTCTTGTTTAATACCACGGATGTGAGCGCGTAATGCATTGGAATTCTCCATCAAATCTTTTACTCCCCATGATGTCAGGTAACGGTTTGTTCTGCCTGGATAGCCCATAATCATTGCATAGTCATCTTGTTCAACTCCTTTAAGTGAGATTGTAAGGTGTTTCTTGGGTGTGTAGGGAACATTATCTTTTGAATATTCAGCCGGTTTATTATCTTTATCGGCATAGATTCTAAACATTGCGAAGTCTCCGGTGTGACGTGGCCACATCCAGTTATCTGTATCGGCGCCATATTTTCCAATTGACTCGGGAGGAGCACCAACCAAACGGATGTCTTTAAAATCTTCGTAAACGAAAAGCATAAATTGATTTCCATGCAAAAGTGGTGTTACCGAGGCTCTGTAATCAGGAGTTTCGGCTTTTACTTCAGCAATGATTACTTTACGAAGACTGTCGATGATTTCCCATCGTTCTGATTCTTTCATCTCATCGTTAAGTTCTGCAACAATGCGATCTGTAACCTCTTGGGCGCGAATTAAAAACGAGGCTGTTTTTCCTTCATTTGGAAGTTCGTCGGTCAATGTTTTAGCCCAGAATCCGTCTGTTAAATAGTCGTGTTCAACTGTGCTGTGGTATTGGATTTCGCTATAACCACAGTGGTGGTTTGTTAAAACTAATCCTTGGTCGGAGATGATTTCACCGGTGCAGCTTCCATAATCAAGAGCAATAATTGCATCTTTTAAACAAGCTTGGTTGATGGAGTAAACATCTTCGGCAGAAAGTTTAAATCCTTTTTCGGTCATATGACCAATGTTTAGTTTGTTGACCAGTACGGGCAACCACATTCCTTCGTCGGCACGAACCATAAAGGCGTTAGCAATAAATGCTAAACCAATGATTAATGTAAAAAGTCGTTTCATCATAGTGTGTTGTTTTTTAGTAATGACTAACGGAACTCTTTTTTAATTTAAGAAGTTCAGCTTGTCGCATGTTAAGGTTATTGTAATTTTAGACTCTTTTCATAACATTTATATACGTGTTATGTTTTATCAAAGATAATTGTAGTGCAAATTTAATAATTTGTTCAAGGATTACAAGAGTCGTACCGAAATTGGCAGGCTTTTTCATCAAATAAAAAGAGTTGTTCATGCTAACCCGTTATACTTTAACCAACTATAATTGCGAAGTAGTTTGAGTTTAGAATAAAATATTGTATATTCGCAACGTTGAAACTCCAAAAATCCAATTCGATATGCCATATCGTAGGTTGCCAAATACAGATAGTGCCCGATTACGTGCACTCAATTGTGCCCTGAAACAAGGTAGTATATTATCGCCCATCGATTTGGCTATTTCGCAAGCTCTATTATTACGGCTCAGAGCTTTCATGCCCTTGTTTAAGCAAACCGTTGACCATCAGCGGGAAACATTTCGTCGGCAGACTCAAAATAGCAAAACCTATCTTGATGTACAAAAACGGGCCAAGTTGTATATCTCCCATTTCATTCAAGTGGTTAACCTGGCTATTTTGCGGGGAGAATTAAAACCCGAAGTGCGAAAATATCTAGGAATGCGCGAAAACCAAACCACCGTTCCGCCATTAAATACAGAAGCAGACATTATAAAATGGGGCGATCTAATTATTAAAGGTGAAGCTAGTCGTCTTGCAACGGGTGCTAGTCCAATTACAAACCCCACAATAGCGTTGGTGCGTGTTCGATTTGATGATTATATGCGAACGTATCACAATCAAAAAAGTTTACAAGACATTTACAACCGGGCAAGCTTAAAAGTTGCGGATATGCGCAAGGATGCTGACCTCCTTATTGTAGAGACATGGAATCAGGTTGAAGCCTATTTCTCGGAGCTATCGCCCGCCGAAATGCGTGCTAAGGCTACGGTTTATGGCCTTGTATATGTTTATCGCAAGAACGAAAAAGAGTTGGAACGAGCTGAAAAAAAGCTACTTAGCGACTCTCTCGAGGATTAAATTTCTGAATCATAAACACAAGCAACCAATTCAGAATCGCAAATAAAAAGAGGGTTAAAATCCACTCTAGTTTTGTTATTCCAAATGCAGAAAAGGATTCAAGCATGTTTTCGGAGAGATATAATTGTGCAACGACCCCCACAACATTATTTACAAAGTGGATTAGAATGGGCAACCACAATCGTTGCGAAACCACATAAGCAACTCCTAAAATCACCCCTAGCAATATTCTTGGAATTAGAGCGAAAAATTCCATGTGGAAAAGTGAAAATATGGTTGACGCTAGAAAAATCGATAACCATATTTTGCCCGAAGCTTTTATAAAAAGTTGTTGTAAAATTCCTCTGAAAAACAACTCTTCGAAGATAGCGGGTAACGCTCCAACTACTATTATTAGGGCTATTGTATGCATTATGCCTCTATTTACCAGAAGATATTTTAAAAACGCATCGTTTGCCGATTGAATATGATGCAATGCTGACTCCAGCGATGCTAAGGATTCGTGAAAGGGAATATTTTTGTTAATTTCCCAGAGTCCATTTACCGGCAACATCGATAATAGCCATGCTAAAAGTGCAAGCCCCAAAAGGGCGCCATTGCAATTGGTTTTTAAGGGTTTTATGCTTATTGAAAAATTGGAATAACTCAATTTCCAGAAAAGAACGGGGATTCCAAATGTGGAAATTGTTTGAGTTGATATGCGCAAATAATCGTACCACGGATTTTGTATGGTAGCGACACCAATGTGTGAAAAAAGTTGTTCAAGCCCCATGCACAAGAAGGATCCAAATAGGGCGGAAGCAATCGTTATTGCAAATAAAAGGGATACTCGTAAAAATAAAGTTTGGGAGTTAAGCATGGCAACAATGATTATTGATGGAGGTTTTTGTATTTTTGCGCAAAATTAATTTAAATGGCAAAGATAGGAAATATTGAATTACCGGAGTATCCTCTTTTTTTAGCACCCATGGAAGACGTTACAGATCCAACGTTTCGTTATATGTGTAAATATTTTGGTGCCGATATTATGTACACCGAGTTTATTTCGTCGGAGGGATTGATTCGTGATGCAAAAAAAACGTTGCAAAAACTCGATGTATATGATTATGAGCGACCAATTGCCATTCAGATCTTTGGAAATAACCTCGATGCCATGGTTGAAGCAGCCAAAATTGCAGAAACCTTTAATCCCGATTTTATTGATATTAATTTTGGATGTCCTGTTCGAAAAATAGCAATAAAAGGATCGGGAGCAGGAATGTTACGGACGCCCGATTTAATGATTGCCATTACCCAAGCAATTGTAAAAGCAGTGAGTTTGCCAGTTACGGTGAAAACTCGATTGGGATGGGACGAGGAGTCCATAGTAATTGAAGATCTAGCGGAACCGCTACAAGATACGGGTATTCAAGCACTAACAATCCACGGTAGAACGCGTTCTCAATTTTATAGAGGTGAGTCGGATTGGTCGCCCATTGCAAGAGTGAAAAACAATCCTCGGATTACCATTCCGATTATCGGAAATGGAGATATAAAAACTCCGGAAGGGGCGAAAAATGCCTTTGAATCCACCAACGTTGATGGAATTATGATTGGAAGAGCGGTTATTGGTCGTCCTTGGATTTTTAAAGAGGTCAAACACTATTTAAAAACAGGAGAGATTCTACCTTCTCCAACGGTGCGCGAACGTATTGAATATACGCGCATGCATCTGCATAAAAGTATGGAGCGAAAAGGCGAACATTATGGAATATTGGAGATGCGCCAACATTTTAGCAACTATTTTAAAGGGCTGAGCAATTTTAAAGAGACTCGGCTAAAACTGGTGACTGCCAATGAAGTGGCTCAAATTGAAGACATTCTTCAGCACATCGATAAAACATGGGGCGACTTGCCTCTCGAAAACGATCATCTGGTTGATAACTGCTGCAAAAAATTAGAAAATCTATAAGAAAACGGTTAATTCACAAAAAAAGTGAATTTTTAGCCGTTAATTATGAGGGATACTTTGGCTACTTTTTCTCTCGGACTTAATGTCCCATCAATCCAATGGATTTCAATTCCATTGCGCTCCATGCGTCTGAACCAGGTCATTTGCCGTTTTGCAAACTGGTGTATCGCCGTGTTTAATCCCGTGAAAAACTCGTCGTTTGTAATTTTGTCTTGCAAAAGCCATGTTGTGAATTTGTATTCAAGACCATAGGAAATCAAAACTTCGGCTTTTACGCCGGCATCGAGCAACTTTTTGGTTTCCAGTATCATTCCTTGGTCAATGCGTTGTTTGAGTCTTTCAGTTATTCGTTTCCGAATGGTTTCTCTTTCGAAGTGTACTCCAAACACTAAGCACGACAGTTTGGGGAAAGGGACAATGGATTCGGGATTTTCATTTTCAAAAACAGCAATTTCGATGGCTCTTATGGCTCGATTACACGTGTCCACATCAGTTGTGTTGTGTAATTGTTTTAGAGTGCTCAAGATTTGCGTTAACTCTTCGAGGGATTTTTTTCGCAACGATTTCCTAAGTTCTTTATTTTCAGGAACGTCGGGCATTTGGTAATTTCGTACAATAGATTCAATATAGAGTCCGGTTCCTCCACACAGAATGGCATTTTTGCCTCGTTTTTTAATGTCGTAATAGGCGTTTAAAAAATCGCGCTGGAAACGATAAACACTGTATTTGTCGCCCGCATCAAGGATATCAATCAAATGATAGGGAATGGGTTGTGTTCCATTGGCGTATTCCGAAAGGTCTTTCCCAGTTCCTAAATCCATTCCGCGGAACACTTGACGCGAATCGGCGCTTATAATTTCACCATTAAATGCCATTGCCAGGTCGATGGCAAATTGCGTTTTCCCTGTTGCGGTTGGGCCTGTTACTATTATTAGGTCGTTATTCATGATTTCAAGATGTCAATTCTAAATCGAGGCAAAGAGGTTTGTTTTGTCCTGTCATTAGTTTAAAAACTCAATTACAGCAAAGAGCGCAAAAATTACGGAAGCGATTCCGTTTAGATTAAAAAAAGCAAAATTAATACGATCTAGTTTGCCATTTCGAACAACTGTGTGTTGATAAAACAACAAACTTATAAAAACAAAAGCCCCCATAAGGTAGTAAACGCCTGTATTTGCATAAATTGCGATGCCTATAATAAAGAGTGCCGAAAGAATATGCATGCTTCTGGAAATCCACAGAGAGCGCACAATTCCAAATTTGGCAGGGACGGAAAAGAGTTTGTGATCTTTGTCAAATGAAATATCCTGAATGGAGTACAGGATATCAAAACCACTTACCCATGCCCAAACAGCCACGCTCAGAAAAACGGGTAAAACTTTAAATTCTCCCGATAAGGCAAGAAAAGCACCTATTGGGGCAAGTCCAAGACCAACACCCAGCACAAAGTGACTTAAATATGTAAATCTTTTGGTATAACTGTACCCTAATATGACCATCAACGCTATCGGACTTAAATAAAAACAGAGACTATTTATAAAAAAGGTGGTAATAATGAATCCTAAAGAGTTAACAACGATGAAAATCAGTGCGTTTTTGGGCTTAATTATTCCGGCAGGAATCTCTCTTTGTGCAGTTCGCTCATTTCCAGCGTCCCATTCATGATCTGCCCATCGATTAAAAGCCATTGCTGCATTTCTGGCAAAAACCATACATAATAATACATACAGTAGGATATATGGGTTAAAATCATAGTGAAAAACACCGGTTGCCATAAAAAACCCAACAATGGCAAACGGCATAGCAAAAAGGGTATGACTGAATTTGATGAACGATAAGTATGATCTGATATTCATTATCCGAGTTCTTAGAAGTGGTTTTTTAAGAGCCACAATTTTAACAATTTGAATTTGCGAATTCTATCTCGATTCTTTTCAATTTTCCTCTTCGATAAATATTCGGCATCAAAGATAAAACATAAATATTAACTTGTCTAAAGAATAATTTGAGATGCTTGAAATTGCTAAATACAAAAGCTCTGTTTTCATTATGATCAGTAATCTTGGATCAGTAAAAATCGTTGGGAATTTTTTGACACATCATATCATCATCTCAACAAATATTTCTTTTGGAACTCCTGTTTTTACTGATTTCCTAATAACACCTTAAAAAAGAATTAGTCATTAACATTAGGTTGTGAATATTTCGCCTTTATACAAACGCAAAAATAATTATCTTTGTAAATTACACTAATCTATTTAGCATGAGCACTCTTGATATTATCATTATAATCCCTTTATTATGGGGAGCTTGGCAAGGATTCAGTAAAGGTTTAATTATTTCGTTGGCATCAATAGCTGCTTTGTTACTAGGCATTTGGGGTTCAATAAAGTTTTCAGACCTAACAGCTAAAATTTTACTGGAGCAATTTAATCTTCAGTCGGAGTATAATTCAATGATCGCTTTTGCAGTAACATTCATTATTATTGTAGTGGGGATTCATTTGACAGCTTTCGTGCTCGATAAATTTTTTAAGGCAATTGCGTTAGGAATTGTGATGCGAATTGCTGGAGCGGCCTTTGGTATTTTAAAATATGCCTTGATAATAAGTGTTTTATTTGCCATTTTTGAGGTCGTTAATCGAAATATGGAAATTGCATCTGATGAGACTTTTGAGAAAAGCATGCTTTACAAACCGGTTGCTTCTATTGCTCCCGCCATTTTTTCTTATCTTGAATTTGATTGGATAAGTCAAAAGAAATAAGCACTTTATCAATTTTTTACGCTATAGGTGTACTCAATACTAGAGTTGTTCTCTTTTTTTTGTAACTTGTACGGTTAAAAGTATTATTTTTACGTCCACTTATGGACAAAAAAGTTGAATATAAACCAAAATACATATTAAGCTATGCGGATAAGATCTTTATTATTAGCGTTATCAACAATTGTTGCTTTAGGCGTTACAGCGCAACCGGGTACTGTTTTTCGTACTCCCGGAGAGATAATTTGGTCGGAGACATTTGATTCGACAACCTGGAGCCAAACAGTAGTTGACGACATAACGGTAATCGAAAACTTGCCTACCGGATGGACTTTTACCGATGGAAATGATACTAGCTTCTTTTGGACATGGTCGCAAATTGGACCAAGAGGAAAATTTTCAAGCCCAAATGGAGGAGTCGTCAAAGTTGATTTAACACCCGGTGCCCCTATTCAAAGTGAAACTCTGGATGATGGATTTCTTCTACTACCATCCGATTGGTATAATACAAACGAAGATGGATCTAAGGTTTCGCCGTCAATACCCATGAATGCCACAATCCAATATGGAAGCCTCGATTTTAGCCAATACACAGCAGTGCATTTTAAAATGCAATATTTCTTTAAAATTCTGCATGTTGATAATGCGAGTATAAAGGTTGAATTTAGCGATGATGGGGGTGCATCTTGGTTTACTTATGCAATCCCATATCGCACCAATATGCCAACGCTAAATCCGACAATGTTTGATATCGATTTAACGGCAGAACTTGCGGGAAAGTCGGATTGTTACTTCCGTATTTCGCAAGAAGGATCAACGCATTACTTCTTTATGATCGACGATATTTCATTTTATCAACCACTCGATAAAGATTTGCGTGTTGAAAATTTCTGGCCTGATTATACGATCGACGGTCCGTTGGGAAATACTTCAAATCCAAATATTGACTTTTTTGGCAGTTATCAAAACATCCCTTTGGGTGTAGCCGGCGAATTTACCCAATTTCGCATCGCAGCAATCAATTTTGGAGGCATTAGCAGAACCGGTGTTTATGCTGACGTTGAAATTGAGAATCTATCCATTCCACAAATAAATCCAGTTTATAAAAATCAAAGCGATTTAAAATCCTTGAATATCGGAGAACGCGACACCCTTTCTGTGACAACTAATTATAAGCCCAATAACTACGGTTTACTTCAATTCACAGCTACCATAACGGATGGCGAAGAGGAAGACAACAACAAAAATGTCGCTCAATCGAACGTTAATATTACTGAATCACTCTATTCATATACCGATACAACACCAAGTTCTCCCTACTCTTTTATCGACTACAACTATGCTCCTGAAATACAGGGAGTTGGGCAGTTTTATTACATTCCCAATATTGGAACCAATACGGTTCAGTTTAATAATGTAGGATTTTATGTTCATTCTCAATCGTCGAGTAATTTTTCTCAAGGAGATATTGAAGTTGAGGGGAGATTGCTTAAAAAAGTGGGAACAACCTACCAACTTTTACAAACAACCGACGCTTACGCTCCTCAAGCAACTGACTTGGGCAAATTTGTAGAACTCACATTCTCTAACCCCATTGATTTGGAGGGAGAAACCGATTATTTGCTCCTTATTCATGCAACGGGTAATTTGGTTGCTTATCCATTGAAAATCGGAAGGGATGCTAATCACCGCCAGTCATACGGACGAAGTGGTGTGATTTTGGGTGCTGAAAGCCTTACAATTATTCCGGAAATACCAGCTTTGTATGCCAACGTTTCAGGGGGATATTTACTAGAAGAGACCGAAATATTAAGTTATACCATAGCAGGACAAGTTGGGGCATCTGTTTTTGATTTGGATAATAAAACCATTGAAATTTCAATGCCGTATGATGTTGATATTACATCTCTAGCACCTGAGTTTACACTTTCGTTGGGAGCAACGGCAACGGTTAATGATAGCTTGCAAGAGAGCGGAGTAACCGAAGTTGATTTTATAATGCCGGTGGAGTACATGATCCAAAACAATACGAACGAAACCTTATGGACGGTAACTGTTTTGAACGAACCGGCTCCACAAGCAGACTTTATAGACTTCTCGGTTTTTGCTCAACTTGGACAAGCTATAATTAACAACGACGCACAAACTGTTGCCGTTACTGTTGCCTTTGGAACCGACATCACGGGTTTAGTGCCAACTTTCACCATTTCAGAGGGAGCAACGGCTTTTGTAGATACCGTGCTACAGGTTAGTGAAGAAACCATCAATGATTTTACGCAACCTGTAATTTATTCAATACACTCTTCCGATGATCTATTAAATAAGGATTGGACAGTTACCGTAACCATAGCCGATGAGGTTGAACACCCTGGCTTTATCTCTTTCAATGTTCCAAATCAGTTGGGAACAACCATTATTGATAATAATAGTTTATCCATCCGTTTGGTGGTTCCCGTAGATACCGACATGACGCAAATTATCCCATCCTTTACGCTCACAGCCGGAGCTACAGCATATATTGGTGCAGCTGTGCAACAAAGTGGAATGTCAATTGTCAATTTCACTAACCCCGTAATTTACAAAGTTATCGATGGCGAAACAGAGGCAATTTGGACTGTAAACATCTCGGATGTTATGTTAAACGGAAACTCAATACTTAGCTTCTCAGTTCCAAACCAAATGGGGCAAACGGTAATCAATTCTAAAAATAAAACGATATCCGTTGCCGTTGACAACAGTACCGATTTAACTATACTTGTTCCCACATTTACACTAAGTCAGGGAGCATCGGCCTTTGTCAATGATAATTTACAAACAAGTGGTGTTTCGGTGGTTGATTTCACAAACCAAGTTTCCTATACCGTAGTTGCTCAAAGTGGAGGGGAACAGACATGGAGTATAAAAGTGGATCATTTTGGCGATCTGAATGCCGCAGCTCAAGTTTTATCCTTTGGATTTACCGGACAAACACAACCTGCAGTTATAAATGCACAGACCCATACCATAACGATTAATATTGCGGGCTCGCAAAGTCAAACCAACTTAATTCCAGTATTTGTTCTTTCACCGGGAGCTACTGCTTTTATTGGGAATTCACTTGTTACTAGTGGTGGGGATATTGTTAATTTTTCGACAGATGTAACAATGAAAGTGTTGGCAGAGAATACGTTGGATTACCAAGATTGGGCAATAAAGGTTACTTCAAACGAAAGCAGTCAAGCCAACTTTGAGACATTCTTTGTTGAGTTCGATAATAATGGGGATGGTGTCGTTGACACTGTTTTCAATGCCACTATTTTTGTGTCAAATGGCAAAATAGAGCTTCATTTGCCTATTGGGACAAATGTTGATAGCTTGATACCAAAGTGGACAACTTCAGCGGGGGCTAAGGTAACTATTGGTGAAGTTTTGCAGGAGAGTGGTCTTAGCGTTGTGAATATGAACAAGACTGTTACTTATATGGTTACCTCTCAAAGCGGCATCGACAAAGTTTGGAGCTTAATTACCTATACCGATTTGGTTGGAATTGAAAGAAATGATATTCTTGCCAAGGTTATGATTTATCCCAATCCGGCAACTTCTTTTATTAATGTTGAGGTGCCTGAGGATATGCGAAATGGTGATTATATAGTGTATAACATTTATGGTCAGACAGTTCGGACTAATAAATATAGAGGTCTTGGTTTTGAAATAGAAATACAAGATCTTCCACGAGGAATTTATTTCGTGAAAATTAGTAGCGATCGATATCAGATTATTGAAAAGATGCTTTTTGATTAAATCGACATAACATAACAACAGAAGTGGCCTATTAAATTCATTTAGTAGGCCACTTTTGGTTGGGAAATATTATATTGGGATATTTAATGAGTTTGAGATTGAATGAAAACCCAAACTTAAAATTAGAAACAGACCGTAAATGGCAGAAAATATGTAATTTTGTCAGGTCATGGAATTAGGTAAAAACAAAGTGGACGTTAAAATATGAGTAAAGAGATTTTAAATGTAAAACAACGATTTGGATTAGTTGGGAATAGTATAGGCATTGAACGTGCAATTATAACAGCATTGCAAGTTGCACCTACCGATATGTCGGTGTTAATCGTTGGCGAAAGTGGAACAGGGAAAGAGATGTTTCCTAAAATTATCCATCAATATAGTGCACGAAAACATCAACAATATATAGCAGTTAACTGTGGTGCAATTCCCGAAGGAACCATTGACTCGGAACTTTTCGGACACGAGAAAGGAGCATTTACAGGAGCTATCGATAGCCGAAAAGGCTATTTTGAGGTAGCCGATGGTGGAACTATTTTTCTCGATGAGGTGGGCGAGCTCCCTTTACAAACCCAAGTGCGACTTCTTCGAATACTCGAAACAGGTGAATATATGCGTGTTGGATCATCAAAAATGTTAAAAACAAACGTTCGTATTGTGGCCGCTACCAATGCCAATTTTGAGAATGCCATCCGGGAAGGAAAATTCCGAGAAGATCTTTTTTACCGCTTAAACACAGTTCCCATTAAACTGCCAGCTTTACGAGAACGAAAAGAGGATATTTATGCACTTTTTACACGGTTTGCCAGCGATAGTGCTGAAAAATATAAATTTGAACCCATTCGGTTAACCCCAGAAGCGCTTCAAATTGTTGAAAAATATCGATGGCCTGGAAACATTCGCCAATTAAAGAACGTTGTAGAACAAATGTCAATTATTGAACGCGACCGGATGTTAACCCCTGATAAATTAGTCAATTACCTACCTGAAATTAATGTCGGAAATCTTCCAACCCTAAGTAATGTTGGACGAGAAGGGGAGTCTCATTCTGAACGAGAGATTCTTTTTAAAGTACTATTCGATATGCGTAAGGAGATTCGCGAATTGCGACAAATGGTTTATACGCTCATGGATAATCGTGGAAATATAGCAACTCCCTATGTAGCTGAACCGGAATTAATGGAACATGTACACCATAATCTGCCCGCTAAACCAATGGAACCTACCATATTTCGTCCAACTGTGCAACCAGAACCAGCAAGCAACAAAGGTTCAATAATTGAAGACACAGAGGAGATTCAGGAAGAGTCCTTTTCACTGATCGATAAAGAGAAAGAGATGATCAAATTGGCGCTCGACAAGCACGATGGGAAACGAAAATTGGCTGCCGAAGAGTTAGGAATTTCAGAACGAACGTTGTACAGGAAAATTAAAGAATATGACATTAATTAAGCGATATATATCCAAAGTTGGCCTATCGATCCTTATGCTTTCTTTGTGGGGATGCCATGTAAATTATTCTTTTACAGGAGCATCCATTCCCATTCAGGCAAAAACATTTACGGTTAAGCCCTTTGTAAATATGGCGCCAACCGTAAACCCGACGTTGGCACACACCATGACGGACGGTTTACATGAAAAAATTATGTCGGCAACTTCGTTGGTTTCCAATTCCTTTGACGCCGACATGGCTTTTGAAGGAATTATTACGGGGTACAATCTTCGTCCGGTGGCGTTGCAGGGCGGAGAGACTACTGTTGCTGCGAAAAACAGACTGACGATAACCATTAAAGTGAAATTTGAAAATCGGTATGAACCGAAGTTAAATTATGATACAAATTTTACACAATATGCTGAATTTGATTCTAATATGGACTTTTCGGCCATTGAACAATCGCTTGCTGAAGAGATTGCTGATAAGTTAACGGAAGATATTTTTAATAAAGCATTGGTAAATTGGTAGTTTAATGAACGTTGCACAGTTCTATAAAATCGTAAATAATCCAAAAGAGATTGACAGTGTTGGCTTAGCCGATATAGAATCCCTATTGTCGGAATATCCATGGTTTCAGACAGCTCATTTATTGGTTGTGAAATCGCTTCATATTCGTGACGATATTCGATTTAAGAACCGTCTTCATTTGGCTGCCGCTCATTTGCCTGATCGCGAACGGCTTTACAACACTCTACATACCGTCGTTTCTGATTTAAGCATAACTATTGCCCAAAAGGAAACCTTGGAAACGGAACCAACGCATCCAGTTGAAGCAGAGTCGGTTGAGGTGGAGAGTAATCTTTTTGAGGAAACGGTTGTAACAAAACTGAAGATTGCTGAAGTTGAGAGTTTCTTGCAGGAACACGAAATGTTAATGTTCGATTTCGAGACCGTTCAATCCATTGATCAAGAGAGGGATAATGATAATAAGACTCTCGTTGATTTTGATTTTTCAGCGGCAACAAGCCAATTTGATATAGTGTCGCATCAGGACAAAATTTACGAGAAAAACAAAAGCGAGAATAGGGAAGAGGACGAATCACATACAGAAAAGCATAAAACGCAGCTTAATTTAATCGAGAAATTTATTCAGGAGAGACCACGGATTGTGCCAAAACCGATACTGGAAGTTTCACCGCAAGTGGATATTAGTCAAGAGTCGGTTGTAGAAAAACATGAGTTTTTATCCGAAACATTGGCAAACATCTATGTGAAACAAAAATTGTTTGATAAAGCAATCACTATTTATTCGAAATTAAGTTTGAAATATCCCGAAAAAAGTAGTTACTTTGCAAATCAAATTGAAAAAGTGAATCAACAAATTAATAAAAACAAATAAAAGCATATAATTATGTACATTTTCATTACAGTACTTATCTTCATAGTTTGTGTTCTACTAATTCTAATTGTTTTGGTACAGAATTCAAAAGGAGGTGGTTTATCTGCAAATTTTACAGGCAATACTCAAACAATGGGTGTTCGTAAAACAGCAGACTTTCTTGAGAAGGCAACTTGGACCTTGGCCGGGGTGTTTTTCTTTCTCAGTGTTATAATTGTGTACACTATTCCTAAAACCGAAATTGAAACAAAATCGGCATTAGAAGACAAAGTACAGAATGTTCAACCTGTAAATCCTATTGCTCAACCAACAGCACCTGCTGCTGTACCTGTTGAACCAGTAGAGTAGGTTTTAAAAGATATTAAAGAAAGGTCGTTCATTTGAGCGACCTTTTTTTTGCCTTTGCCACCCCTCGAAGACATTAAAACTTCAAACTCAAAAATACGTTCATGATCTACACCAATGCTTTTAAAGTATATAAAGGCATTGGTATTACTTTGTTTTGAACATACGTTAATGTCAGCTTTGACAGCGAATGAAAATATTTCTCCAACAAATAACTGCAAAAATGGCATACAATAAGTCAAAAGGTGACAAATTTCAAGTTGGCACAGATTGTGAATATAGCGCTATATGCAAAATCATAACATTAATATTTAACTTAAAATAGAAAAAAATGGCAGAGCTTAAAGGAAAAGTTTTAGCAGGAAAAGTACTTGTAAAACCAATGGAAGCTGAGGAGAAAACAGCAAGTGGAATTATTATTCCTGATAGTGCAAAGGAAAAACCACAACAAGGAACAGTTGTTCTTATTGGAGGACCGAAAAAAGATGAGCCAATGGAAGTTAAAGTAAACGATGTTGTCCTTTACGGGAAATATTCAGGTACTGAAATTACAATCAACGGAGATAAATATTTGTTGATGAATCAGTCTGACGTATTATTTATAATGTAATTCAATTTCGTAAATTCAACTAAAAATAAAAACTAAATATCATGGCAAAAATCATAAAATTTGACTTAGAAGCACGTGCCAGCATCAAAAAAGGTGTTGACGAATTAGCAAATGCAGTTAAAGTAACCTTAGGACCTAAAGGGCGAAACGTAGCTATCGAAAAGAAATTCGGTGGACCACAAATCACAAAAGACGGTGTAACAGTTGCAAAAGAGATTGAATTGAGCGATCCAATTGCAAATATTGGTGCACAAATGGTTAAAGAGGTAGCATCAAAAACGGCAGACGACGCAGGTGATGGTACAACTACAGCTACTGTTCTTGCTCAGGCAATGATTACAGAAGGAATTAAAAACGTTACTGCTGGTGCTAATCCAATGGATTTGAAACGAGGCATCGAAAAGGCGGTTAAAGTTGTTGTTGCAAAACTTAAAGCTATGTCGCACGAGGTTGGCGATGATAATGAAAAAATTGAGCAAGTAGCTCGAATTTCAGCCAATAACGATAATGAAATTGGTCGTTTGATTGCTCAGGCAATGGAAAAAGTAAAAAAGGAAGGCGTAATTACAGTCGAAGAAGCAAAAGGTACTGAAACAACCGTTGAGATTGTTGAAGGAATGCAGTTCGACCGTGGATATATTTCCCCATATTTTGTTACAAATACAGATAAAATGGAAGCTAGTTTAGAGAATCCATTAATCTTGATTTACGACAAAAAAATCAGCACCATGAAAGACCTTCTTCCTGTTCTTGAGCCCGTGGCACAAAACGGACGACCATTGTTAATTATTGCCGAAGATATTGATGGAGAAGCACTTGCAACTCTTGTGGTAAACAGAATTCGTGGTTCGCTAAAAGTAGCTGCCGTAAAAGCTCCCGGATTTGGTGATCGCCGAAAAGAGATGCTTGAAGATTTAGCTGTATTGACTGGTGGCGTTGTTATTAGCGACGAAAAAGGCATGAAACTAGAATCTGCAACCATGGATATGCTTGGATCAGCTGAGAAAATAACCATCAATAAAGAAAATACAACCATTGTAAACGGTGCAGGCGAAAAAGAGCTCATTAAAGCACGTGTTTCTCAAATCCGTGCACAAATGGAGGCATCTACATCCGATTACGATCGTGAAAAACTTCAAGAGCGTTTGGCTAAATTAGCCGGAGGTGTTGCTGTACTTTACGTAGGAGCTGCCAGCGAAGTTGAAATGAAAGAGAAAAAAGACCGCGTTGATGATGCTTTACATGCTACTCGTGCTGCTGTTGAAGAAGGAATCGTACCTGGAGGTGGTACTGCTTATATCCGTTCCATCAAAGATTTAGAGGGATTGAGTGGCGATAATCACGACGAGACAACAGGTATTTCAATTGTTCGCCGTGCCATCGAAGAGCCTCTACGTCAGATAGTTGCCAACGCAGGTGTTGAAGGAGCAGTGATTGTTCAGCGTGTGAAAGAAGGCGAAGGCGATTTTGGATACAATGCTCGAATTGGAGAATTTCAAAATTTGATAAAATCCGGAGTTATTGACCCTACAAAGGTTACACGAGTTGCTCTTGAAAATGCAGCTTCGGTAGCAGGGATGTTCCTAACTACAGAGTGTGTAATTGTTGACGAGAAAGAAGAAAAACAACACATGCCTATGGATCCAGGTATGGGTGGTGGAATGGGTATGATGTAATAGCAATTATTCCATTCGGAAATCTATATATCTCAAAGGTCGCTCAATTGGGCGGCCTTTTTTTGTTAAAATAGGATAGCAATACCAGCTTGCGAGGTGAAGGGCGAAATCGTCGGAATTAGCGAATACTTTTTGTTTTTATTCCGTTCTCGGTTTACTAAGGCGCGTGCCACAACATGGGCAAACAGAGCAGCAAAAACTACATCAGAAGTCCAATGCTCATCCGATGCAATTCTTGAAATGGAGGATAAACCCGCAATTGAATAGAGGGTAGGCGGCAACCATTTTACATGCTCAAATTCCATTGCAATTACCGTAGTAAGTGTGAATAGGGCCGTAGTGTGTCCAGAGAAAAATGACCTTTTTGAATCATCGTTCCAGGTGGGACCGTACCATAAATCGGGACGATCACTAACCGTTGGTCGGGCTCTGCCACTTAAAACTTTTGCTCCATAACATGATGATAATGATATAAATAACGAATGCGCCGAAAGTACGGCTACTTTGTTGAATTTGTTGTTTTTTGAAATATGACCCATTAGCTCAAGACCTACTATAAATGAACCAATAATAAGGGGTTCTCCTATATTTGAGAAGCCGGTGTTGAAATTTCGCCAAGCCTGAGATTGTTCGTTTTTCAATAAACTATGAATGGGTTTATCCAACGTAAAATAGGAGAGAAGCGATCCTCCAATAAATAAAGAGGAGGTTATCCATTTTCTATTATCCCATTTTTGAAACGGTGAAATAATTATTTGCTTTGTGTTTCCGAACAATTCAATAACGTGTTGTTTAGGCGACATTAATAAGGAATATTTGCAGTTCAGGGTATCAGCACGTTGAATATCTTGTGCCGACAAAGTGCTTTTGCCCAGTATTATGGCAAGGTGAAATAGGAGCAGGAGTCGATATCCTCGATTTTTACTCTTCCTGTAGAGGAGGTTTTTTTTCACATTCTATTTTTTGCTAAAAATAAGGAATCAAATGCGGAAAGCAATAAGAAATACACTATTGAATGAGTTAAATCTAATTCAACCCATAAATAGTAGACAAATATTGATTTAATATTGATGTTTAATATTAAAATTATCTTAAAGTTGTCTGTTTTTTAAATGCTAATATGCTATAAATAATCAAGTTGTGTTCTTTCTGTTTTTTTGAGTTTTGACTTCATGTATGAGAAAATCTAAAATAATTCGTACATTCGCCTTTTGAAAATAGGATAAAAATCAAATTTGCAACATAATGAATTATCGTAAAATTAATTTAATCGGGGGCTGGTTGGCATTTGCTATCTCGGCATACGTTTATTTAAGCACCATTCCGCACACAACCAGTTTTTGGGATTGTGGCGAATTTATTGGATCTGCATTCCGTCTTGAAGTTTGCCACCCACCAGGGAGTCCTTTGTTTCTTCTAATTGCGCGCATTTTCACAATGTTTGCTCCTTCCAGTGCCGATGTGGCAACAACCGTCAATGCCATGAGTGCGTTGGCAAGCGCCTTTACCATAATGTTCCTTTTTTGGACTGTTACCCACTTGGCTAAAAAAATGGTGGACCCTGATAATACAGGCGAAATGGGAAAAACGATGGCTATAATGGGTGCTGGGATTGTGGGTGCGTTAGCTTATACGTTTTCCGATACATTTTGGTATTCAGCAGTTGAGGGTGAAGTATATGCATTCTCGTCGCTCTTTACGGCAGTTGTATTCTGGGCTATTCTGAAATGGGAGAACGTTGCCAATGAACCATCTTCCAATAAATGGCTTATTTTAATCGCCTATTTAATGGGCCTCTCCATTGGAGTTCATCTTCTGAACTTATTAGCAATACCAGCCATTGTGCTTGTATATTATTTCAAAAAACATACCCCAACAACCAAAGGAGTTATCGGGGCTTTAACTATTTCTGTAGTGATATTGGGCGCCATAATGTATGGAATTATTCCATATACCGTGAAAATAGCATCATGGTTTGAACTTCTTTTTGTCAATGGAATGGGGATGCCATTTAAAAGCGGGGTGGCAATTTTTGCCATACTCTTGATTTCTGGACTTACTTACGGAATTTACTATACTTACAAGAACAATAAAGTTGTTTTAAATACCATTTTACTTGGTGTTACCGTAATTATTATGGGATACAGCTCATATGCTATGGTTGTAATTCGATCAAATGCGAATCCTCCAATGGATCAGAATAATCCGGAACAGATGTTCAGCCTATTATCCTATTTGAATCGCGAACAATATGGCGACCGACCATTATTATATGGACAAGTTTATTCAGCGCCTGGATTGAGCAGCACCGATAAAATTTCGTACCGCCAGAAAGATGGAAAGTATGTTCCATTTAATAACGGAATTGAATTTCAGTATGATAAACGTTTTTACACCCTTTTTCCACGAATGTTTTCAGCTAGTAACGATCATGTTGAAAGTTACAAACAATGGGCAAATATCAAAGGACGTCCAATAACCTTAGATTATGGGCAGGAGCCCGAAACACGTATAAAACCCACATTTGGAGAAAACTTGAAGTTTTTAGTGAGTTATCAAGTTGGGTTCATGTATTTCCGTTATTTCATGTGGAATTTTGTAGGGCGACAAAACGACGTACAGAGCCACGGCGAAATATCAAGTGGAAATTGGATCAGTGGAATCTCATTTATTGATAATGCTCGAATTGGAGATCAAACATTATTGCCCGAATCGATGCAAAACAAAGGAAACAATAAGTATTACTTTTTGCCACTTATTCTAGGAATCGTAGGAATGGTTTATCAATATTTCCGTCACAACAAGGACTTTTGGGTTGTATTGCTCCTCTTTGTGTTGACTGGAATTGCAATTGTCATCTATTTGAATCAAACGCCATTGCAACCTCGTGAACGAGACTATGCGTTTGCCGGATCGTTTTATGCATTTGCGATCTGGATCGGAATTGGAGTTCTTGCCCTTTATGAAGGGTTACGAAAAGTAATTAATTCAAAAGTGTCTGCAATTACTGCAACAACAGCTTGTTTGTTGGCAGCGCCTGTCTTAATGGGTGCCGAAAACTGGGACGATCACGATAGATCAAATCGGTTTATGGCACGTGATTTTGCATATAACTATCTGAATTCCTGCGATAAAGATGCGTTGATATTTACAAATGGCGATAATGATACATTCCCTCTTTGGTATATTCAAGAAGTAGAAGGGGTTAGAACCGATGTTCGAGTAATGTGTCTTCCATATTTGAGTACCGATTGGTATATCAATCAAATGCGACGACAGGTTTGGAACAGTCCACCCGTTAAATTCACAATTGACCCAGAAAAGTATGTTATGGGAACACGCGATATGACCTATGTGCTTGAGCGTAAAGAGATGTTTTTAAATGAAAAATATGAGGCATCAAAAAAAGAACTTGAACCCATTTATGCCCGATATTATGGAGTGTTGCTCTCTTTCCTTGAAAAGAGCGATTTCCCCAAAATAGAGACTACAACATGGGAGCAATTAAAAGTACAAACGAATAAAGTTTCCCCAACACAGGTTATAGGTTTAGCGCGTATGTTAACGCAAAAAGATGCCGTTGTGAAATATAAATTGAACGAAAGCACCGCAACCATCATTGAAAATGAGACAAATCGTATTTTTGATAAAATAGGAGAAGCTCCACTGCCATTAAAACTAGCCGTTCGCTTTATTACGGACGATAGTCGACAATCAAAACTTCAAAACGGTGAGAATTACCTCCCTGCACGACGTTTTATTATTCCTGTGGACAAGCAGAAAGCCATTGAATCGGGAACTGTGCATCCAAAGGACACGGCGAATATTGTTGACAATATTATCTTTACAATCAATGAAAGAATGATTGGGAAAGCCGATTTAGCAATGCTCGACCTGTTTGCCAATAACGATTGGGAGCGCCCCATATATTTCACATCCGTTGGATCAGGAACGTTTGCATCGTTGAAGTCCTATTGTCAAAACGAAGGCTTTGCCTATCGATTAGTACCCGTAAAATTACCAGGACAGTCGGAACCTAGAATTAACACCGAAGTATTGTACGATAACTTGATGAATAAATTTCTGTACCGAGGGATAAACGATATGGATGTATATCTCGATTGGACAAATATGCGGACATTACGTGTGGTTTCGTTACGCGATAAATTTATTGCATTGGCCGACGAATTGGTAAAAGAGAATAAGAGAGAAAAAGCGGCCGAAGTTTTAAAACGAGGATTTATTGAAGTGCCGTTGGAACGCGTAAGCATCGATTATTTTTCCCGTAATGTTTTCAAGACGTACTATGCAACCGGCGATATTCAAGCTGCAGATAGCATTACCCGTTTGGCAGCGTTGTGCGCCGTTGACGAAATTAACTTTGTGATGCAACGAGATCCGCTTATTGCTAATGGATATCAGCGCGAAGAGCAAATGGCGTACCTTGTTCTTCAGGAACTAATGGAGGTCCTAGAAAATAACAGCCGAACCAAATTGCGCACTGAAATCTCCACAGCTTTGAAAGAGAAACTGATTGTGAAAACGCCCCTTATTTCAGAAATTGAGCAGCTTAATCGCGAACAAAAAGACATTTTGAAAATGTTGTTTGCCATTGACCAAAAACATCTGAATACATGGATTCAAACATTGCCTTCCGAACATCGTAAAATGGTTGATAATTATCTATACCTCGATGAATTTGAATCGAAAGCCGTTAATATTTACGCACTTTGGGCATTGTAATTTAATACTAAATTGTTTTAAATTAAGACGATAGAGTTCCAAAACCGATTGAAGGATAGTTCTTCAATCGGTTTTGTTAGTTTACACAGGGAATGTAAGTCAATAATTAACATTTGTTTAGACGCTTATGTTATCTTGCTGGAAAACATGAAAACTAAAACTTGTAATTTCCAATCAATTTTCAAGCTGATACGGGATCTTAAGATTAATTTCAACAAATGTTGTTTCGAATATTAAAGAAATCACCCTGTTTCATTTACCTTTATTTGTTGTATATTTGAAGATAGTAACATACTTTTCGAAAACTTAAGAGTATATTTATCTCATTATCGATTCATTGATGAAATAGTTTATGAGTTTGATTATGAATCAACAAGGAATTTAAGAATCCATGAAAAAAGTAATTTTAATATTTGTTTTTGTAATTTCAGTTCCCGCTCTTTATAGTCAGATTTTACGCTACGATTACGAATTTAGCAATATGCAGATTCAGGGTAGTGCTATGGAGAAGAGCATCTCCATTGACAAGTGTACCAATGTTGGATTGTACGGAAATCCACAGCTACCATGGCGGGCTTGCAATATTGTTTTGCCTCCTGGAACGATCGTCGAACGGGTTGTAATTGTTCCTATTTTTGCGGATACGATTCCCATTTTTGGGAAAATTCGCCCAGCAGGTCATGTTCGCCCAATATCCAAGGCTTATGAAAGTGATGCCATTGAATTGAATGGTGATATTTATAATTTATCAGAGTTTACAGGACAAAACTTTGGAGCGATTCGTTCAAAAGTGCATCTCTTTAATTCGGTTTCTGTCTTGATGTTTGGAATTCTGCCAGTTAAATATAATCCAGTCGAAGGCAAGCTTATTTTTTACAAGAAAGTGACCGTTGAAATCTATGGGAAAATAGGGCGTGATACGCAATCGGTATTGCAACATGATTATAATTTATTACAACAGTTTGTCGATAACCCTCAATTCTTAGCAAAAGCACCACCACAAAGCGGCGATGTAAATACGATTGATATATTGATAGTTACATCGAGAGAGTATTATAATTCAGTATCCTTAATCACTAAAAATTATCATGCAATTGGTAAAAAAACGAAATTGATAACCACCGAGGATATTAAAAACATGTATGTGGGCGTTGATTTAGCTGAGAAAATACGAAACTGTATTAAATACTATAACCAAAATAAGAATACACGTTACGTTCTTTTGGCGGGCGATACCGAAATTATACCCGATAGAAAATTGAGGGCTGTGGTGCAATCTTCCGGCGTGTATACTGGAAATATTCCCTCCGATTTGTACTATGCTGCACTTGATGGGAATTGGGACACAAATCAAAATGGAATATACGGAGAACCCGACGAGGCCGATTTATTACCTGATATTGCTATTGGTAGAATACCGTTCTCAAGCAACACAGAATTAAGCAACTTTCTTTTAAAAACCACACAATATCAGTTCTCCCCAGTTCTTATCGACACCAATAAACCGCTGTTGGTTGGGGAACATCTGTGGGATAATCCTCTAACTTATGGGGCTCAATATCTGGATCTTGTAATTGGAGCTCAAAATCAGAATGGATATTTCACAACTGGGATTCCTATAAATGATCCCTACGATTCATTATACGACAGAACCCAAATTTGGGATGAGTATGATTTGCGTAATAAAATAATGTTAGGCACCTCTTTTATTCATCATGTTGGACACGCCTCTTACTACTCTAATATGCGGTTGACATCAGAAATGTTAACGTCAACTTTCTTTGCTGCAATCAATGGCGTTAACCGATTGAATCCCGTGATTTATTCCCACGGATGTTTGTCCGCAGCGTTTGATGAAAACCTTTGCATTGGCGAAAAAATGATATTTCTACCCAATTTTGCCAGTGCTTATGTAGGAAATAGTCGATATGGCTGGTTTAATGAGGGGCAAACAGAAGGTCCATCGGCGCATCAGCACCGCGAGTTTGTGAATGCACTTTACGGTTTTAACGCTTCATTTTTAGGATTAGCACATCAAGTTAGTCAATTGCGTACTGCAGCATGGGTCGATTTACCTAATGAATACGAACCCGGAGCACAACGCTGGGCGTTTTACTCCTGTAATGTTTTGGGTGACCCCTTAATGGGAATATGGACTGATATCCCAATATCCTATCCATTTAATGTCGTAGGGCAGGTTTACGCTGGATCAAATCAAATTCAAATCAGCAGTTCTGGAGTTTCCAATTCCATGCGGTTATCATTGGTTGATAAATTTGGAAAATTACGCGGCACTATTGATTCGGTAAGTTCTCAAAACACACTTGATATTTTCCCAACGATTCGTGAACCGGATACTCTATTTTTAATCTCCTCAGGAAACAATGTTAAACCCGATACAGTTCATGTGGTTTTCGGAAAACCAACCACTCCAACCCTTGTTTTACAGGATTTTATAATTGTTGAGAGCGATTATCAATATGGAGTATCGGGTCACGATTTAAAGTTATTACTTAGGATTGAGAATGTGGGAGTTAATAGCGCCAATGATTGCAAAGCATTCATATCGGCACTCACTCCTGGAATTGAAGTTGAAGGGGTTGAAATTAATTTTGGAACTATCCATGGTAATGAAATAGTCGAGGGGTTTACGATGCTGGAATTTTCGATTCCCCATTCGATTCAAAACAATACAAATATCTTTTTTCAAGTCGATCTGCTTATTGGTAGTTCTATAAATCACATGGATTACTTTAAAATCCCTGTTTTTGCCCCAATTCTTGTTTATGGAAAACCAATTTGGAATGATATAATAGGAGGGAATGGGAATGAGGTTGTGGAACGGGGAGAAGTTGTTGTTTTACAAATCCCCGTATCCAATATAGGAGGGACTAAATCCGATTCTATTTCTTATAGTTTAACAAGCTCAAATAGTTCAATTCAGCTCGTAAACAATGGTGGAGTCGCATTACCTTTGGAGGCTCTGAAATCGTTTGATATTAATGCTATTATACAGGTTGATGATCAATCGGAAGTTGGCGATAGTGTTTATATTGAGTTGATTGTAACACATCAAGGCGAAGTGGATACGATTCTTGTTCAAACGAGGATTAATTTGCCCGTGGAGGAGTTTTTTATGAACCAATTTACGTTTCCTATTTGGGAAAACACATCGGCGATACCATGGACATTTGCCAATAAGGGAGTATCTGATTCATATTGTTTGCAATCTGGCGCAATATCTCATAATCAGTTTACCGAGGTTAAAGCCAATGTAACGGCTCTGGCCGATGATCAGGTGAGCTTTTGGGTGAAAACGTCCTGTGAGTATTCCGAGTCGGTGTATCCATACGATCGTTTGGAGTTTTCAATTGATGGGACACGAGTTGGATGGTGGGACAATTTACCGAATTGGCATGCAGTACTATACCCCATTTCGGAGGGCATTCATGAGCTAAAATGGCGATACGTTAAAGATGGAGGATATAGTGCTGGCAGTGATGCGGTTTGGATTGACAGAATAATTTTTCCTCCAACGCTTCAAATTCCGGTAGTGGAGAACAATCCCCCTCAGATCAATAGTTTGAACGGAAATGTATTTGTTTTTAGTAGCGAAGTAAAGGTTGACTTTACGGTTTTCGATCCCGACAATGATCCCGTATCCGTTACCTTGGTAAACAACCCATCATGGATAAGCCTAGCCGAAAATGGAGGCACATGGACAATAACTGGAACACTCCCTGAAAATGCACAATCGGAATATACCATTCAAATTATAGCTTCCGATGGAACACAGGCAACGGTCGAATCCATTGACATTCAGGTCTCTGGAGTTGGAATTACAAATCGATTTGACAACTCCTGTTTTTTACAAGTATATCCAAATCCGGCTTGTCAACGATTTTCGATTGCGGGGTTGCCGGCTTTTGAAAAAGGCATTTTGTCGGTCTATGATATGATGGGCCATTGGTTGGGTTCCATGGAGAGGATATCCGATGAAGTAGGTAAAATAGTTGTTGAAAAATTTGGTTTTGTTCAAAAGAATGGAGTATATTTGTTAGATTATCAATTTGGAACTTGTAAGGGAACAACAGTTCTAATAATTGATTAGCAGTCAGCATTTTAAGGTTGTTGGGCTGTTTCGGGGCACCGAAACAGCCTTTTTTTTCGTATTCAAAAAAATCCGACTCATCCTTTTTTAGCCAGCTACGATAAAATTTGTAAAAAACGGCGAGCTCTAAAGAAGGATTCGTTTGCCCTGTTGAGTCAGGAAATCACCAAAGATTTCACCCATCACCACCAGATTAGCAATTATGGATCGTCATTGAGATTTGACTTTATTATGCAATTCTTAGCGTCTAAAAACATTCCATCGCTAAAAGCCTCTCAATATTCTTTATTTATAAAGTGGATTTCAGTCTAAATTATAGTAACTTTATCAACACAAAAAACAATTAATACCTAACCAAATGCCACGAAAAAGTTTTTTTGATGCGTTGCATCATTTTTATAACAATTCCGATTTTTTTTATTGTGTTATGGAATGTGATGGTTCTTTGACCGAGGTTAATGATCGGTGGAAAAAAACATTCGTTAATAATAAAAACTCTGGTAGTAAATTAAATATATATGATTTTGTCGCCCTTGAAGAGATTACCGGGTTGAATTTAACGTTAGAACAAATATTTAAAGCGAAGATTTCGCAGTATGAAACTCAAATGAACGTCTCTGACAAAGAGTTTGTTGTAATTGAGTGGAATGTGAAAATTGAGGGATCAAAGGCTTATCATGTTGGGCGTGATGTTACTATTTATCGTCAATCAGAACTTATAAATAAGGAGCAAGTTGACTTTTACAACACCGTGTTAGATAACGCAGGAGTGGGCCATTGGAAATATAAATTTGCCAACCGTGAATTTCAGGCGTCCGACAATGCATTAATACTATTTGGATCTGATCCCAATGCTGAACTCAATATAAAGGATTTAATGTACACCTTAAATTCTAAAGGTCGTGAAAACGTAGCTGCTGCCATAAAAGAACTGGTGGAAGAACAAAAAAACTTTTCCCTTGATGTTACCATATTGGCGGGTAAAAATAATGGGCAAAAGTATGGGAGTATAACGGGCAAGGTTATTTATGACCAAGCGCATAACCCCTCCTATATATATGGGACAACCCAAGATATTACTGATCGAAAAAATGTTGAAATAGAACTTTTTAGGAAAAACGAAGAGTTTGAGTTGCAGAGTGTTGAATTGAGAAAGCTAAATGAGAAACTCGTTTCTGTGAATGAACAGCTGGTGATTAGCAAAGCAAATTTTGAAGAGCGCGAACGTAATTATCGTGAAATATTTGAAAATGCCAGTGATGCAATCATCGTTCATGATGCTAAAACCTTTGCAATTGTGGATGTAAATGCCACTATGGTGAAAATGTATGGCTATTCATCGAAAAAGGAGGCTGTCATACAAAGTATTGATAAGTTGAGTGTGAAAAGTGAATTCTATAATTCTGAAAAAGCAAAGGATTTGCTTCGAAAGGTGGCAGCAACCAATACTCAGGAAACAATCGAATGGCACATGCAAACCCAAGGTGGAGCGCCTTTTTGGGTTGAGGTTTCGTTAAAACAAGCCACAATTAATGGCAAAGCCCGTATTTTAGCATCGCTACGGGACATCTCGAAACGTAAAGCAGCACAACATGCTCTAAAGAAGAGTCAAGACCACTTGAGTTCAGTACTCAACAATATGGAGGAAGTAGCATGGTCTCATGAAATGCCGGGAAATAATTTGGTATATATGAGTTCTTCTTCTGAGAAACTTCTTGGATTTACTCCCGAAGAGTTTTTGCAAGATCCTGACTTGTGGAAAAAAACAATACATCCTCTTGATCTCGAATATGTTCTGGATGAAATCACAAACTTTAAGCCCAAGACTTATTTTGAATTGGAGTATCGAATTAATACGCTTGACGGAAAAATAAGATGGGTACGTGATCGAACAAAAGTAACCTACGATGGACATGGTGAACCCACACGTATTGATGGTTTGGTGTCGGATATAACCAGTCAAAAAGAGGCTGAGTTGAAGTATTCTACCGTAGAACAACGTTACCGAGAGTTAGTTGAAATTTCAGTCGATGGAATAGCAATTGGCAACGCAGATGGGCTTATTATTGAAGCAAATCAACAGTTTTTAAATATTATAGGCGAAACCCTAGAGGGTGTTAAAAAGAAGCACATTACTGATTTTTTTGATGATAAAGAGATTGCTACGAATCCTTTTCGATATGATTTACTTCAACAGGGAGAAGTGGTTATTCGGGAGCGATTTATTAATGGGGCTAACGGTCAGAAAACACTGGTGGAGATGCGCTCCAAAAAAATGACCGACAATATATTACAATCCGTGATTCGTGATATTACTGATCGGAGAAATGCGGAAGATGAAATTGCATATCGGGTAGAATTACAGAATTTGGTGATTTCATTGGGAACGCGATTTTTTAATGTACGTTCAAGGGAAATAGATATTGCTATTAGTCAGTCGCTTAAGGAAATTGGGAGTTTTACTAAAGTTGACCGGGCATATACTTTCTTGTACGATCACGATAACAGGACACAAACAAATACCCATGAATGGTGTGCTTTGGGAATACAACCCATGATCTCCGAAAATCAGGAGATTCCAATTTCATTGACAAAGAAGGAATATCAAATTCATTTGAAAGGTGAGTCCTATTATTTTAGCGATATTGAGCAAATTGCTGATAATAAGGAATTTTACGAAAAGTTAAAGGGGCAAAATGTGGTATCGATGGTAACAATTCCCATGATTTACAACCAGAAATGTTATGGCTTTGTGGGCTTTGATACCGTATTACACCCACGAAAATGGAAAGAGGAGGATATTGCAGTTCTTAAGTTATTTGCTGATTTGTTGGTCAACTTTAAAATAAAAACACGCTTCGAGTCCACATTGCGCGATGCTAAATTTAAGGCGCAAACCAACGAAAAGCAGGTTCGCGGATTGGTGGATATGTCGCCCATTGGGATATTAAATGTTGCTCCTGATGGCGTTATTTTCGACTTGAACGATGCAGCCGTTAAAATCTTAGGATCGCCATCAAAAGAGATGACGATGAGTCTAAATTTATATAAAGTTAGGCAACTTGAAGAGGTTGGCTTCTTGTCCGATTTTAGCCGATGTGTAAAGGAGAAAATTGTTGTTAAAAATGGTATGCAGTATCGAAGTGTGTGGGGGAAGGACGCTTTTACACGCTATTATTTAGTTCCAATTATGGTGGACGATGAACTTTCTAGCATATTGATAAACATAGAGGATGTAACTGAGATTGAAGAAGCAAGGCAAAAACTGATTAATTTGAAGGAGAAAGCCGAGGAGAGTGATCGATTGAAGTCCGCATTTTTGGCAAACATGAGTCACGAAATCAGAACCCCAATGAATGGCATTATTGGTTTTGCAGAACTCATGAACGAAGCGTCCGTGTCGGATCAGGAAAAACGTCAATATCTCAAAATTATAACCAATAATGCATATCATTTGCTCGACTTAATTAATGATATTATTGACATTTCAAAAATTGAAGCGGGTCAAACCAACGTCAATATAAATGAAACGAATCTGAACCTGATATTGACGGATGTATTCATGCTTCTACAACCTATTTCTGAGAAAAAAGGATTGGATTTTTCTTACTCCACACGCTTATCGGATTCGAACTCTTTTGCCGTGACCGACTTCGTGAAAGTAAAACAAATATTATTTAACTTAGTCAACAATTCTCTTAAATTCACAGAAAATGGGAGCGTGCAGTTTGGGTATGAAATAGAATCCGATTATATTAAGTTCTATGTGAAAGACACAGGCTGTGGTATTCCTGAAAAGAGTAGGTCGGTTGTTTTTGACCGTTTTTTGCAACTCGACAACCAGCCAAAGGAGAGCAGAACCGGCACCGGCTTGGGATTAGCAATTAGTAAAGCGTATGTCGAATTGTTAGGTGGAGAAATTGGGCTAACATCCGAGGTGGGAAAAGGCACCCAATTTATCTTTACCATTCCATACAAAAAAGTATTGAGGATTTATGGGGACTCTCAACCTAAAAAAAAGAGCTTAGATTGGACATCCAAAACCATACTTTTGGCGGAGGATGATTATCCAAATCGGATTTTTGTAACCGAAGTGCTGAAAAAAACCAATGTCAATGTAGTGGCAGTTGGCAGTGGGCAAGAGGCAGTTGATATGGTGAAAAAAGGGACGATCTTTGATCTGGTATTGATGGATCTTAAAATGCCGAATATGGACGGAATTGAGGCTACAATTGAGATTCTTAAAATAAATAATAGAATGCCAATTATAGCACAAACGGCCTACGCTTTTGCCGAGGATGTGGCCATTGCAAAAAATGCAGGTTGCGTCGATTTTATTTCTAAACCAATGAAAGCCGTAGAATTGTTGTCCATGGTTGAAAAGTATTTATTCTAAAATAGAAATTTGTTGATTTGTCGAGGTGTTGATTTGTTGAGTCGAAAATCACCCTGGAATTAAATGGCAATTTGGGCAAAAAGAGCGTTAAATCGGTCAACGTTATTTAGGCATTGACTATTGACAACCAATTACTAATCAACGATTACCAATAATGAGGACTTACTTTTGCATTGAACAATTTATAGTGTTTCGAGAAAATCACTAGCCGATTGTTTTTGAATTTTACCATAAAATAAACCCCTGTAAATAAAATAATTACAGGGGTTTTGTAGCCCCGATAGGAATCGAACCTATATTTAAAGTTTAGGAAACTTCCGTTCTATCCATTGAACTACGGGGCCAAAGTGGCGTAAAGATAGTTGTTTTTTATAATTTCATCAACTTTTCAATTGCTTTATCAAGAACATCTATGGGGCGTGCAAAGCAGAGTCGTAAATGACCAGTGTTTGATTTATCGCGCATAAAAGCCGACACCGGAACCGTTGCCACTTTGTGATCCGTGATTAGTTTGTTGGAGAAGTCGGCATCTTTCATGTCGCTAATGTTCTCATACGAAGCAAGTAGATATATTCCTGAATCGGTGGATTTTACCGTGAGTTTTGTTTGCTTAAGTGCATTGATAAAGTAGTTGCGACGCTCTTGGAAAAGCAGACGATATTCTTCAAAGTTGAGTTGCGAGAAACTGTCGGCAAGGGCGTATTGAAATGTACTATTTGCATTAAAAGCTGCAAAATGGTGTATTTTCCTAATTTCGCGTGTTAAATTCTCGGGAGCTAAACAAAACCCAATTCTCCAACCCGTTGTTGAGAGTAGCTTCCCAAATCCTGAAACAAAGACGGTTCGTTCTGCTAACTCCAAATTTGTCATCAAACTCACATGCTTTTTTCCATTATACACTAAACTCTCCATGGTCTCGTCGGAGAGGATAATAATATCCGTACCATTAACGATTCGAGCCAATGTAGCTAAATCTTTCGCTGTGAAAAGTGCTCCCGTTGGGTTGTGTGGATCGTTGAGCACAATCATGCGGGTTCTTGGGTTTATGGCTTGTTGTACGCCTTTCCAGTCAACTTTAAAGTTGTCGATCAACGAATTTACATAAACAACCTTTCCTCCACACAACTCTATAATCGGCGTATAAGCGTCGTAAGCAGGCTCAATAACAATGACCTCATCTCCTTCGCGAATCAATGACGTAATGGTGGAATAAATTCCTTCGGTAACGCCGGCAGTTATGGTTACTTCTTTATCAGGCATGTAACTCAACCCAGTTTTGTTCTCGAAATAACGCGCAATCTCCTCACGGAGCTTTAAGTGTCCATTTACTCTTGTATAATGTGTACGCCCTTCTCCGATCAACGATGCCGCTTTCTCTTTCAAGATGTCGGGCGTCCCCATTTCGGAATATCCTCTGGCAATGTCAATGGCATTGCTGGTGTACATCGACTTGGAGAACTGGGCATAAACTGATTGATTGAAATCGTTTATTTTTGAACGTATTGCGTAATTGTATTTCATTACATGTTTAATTTTACAAAAAGTACGAACCTATGCAATGCGTTCTTATTCGCAAATGCATGGCTAACGAAATATATTCTTATTTTATTGAAATGCGTTTTACAGTTTTTAGTCTATATTTTTTGCATATCGAAACTGTAGGTAATTAAAGATTGAGCGGTACAAAGTTATATAAAATTCCGATTTGCTATGGCAAAATTAATGCCTTAACATGTTAATAGCAATGAATATTTTGTTGAACACGAATAACTGCCGAATTCGCAGTGATCT
>Ga0265295_1001353_pt1 | contig 43293 bp, 33 predicted proteins | sample Munlansysbiofilm_FD_192503 | JGI IMG/M metagenome (GOLD analysis project Ga0265295, IMG submission 192503) | Leachate microbial communities from a municipal landfill in Southern Ontario, Canada - Methane capture system biofilm | ecosystem: Engineered > Solid waste > Landfill > Unclassified ... | reverse complement strand
TCCTGCTTTAATAATTGTTTTTCTTATGTTTTCAATTACTAACGGAAGGACATCCGTTCCAATATGTGGATGTGCTTCAAATAATATGTTGTTTTGAGCTCCATGGAGATGAAACAATTCCAATACTTTTCGCACCTCTAGTTTTTTCTTGCTTCTAGTATATAGTTTTCCGTCAGAAAAGGTTCCTGCTCCTCCTTCGCCAAAGGCGTAATTGCTTTCCGGGTTTACTTCTTTGTTCTGTGAAAGTAAAGCGATATCCCTTTTTCTGGCACTAATTTCTTTCCCTCGTTCAAATATTATGGGACATAATCCATTTTCAATTAATTCGAGTGCTGCGAAATATCCGGCTGGCCCAGCACCAACAATGTGAATTTGTTTGTTTTTGCTTACATTTTTTAACTTATATTCAAATTCACTTTGGGTTGGTTGTTCACCGATATAGAGTTCAAAAGTTGCATTTATTTTAGTTGGGTATTTTCTAGCGTCAATTGAGCGATTGATCCATTGCAGATGTTGAATGTCGTTGACATTTACTTTAGCAATTTTAGCGGCTGTTATTAGAGTGGTTTCGTTATCGTAGGCTTGTTGGGGGGTAAGTACGGTATTAATTTTACGTATCATCTGTTTGTTTTTGGCAAGTGAATGGTTATTGGTTTATTTGGGCTATTCAAAATAAAATAGTACGGAGAATATTCTACTATTTACCTTTTCCAATGCATCGGTGTATTGTGTGTCGTCGCGACGTAGAATATTTAATAAGCCAACGGAGAATTTAATTTCGGATGATAATTTAAAGAATGGAAAGTAGTAGTCAATTCCAAAGCCTGCTTCAAGATATACGTCGTGCCTGTTAAATCGTATTTTTGGCTTTTCTTGGTCTCTAATTTTCTTTTCCGACTCAAGGTCAAAAGCGTAGTTTATTCCTGCAATAATATAAGGTCGGTAATTATTGAGCCGTATGGAACGATATTTAAGGAGTAACGGAAATGTGGCATAGGTACTTTCGATACGCATAACGTGTTCTGTTAATTGTATTTGCGAATCGTGGACTGTATCTATTAAATAGTGTAGGTTTCTTTGTCCAAAAATTAATCCGGGGGTAAAGCGTAAATCGAGATTGTGTGCAAGCCGTAGATTGCCAACCATTAGGATTGAAAATCCTGGTTGTCGTTCTGATTCTATAGAATATATATCTTCTAATTCAAAAAAGGTACTGCTATTGACCGTTCTTAAAGTAAAGGTATTTACCCCAAGTGCAAATCCAAAATGATATGGATATTCATCATATAGGGGTTTGTTCCATACTTGTCGTTTTTGACCCATTGCAATTGTAATTGTTGTTGCAAACAGGAGTACTAGTATGGAAATATACTTTGTTTTAACCATATGGGTTCATCTATTTTAAATCCTAGATAATATAAACAACAGTGTTCTTAATTTATTGTTCTTTTACCACATTATTGTTTGTGGAGGATGGTTTTGTTCCACAAAAAAGGGTGGCAACTCCAAATGTTAATGGTTTCGATTTTACATTAATAAATCCTTCTTGTTTCATGATGTCCGAAATGTTGAATTTATCGTTAAAATCGGTCACGGAGTTGGGTAAATAGCTGTATGCTGATGAGTGTTTCGATATTAATTTCCCCAACAGCGGTAATATTTTCCCAAAATAGAGGGCGAATAATGCTTGAAATAGTCTGTTTTTTGATTTTGTAAATTCCAGAATTATTGTTGTTCCATTTGGTTTTATTACCCGATACATTTCCGTCACTCCTTGTATGGGATTTTCAAAATTACGTAATCCAAAAGCAATTGTTGTGGCATCGAATCTATTGTCGTCGAAGGGAAGATTATGTCCGTCGGCTATTTGTAGTTGAATTCGGTTTTGTAAATTATGTTTCACAATTTTTATGTTCCCTATTTGGAGCATTTGTTCTGCAATATCGACACCGATTACTGTACAAGTGCTTATTTTTCGAGTTTCAAGAATAGCCAAATCTGCTGTTCCAGTGGCGATGTCGAGTATATTGGTTGGATTTTTCTTTTTCAATTTTTTAATAACGGCTTTTCTCCATAGTTTATCAATACCTATGGAGAGAAGACCGTTTAAAAAATCATATTTTGGTGCAATATCATTAAACATATCAGAAATAACTCTGTTATGTTCATTGATTTGAGAATCGGATTCTTTCAATTTATAGTAATTTTCCTATTGCGTTCATATAGAGCTTGCTGGCTTCATTTATGTTTCCAAAGCGCGCCTCGTCAATACGTAAATCGCCTTTTGTCACATGTCCAATAATTGTAAATGGTGTTTTTTGTTCAATCATAAAGTCGATAAACTCTTCTTCTTGCTTGCTTGTAAGGGATACTATAATTCTACTTTGTGATTCGCCAAATAGGAAGGCATCTTCTCTAATTTCGGCATCGGTAGTAATATCAAATCCAAGTTTTGCCGGTATTGCCATTTCAATTAACGTGGTATAAAGTCCTCCAAGGGAAACGTCGTGGGCTGCATTTATTAATCCTTTGGTAATCAAGTTATGAACCGTTTGCTGAATTTCGTACTCTTTATCGAGATCAAACCATGGAGCGGGCGATTCCTTTACTTTATGCCAATTGATAAGGTATTCCGATTGTGAAATGTCGTTTTTCGACTCACCAATCATATAAATTAGATCTCCTTTATCTTTGAAATCCATGGTCATTAAATGCATTTTGTCTTCTACTAATCCTAGCATTCCTATGGTGGGCGTTGGATCAATGGGTACAATATTCCCTTTAATGTTCGATTGATTGTTGAAACTAACGTTTCCGCCGGTAACGGGGGTGTTAAATTTTAAGCACGCTGCACTCATTCCTTTGATTGTTCCAACAAATTGCCAAAACACTTCCGGATTATATGGATTTCCAAAGTTCAGACAGTTTGTGATTGCCAAAGGTTTAGCGCCGGCACATACTACGTTCCGTGCCGCTTCGGAAACGGCGATGGCGGAACCTATTTCGGGATCAGCCTTTACATATCGAGCATTACAATCTACCGATACGGCTAACGCTCTGTTGGTTCCTTTAAGGTTTATAATACCAGCATCTGCGGGTTTGTTGGTTGACATATTTGCAGTGCCAACCATGCTGTCGTATTGCTCATAAATCCAACGTTTGCTGGCAACATTGGGTTGTTGGAGCATAAATTCGGCAATCTCGGTCAGATCTTCGGGCTGGGGTATTGTATCGATATTAAATTTCTTGTATTTTTTAAAGTAGGCTGGTTCTTTATATTCTCGGTCGTAAATTGGTGCTCCTCCGCCTAATACTAGAACAGATGCGGGGACATCAGCAACTAATTTGTTGTGCCAGAAAAATTCCAGTTGGTCATTTTCAATCACTTCACCTATTATTTCGCAGTTAAGATCCCATTTTTCGAAAATATCTTCAATAACCTTCTCTTCTCCCTTCTTCACCACCATGAGCATTCTTTCTTGCGATTCGCTCAGCAAGATTTCCCATGGTTGCATATTTTGCTGTCGAAGAGGAACTTTGTCCAAATGGATTCGCATTCCGCATTTTCCCTTTTCGCTCATTTCACTTGTTGAGCAAATAATTCCTGCGGCACCCATATCTTGCATTCCTACAAGTGCTCCCGATTTTGCTACCTCTAATGTTGCTTCTAGGAGTAGTTTTTCTTGAAATGGGTCTCCCACTTGGATGCTTGGGATATTGTCGGCTGAATTTTCTGTAAGCTCGGCGGAAGCGAATGTTGTACCATGGATTCCGTCTTTACCAGTCGATGAACCAACAATATAGACCGGATTTCCAACTCCTCCTGCTAATGCTTTTATAAGTCGGCCTTTTTTCATTATACCAACCGACATGGCATTGACCAGCGGATTTTGGCTGTAACAATCATCAAACATTACTTCGCCTGCTACCACTGGAACGCCAAAAGCATTACCATAGCTTCCAATTCCTTTAACTACTCCGGAAAGATGCCATTTTGATCGTTCTGAATCTAGGTTTCCAAAGCGGAGACTATTGAGTTGGGCAACTGGACGGGCTCCCATGGTGAAGATATCGCGGTTAATTCCGCCAACTCCGGTGGCTGCTCCTTGAAACGGCTCTACGGCAGACGGATGGTTGTGTGATTCTATTTTAAATGAACAGGCTAATCCACTACCAATATCCACTAAACCGGCATTTTCTTCTCCGGCAGCGACCATTATTGCATCACCTTCGCGGGGCAGTGTTTTCAGCCATTTAATACTATTTTTGTAGGAGGCATGCTCGCTCCACATTACTGAAAAGATACTTAATTCAGTAAAATTGGGCATACGTCCTAAATAGTTTTTAGCCATTTCAAGCTCTTCTGCTGTGAGCCCTAATTCTTTTGCAACTTCTAGGTTTACTTCAATGTTTGACATGGGACTAAATATTGAGTTCAAAATTGTTGCAAATATAACGAACATAACGGACAGTTTGGGGTATCTTTTGAATTTTCCGCTGATTATTTTTTGTCAATTCTTAATTGTATTTTTGCTTGCTAAAAACTATATAATGATACTTTATTTAATTTTCTTAGTCGTTATCGTTTGGATGATAGGAAAAATTCCTTTTTTTACGAAATCAAATCTGAAGCCTTTTTATATTCGGAGTCTGTTTTTACTAAAGGTTGCCGTGGGATTTGTGATTCTATTTATATATTCTAACTACTATCCCAAAGAGACTTCCGATATTCATAATTACTTTAATGATGCTGAGATTCTATACTCTTCTTTGGAACGATCGCCCGCAGATTTTTTTGCCATGCTTTCCGGGTTTGACAATAACCAGCCGCATTTAATGGAATATTACGACAGCATGGCTTACTGGATTAAGCCGTTTGATTATAATTTGTATAACGACAATAAAGTAGTAATCCGATTAAACGCATTTATACGATTGTTTTCAAATGGCGACATTAACATTCACAGTCTATTTTTCAATTTGTTGTCGTTTTTCGGATTAATGGGCATATTTCGATTTTTGATGAAATATATTGAACCTAGTAGGAGAGTCTTAATTGCTATTGCCGTGTTTTTAATCCCTTCGGTGCTTTTTTGGGGATCAGGAATTTTGAAAGAGAGTGTTTTGTTATTTGCCCTTGGACTATTTGTCTGGAGTATCGACAGATGGACTGAAAATTATAGAAATATCCCTCGTTTCATACTCGCTTTAGCCATGGGCTTTCTGTTTTTTCATGTTAAGATTTATGTGGTTTTATCGCTAATTCCGGCTCTAATTTGGCTTGTTAGTGTCTCCATTTTTAAGAGATTTAGAGTTGCAATTTTCATAGCCATACATTTAGTTTTGGTGTTGATTGCCTTTAATATTCAGCACTTTGGTGTGAATTTTAATTTGCTTGAACTTATTGCCAACAAGCAACATGATTTTATAAATATGATTACCCAACTCACCGTTGCAGGAAGTGCCATAGAGTTGCCAATTATGGACGGAACACTTTGGGGATTCATAAAAGCAATTCCTGTGGGAATACTAAATGCGCTTTTCCGACCTCATGTTTTTGAGTGGCATAATATCGTTTCATTCGCAGCCGCACTAGAGAATTTATTCATTGTTGGTGCAATTGCTTTTTTATGTTTTACAGCATATGCGAAGAGGATTTCCTCCATTCCATTTCTATTTGGAGTTTCATTTTCATTGATTTTATTGACCATTATTGGGGTCACTACTCCGGTATTAGGCGCATTAGTACGCTATAAAATGCCTGCACTTCCTTTTTTATTGTCGGTATTTATTGTTTTAATGAACAGAGAAAAGACATTAAAAATTACCTCATTTTTACGTTCCAATTGGATTATCCGTTTTTTTAAATGGCTTGATAATACCTGTTTTGCATAGTAAATGGAACTATTTCGGTATTTTTATTATGGGCCTATAATTGATTAGTTGCTGTTAATTTTAGAAAAAATACAATAACTTGCGTTTTTATTCACTATTATTCATTTAAAACTTAACAAAATGAAATATTTATTGATTGTAGTTGTGCTTTTAAGCTTTCTGGGATGTGCTGAAAATCAAGAAAGCATTAAAGAGGCGAAGTTTGCGAATAGTATTCAGACCATGCGTTTCGATTTTTATCACCATGGAAATGCAGAAATTGAGTATTTTACTTTTGACGAGGCTTTGAATGATGGACCTTGGGCGGGCAATTCAGCGAAGCCCATTGACAATCTACGATTAGGGAAATATCTGTTTGAAGTAAAAGATGGATCTGGGTCAACGCTCTATTCACAAGGATTTGCAAGTATTTATGGCGAGTGGGAAACTACTCCGGAAGCTAAAAAACAATGGGGAGTGTATCATGAGTCGTTGCGTTTTCCTTGGCCCGACGAGAATGTGAAAATAGTATTGTATAAAAGAAATGATGAAAACGAATTCGATATTTGTTGGGAGTATGATCTGGAATTGACGCATTACAAGGTCAACCACGCCTACGCTCCAGCAGTAAACGAAGTTTTCCCAATTAAAATCAGTGGTAATCCAACGGAATGTATTGATATAGTGGTGCTTGGAGAGGGTTACACATTGGAAGAGAAGAGTAAATTCCTAGCGGATGCCCATAATTTCTCGAACGCTTTATCGGAGTCGAGCTCTTTTTCAGGGTTAAAAAACAATTTGAATATACGAGCAGTTTTTACTCCATCGGCTACTTCGGGGTGTAATCATCCGCATCAAGAGATTTATAAAGGTTCCGCTTTGGGAGTTACCTATGGAGCATTTGACTCGGAGAGATACGCGTTAACTACTGAAAATAAAACAGTTAGAAATATAGCTTCGGCGGTTCCATACGAGTTTACAGCCATTTTAATGAACGATTCAATCTACGGCGGCGGAGGAATCTATAATTTGTATATTACTGCGGCAGCATCGAACGACTTTAAAGAGTATTTGTTTGTTCATGAGTTTGGACACCATTTTGCCGACTTGGCCGACGAATATTACACCTCAGCCACAAGTTATGAGATGGGAGGTACGATTAAGGAGCCATGGGAGTTGAATGTTACGATTCAAATGGAACATTCTGCCATAAAATGGAATGAACTGATTGATCCAACCATGCCTCTTCCTACCCCTTGGGATAAGGAGAAGTTTGATACGCATAGTATTGAAATTCAGAAAATTAGAACTGAAATGAGAAAACGTAAAGCGCCTGAATATCAGATGACAAAGTTGTTCCGACAACAGCAAAATCATGAAGATAGTCTGTTTAAAACGATGGAGAATTACGGAAAAGTAGGATTGTTCGAAGGAGCACAATATCATGCTTTGGGGGTTTATCGATCCGCACACAACTGTACTATGTTTACCCGTACGTTGGAGTTTTGCCCCGCTTGTGTTCGAGCATTCAATTTGGTTGGGGAGCGATATTTGAAATAATCGGGCCATTAATTCTAAAAAAATACCAAAGAGATAGTCCCTTTGGTATTTTTTTATTTGTAGTTGCAAACGCACTGTGTTGAACATGTCGAAGGATATGCGAATGAATTACGAGTACGAAAAACGCTTTCCCCTCTTCGTTTTTAATCCATAAACATAAATACCGACTCCCATGAAGTCGTTTTTAATTCAGGTCCCAATAGAATATTTCCTTTAATCCTACAACTTATAAACTCTTTATGGACATTTAAACCTATTTCAACAAAGAGTTCATCATCAAGTTCATCTAAGTCGATTTCGTAAAATACGGTTTTATCACTCTCTTCAATTAGCATCACATCCATATATATATCCAACGCTTTTAATTCGGCGTAGGTTCCACGAAATGTATTGGGCAACCGTACATTATTTGTATTGGGATACGACGTGCGGACAACAATCTGGGCATTTAAAAGCCGATCGTTTTTACAGGTAGTTCCATTATCGGTTGTGAAATTGCAGATTATTTTCTCTTCCATAGAACCTTGGTTGTTTCTAATAATACGCTGAACTTTAAGTGATTCAGGGCAAAACGTGAGTTCATTTATATGTAAAAAACTTCCTCCGTAAACCAACGTATCACACTCCTCAACGGGGGGATCTACAGTACAACCTGAAATAAATATCACGATTGCAAATAAAACAATTCGTAGTTTTGAATGACGATTCATAATTTTAGTTTTCATGGTTATTTATAAATTTGTGTGTTTAATTTGAAGGTTTGCTCCAACGCATTTTTTATTCGTAAACGGGTTACGCTAAGCTCATTAATCCTTAAATGTTGACTATTATCGGAACCAACATGAATTAAAGAATCATTCTCATACGTGAATGTTGAAAAAGTCGGCTTTTCTGCCACAAGGCTAACAAATGTACCTGAAGTAGTAAACATCCATTCATCGTTCGGATTTATAGAATCAACAGCCACGGTGTGCATCCAATAGCCGTTGGTAAGTTTCATTGTTGCGTCGGTCATTGGCACTGTGGGGGTTTCACGCAGTAATTTATATTCAGCACCATCAATTTCAAGAATCATTTCATTGCCCGAAAACGATTTCACCTTGCAATTGCCTATGGTACTCATATGGATTTTATTTTCCGAATAATTCAGTTTCCCATATTTTAGTTCATTATTTGCTAATCCTATTATGTAACGGTTATTTGAAAATTCAAAACTTTCAAAGGGCATTTTGGGAGAGACGGTAAATGTTGTCTCGTAAATATTGTTGCTCTCATTATCCTCCACAACATAATTTTGTGGATCGAGTATGATTTTAACGGTATGATTCCCCAAAGCAAGCTTTCCAAGATCGATATCGTAATAGAAATAGGACACGCCAGCATCTATTGGATAGTTTACCGGCCATTGATATTTGAATCCACCATCGACCAGAATGGCTATATTAAACAGACCATTATGTGTGGTACTTCCGCTATTGATGAATGAAAATGCCATAATTGCATGTTCTCCAACCCTAATTGGGGTTGAGCTCATGTTGTTTAAGTCGGCAAATGAAGAGTTTCTAATTAGTACCGGACTTTCCCAATTATCACGTTTGTTAAACGCTAAATCGACACCCGCAGTAGTAGCACTTTTACGATTTTGTTTTTCACTTTTTATTTTCATGTTCATTGATGGTGACAATGGATCATCCACGATCCATTTACCATCATAAGCGTGTTTGACAGGAACCACCTCACTACCAAGTATTTCTATGTTTTTTGTGATTGTTTCCGAAACTCCATCGGCATTCGTTGCTTTCAGCTTTACGGTATAAATACCCGCATCGGTAAAATAATAAGCTTTGTCAGCATTATTATAGACACGTCCATCATTAAAATCCCACTCAAAGGAAGTTGCGTAAAATGATCGATTCTGGAAATAGATTTCACACGGCGCAACATAGCTTGAGTCTTCATTAAAGTGAAAATCAGCTATGGGTTTAGGGAGGGGAATTAATTCTGTAATTGTCTCACATCCTGTGTTGAAAAAACTAAAAACTAACACGACAATCCCCCAACGCAAGGATATGTTTTTCAAGTAATTAAGTCTAAATATTTTCATCGTAAAAAGTTTTTAAATGTAGTTGTCAAACTCTTAAATTTTAACTCTAAATTTAATGCCTCCGATTAAAGCCGGCCACACATTAAAATACGCACTGTAATTATAGTAAAGGGAAACTTTTAGAAAGGTTTCATCATCAATTCCATAGTTTCTTAAGCCCAAGACGCGTATTCCATAGCCAATTTCCCCTCCCCATCCCGTTGGTCCCTTATAGGATATACCGGCATTTTGCATGGTTTGAGCAATATAATCGGTTCCCGATTTATAACTAATACTCGTAAAGAATGCACCACGAGTATTAATTGGATTAGCCGTTCCTATGCCGGAACTGCCAAATCCTCCGCCCGTGAAAAAGTAAAAGCTACATCGTGCTTCGTAGTCTTGCAATTCAAGGACATCCTTAAAACCGGGAGTTTGTGTCTTAAAATAGAGTTCCACATCAAATTTCAGATTGTCCCATTTCGTAGGTTTGTAAAGTTGATACAATGAAAATGACAGATGTGGCGACAGGCGAACTTCCGAGAAACTTAACACGCTAAAGCCTACGTTTATAAATTTAAGAATAGATGAATTTACAAAATAGTAATCAGGAGTAAAGCTATCGCCCTGAATAATAGTGGTATAACCTAAGGAGTCGATAATTTGATTGTATTTGCTTATTCCAATCCCCGCCCTTAGTTTAATTACGGGTATATTAAACTGTCCAAAGAAACTAAGGTTTTTCTGTGCGTATGTGACGTCGCCCAAAACGTTGAACCACTTATTGTTATACGACAAACCAAAAGAGCTGCCGGAAAAACGTTCAAGATCATACAGATAATTTTCCTCCCATGACTCTCCACCCCCAAACATTCGCATATGTGTCGTTGATATTAAGGCGTGAAAACCGATTTGTTTGTACATACCCGATGCTCCAACTAACATAGGCACTTTTGGTTTGCCCATAACGTTGCGCCCATAATTAAAGTCGTATATTACGGCACCTCTTTTATAATTACTTTTGGATTTGCCATTGTTCGATTCCAAGCTTTCTAAAGATGAAATACGATTAAAGCTACTACGCAAATGGTCGAGATTGCTATAGTAAAACATGCTGTTCACATAATCAGCTGTAAAGCTCGGTTGTTCTTCTTGAATTTCAAATTGGGCATTCACCTTTACGCCTGAACTGAGAAGGATTGTCAATATGAAAACTTTAAACTTAGTAACCTGGAATCGAGGTGTAATCATAGCTGCAATGTTTTTACATTCGTGAAAGAGATCATTTATTAATCATGGAAGAGTAAATGCAATTACTGAAATAAAGACATTAGCCAATTGGAGAGCAATTCGTTTTACAAAAATATTTACGCTCATGAATATTGGCTTTTAAACATTTAATGAAAACTAAAACCAATATTTTATTATTATGTTCATTTTTTTAGACTTGAATTTCACAACTTAAAAACAGGTGGAAAGATAAAGAACTATCATTCAATCGAATAAAAAGATATAAAGAGGTGTTTTTCTTTATATTTAATTGTGAAAAATAAGGCTACTTCGTTTTCACCTCTTTTTCTAATAATAAAATGACTTGAATTTTAGTCTAACTCTAACTTGCTAAAAAAGAGCAATAGAATTCCTCTTATCTGAAAATAGAGATCGGGGTTTTGTGTTAAAGTTGTATGGAGTCTAAGATGGGGTTGGGCAGGATAAGAATCCGGGTCTGATTTTAATGATTTAAAAGTGATGATTCGCAATCCTTACATTTTCTATTATGACAAATTGTCCAAAACAAAAAAAGTCGAAACTATGTTTCGACTTTGTGATCCAGCTGGGGCTCGAACCCAGGACCCCATCCTTAAAAGGGATGTGCTCTACCTACTGAGCTACTAGATCAATGCAAACTATTTCTCTGTTTTGCGGTTGCAAAGGTACACCTAATATTTATTTATGCAAATATTTGAAAGGTATTTTTCCGATTATTTTCATACATGTATTCTATCTATCTAAAGTAAAATGAATTAGAAAAAATAATAAATAATCAAATAGAGACTTGTTTTTTCTGAAATCTCAATTTCTTGTTCAATTATGAACACTTTGCTTTTTGAACAGCGTCGATTTGAACACAAATCTAAACCAATTTTATATCTAAAATGTGCTGTAACAATACAACTTATTTAATTTAGCCAAGAGTTAGTGGCTCAGTGATAAATAAAATATTACGAGGACTCTTCGATTCAACATCGCGCTAAGTTAATTACTCAACAAATATCTTTTTTGATTTTCCCCTTGTTATGCGCCCCCTAAACACCTTGAAAAATCGAGCTCGTTAGTCATATATTACACTTTTAAACAAAATAGCATTATCTTTGTTTAAGTTTTATAGTTTGAATTTATATGATAACACGGTTAATTTAACACTTAAAAAAAAAGTTATGATTTCAGAAAAAGTACAAAAAGCTATTAACGATCAAATTAACGCTGAGTTATGGTCTGCATATATGTATCTCTCTATGAGTGCATATTTCCAAAATGAAGGGTTTGCAGGTTTTGCAAATTGGATGCGAATTCAATTTGAAGAAGAGAAAATGCACGCCCTAAAGTTTTTTGATTATGTAAATGAAAGAGGCGGTAAAATAGAATTGCAACCTATTGATAAAGTTCCACATACATGGAAAGATGCCGCAGATGCGTTTAGAGAAACATACAAGCATGAGCAAGTTGTAACTGCTTTGATTTATGGAGTTATGGATGTGGCTATTGCTGAGAAAGATTATGCTACACAAAGCTTCTTGAAATGGTTTATCGATGAGCAAGTAGAGGAGGAAGCTTCTGCTTCTGATATTCTTACTCGAATTGAGATGATCAATGGAAATGGCAATGGTTTATTTATGCTCGATAGAGAGCTATTAACACGCACGCTCGATCCAATTGAATAATATTGAATGAAATTTAAAAGCCCCTTAAAACATGTGTATTAAGGGGCTTTTTTTGCGCTTAAATAGTCATTAAGAGTTTCTTGCTCCCAACCATCGTTCGGCATCAATGGCAGCTTTGCAACCCGTTCCGGCAGCGGTTACCGCTTGACGATACGTACTGTCCATTACGTCCCCACAAGCAAAAACACCTTCAATGTTTGTGTGTGTTGATGCGCCTTTGGTAGAAATATAACCTGCCTCATTGGTATCTATGAATGGTTTGAAAACGTCGGAGTTTGGAGTATGACCAATGGCTAAGAAAAAACCATCGATTTTTATTTCTACTTCGGTTTCGTCAGACTCTCCTTTGCGTTTAATGAGTTTAGCACCTTCAACCACACCATCGCCATAAATCTCTTTAGTGTTGTGTTCAAAAAGAACCTCGATATTAGCCGCTTTTTCTACTCTCTCTTGCATTATTTTTGATGCTCTCAAGAATGGTTTACGAACAATGAGATATACTTTTTTGCATAAACTACCAAGGTAAAGAGCCTCTTCTGCTGCGGTATCACCGCCTCCTACAACGGCAACATCTTTTCCTCTGTAGAAAAATCCATCACAGGTGGCGCAGGCCGACACTCCTGATCCTTTGTATTTTTCCTCACTCTCCATACCCAAATATTTTGCCGTTGCACCTGTTGCAATTATAACGCTATCGGCTTCAATTAAGGTTTTATCGTCGATCCAAACTTTGTGTGGATGACTACTGAAATCAACTTTTGTGGCAATGCCCCAACGACTGTCTGTCCCAAACCGAACGGCTTGTTTCTGCAAGTCTTCCATCAGCTCGGTTCCTGTTGTTCCTTCGTGATATCCGGGAAAGTTTTCAACTTCGGTGGTCGTAGTTAACTGTCCTCCGGGCTGAATCCCTTGGTACATAACTGGACTTAGATTTGCTCGTGCTGCATATATAGCAGCAGTATAACCGGCAGGTCCGGAACCAATAATTAAACACTTTACGTGTTCTGATGCAGTATCTTGATTCGAAGCTTTTGCCTCATTATCAGAGATATCCATTTTTTTGAAAAGGCTCATAATATATTTTATTTGAAATTAATTATTACGAAGTTGTATTATGCAAAAATAGCAAGATTCTCCTTACTTTTCATACATTTGTTGATCTTTAAACGTTAGTAAGTTGATAATTGCTATTCAGGGTTATCAAAGATTGTGCAAAAAATGGTGTTGGGTATCTATAACAAAAATATTTTAGATATGTTTAACGGCGCTTGGTATTGGGGTTGCAGAAGATCGATTGTTAGATTGATTCACTATTGTCCGGATAATCTCTAATAATGATTACTAGATTCCTCACTCCACTGCGTTACGCTTAGAATCTCAAAAGAATTACCGGACAACAGTGATATTGATTGTAAGAAAGTATGTCGGATATGATTTAATTTAATTATTAATATTTACCTTTGCACTTCGATTATAATCTCTGACATGAACATAGGGGTCTGTTATATTGTAATCTGTTATTAGAAAACCATTTAAATTTACTACGATGGACTTAATGAATGTTGTAAGAGAACATTTTGAACAGAAGAAAAACTTTCCCGCTTTTCGCGCTGGTGATACCATTACAGTGCACTATAAAATTAAGGAAGGAAATAAAGAACGTATTCAGAATTATAGAGGCGTTGTAATTCAACGTCATGGAACAGGTCTTTCAGAAACTGTTACTGTGCGTAAAATGAGTGGAAATATTGGTGTAGAGCGTATCTTTCCAATAAACTCACCTTTTATTGAACTAATAGACGTGAATAAATCTGGAAAAGTACGAAGAGCACGTATTTACTACTTACGTCAATTAACAGGTAAAAAAGCTCGTATTAAAGAGAAGAGAAGAGTAATTGCTAAATAGTTTTAGCGCATTAATATATCAATTATTTTAAATAATTGATTTGATTAAAACCGAACAGAGACTGATAATCAGAATTTTTGTTCGGTTTTTTTATACAAAACAGGGTCGTTTTTCATACCTATCTCTTCATTTCAATTCGTTTTGTCAAGAATCTTAAAATTGATTTAAGGGGGCATTTCATTTTATAGGTATTTGTTGTGCTGAATTGATTTATAAAAATGAACAGAAAGAATTTTGAAAACGCATTAGAATTCCCTACCATAGAAAAGTTCGCCCCTTATTTAAACACAACGAATTGTCGATATACTTACTTTTGAGTGTGATACTTGAATTTTATGACATTGATTTTTCCACAATATGTCATTTTGGGTTAACTAATCGTTAACAAGTCGTTCTTTTTTCGTATTTTTGAGAAGATGTTAGTATTTAAATTACAGACAAATGTTAAACAAAGAAGATTTAAAACAGATTCAGGCAAAAGGAATTTCAGTTGCCGTAGTTGAAAAACAGCTTGAGCAATTTAAAAATGGTTTTCCTTTTGTAGATATCACAGCACCGGCGGTGATTGACCATGGTATTGTGAAAGTTGATGAAGAGATGGTTGAGAAATACCAGAAATTACATCGGAAAATGTTGTCGTCGAAACGTGTGGTGAAATTTGTTCCGGCTAGTGGTGCTGCTACTCGAATGTTTCAGAATGTGTATGAATTGATTAAAGAGTATGATAAGAGTTATGAAAAGTATTTGAGTACATTAGTGGATCGTTCGTTTAATTCGATTTTCTATGTTTGTGAACACATGCGTTACTTTGCCTTTTATGGCGATTTAGCCAAAGCTGCAGTGGAAAATGAGATGGATCTTAATTGTATTCTCGATAAAAAGAATTTTGCCCAGGCACTTAGTCTGCTGATATCGGAAAATGGATTGAATTATGGACAGAAACCAAAAGGATTGTTAAAGTTTCATAGTTATCAAGAAGAGACCAGAACAGCTGCAGAAGAACACCTTGTTGAGGGAGCACAATATGCAGCATCAAAGGGGAATGTTGATATTCATTTTACAGTTTCTCCCGAGCATGTAGAACCTTTTAAGCAATTGCTAAATTTGGTAAAAGGGAAGTATGAGGAGCGTTTCGGTGTTGCCTTTAACATTAGTTACTCCATTCAAGATTCAGCAACGGATACAATCGCAGTGGATGCGGATAATAATCCGTTTAGGAATCCGGATAATTCTATTCTATTTCGTCCGGCCGGACATGGCGCATTGCTTAAAAATTTAGGCGAGCTAAATTATGATATTGTTTTTATTAAAAATATTGATAACGTTGTAACGGATCGGCTAAAGCCCGATACGGTTAAATATAAGCAAATTATTGGGGGAGTATTGGCCGAAATCTTAGATACGATTGTGGCATATATGACTCGACTTGAGGAGCCGGACTTAATTGTTGATGGATCTCTAACAAAGATGGTTAATTTTGCTGAACAACGATTAAATAACCCATTCCCCTATGCCTTGAATGAAGTTACTAGAGAGCAGAAAATTGAGTGGTTGTTGTCCGTTTTAAATCGACCTACTCGGGTATGTGGCATGGTTAAAAACGAAGGAGAACCAGGTGGTGGACCGTTTTGGGTTAAAGATTCCAATGGAATTGAGAGTCTTCAAATTGTGGAAGCGTCGCAACTCGATCCGGAAAATAAAACCCATGCTAAAATTGTAAAAGAAACTACCCATTTTAACCCAGTTGATTTGGTATGTTGTATTACCGATTACAAAGGTAATGCCTTTGATTTAACCAAGTATAGGGATGATAACACAGGGTTTATTAGTGCAAAATCGAAGGATGGAAAAGAGTTAAAGGCACTTGAGCTTCCTGGACTTTGGAACGGAGCCATGGCACGTTGGAATACTGTATTTGTTGAGGTTCCAATTTCAACTTTTAATCCAGTGAAAATAATTAACGACTTATTGCGCGTAGAACATTTGCATGAAAATGATCTAATGGTTGGCAAATAGAATGCTTTAATATTAGAAAAGTAGATGTTGAAAATTCTGGGCGATTAGAATACAATTCAGTATTTTAGTCGCCCGAAGTTTTTGAACGAATTTTATTTCGATTTCACCATACTGGGATTAATATCTATGTAGTTTGTAGTTTTTGTTCTAACTTCACAAGAGGTGAAATATCTATAGCTACCGAAACATAACGAGTGATGTTTCCATCGTGATCGTACAAAGGGGAATAGGTTTCGGAAACCCACATATTTGTATTTCGCGTAACTAAATTTGCACGACGTTGAATTGTTGTGCCATGTCGAAGTTTTGAAATAAATAATGAATGTTCTACATTGTCTCTGTCTTCAACAAAACCAAGCGCCTGATGAGGCATTCCTAATATATTTTCGGAAGTATCCCCGAAAAACTCATGACATTTATCGCTGACGGTTAATACCTGGAAATCGAGATCAAATTCAATAATGAGCGCAATGTGATTAAAAGCATTCCAAATGGAACGCATCTCTGCCTCACGTCTCGAAGCATCTTCTTGTGTTGCTTGAAGTTCCTCTAGGTTTTGACGCATCTCCTCTTCCTGCGAAGCTAGCTCCTCCTGTTGTTTTTGAGATTCTACAAGTAGATGTTTTGTCTTTTCGTTTATTTTGGCATTGGATAATGTTCCTGCAATACTTTCAGCTACTTTTTCAACAAAAATTCGTTTATATTCATCAATTTCTTTGAATGAAACGATCTCCATTACTCCAAAAACCTGTTGGTTTAAAATCAGGGGGGTTAGGAGGATGCTTCCCGGATTACCTTTTCCTAAACCACTGGTAATGTGGATGTAATCTTCTGGAACATCAATGATATAAATTGTTTCTTTTTCATGTGCACATCTGCCAATTAATCCTTCGCCAATGGAGACGGTGTTTTTCATGAGTTTTCTTCGGTCAAAGGCAACCGCTGATTTCATCTCATAAAAAACTTCGCTTTCGTCTTTATCATTAATAATATAAATGCACCCTTGTTGAACGTCTAAATATTTTATAAGGTTAGAAATAATATGAAATGTTTGTTCTTCGGTCGAAGTTTCTTCTTGTCTTAATATGTCGCTAAAGAGTGCGATTCCTCTTGAAATCCAGTTTTGTTTGTCATCTTCAATTCTTCTAATTTTCTCTTCCTCTTCCGCTTTTTGAAGACTTTTTTGCATTTCAATTAATGCATTTCCAATTTCATCGTTACTACTTAATAAAATATACTCCGAATCAAGTTTTCCCTGTCCAATTTCTTTTGCAAATATTGCCGTTTGTTTAAGACTGTCAATCAATAGATTAAGCGAGATTGACATTTGTTCAATTTCATCGCCTGAGTTAATTTTCATGCGGTCAACTTTGCTTATTTGGCCCTCAGCTATTATTTGTAAAACATGGGTTGTGTCTTTTATGGGGGAAATAATATTTCTTGCAATATACCATATTAGCGTACTAACGATTAAAAACCCAAAGAATCCAATAACAGAAGCAAGCCAAAGGTTTTGACGGGATCGATGCAAAATAACGTCTAATGGAGCTGATATTTGTAATGTCCATGGTGTAATGTCTTTGGCCAAATTTATAGGAACAAAAGTTACATAAACGGTATTGCCATCATATTCTGAAATATAATTAAAGGTTTTTCCTTCGCTCACGTTTTTCGTTACACTGTATTTTTTGTCGTCTTCGGCATTAAGATCCATATAGGTTTTACCTATATATTTTTTCTTGGGGAAAGCTATTATTTGGCTATTGGTTGACATTACTACTGTCTGGGTTCCATCGAAGGGTTTTATCTTCTTTACAATTTTGTCGAATCGTTCCAATGAAATATCAACTCCGGCAAGTCCAATAAAGGTTCCGTCAACAATTAAGGGAATGCATATACTGGTTTCTAATATCTGATCCTCCTCTGAGCCGTCATAAGAGAAGTAGTATGGATTGGAAACAAGTTCTTTTTTCTCAATCTTTGATTGATAATAAATACCGTCAACATTATCTCCTTTAAGGTCAATATCATCTTCTATTATCTCATAATTATTGCCATTTTTGTTAACCGTTATTCGTTTTCGTCCATAATCGAGTTTCCACTCTGGGTCTAGGGCAGAGAGCTCAAAGCTAACCCAGGTTGCATATATTTCTGGATAGCGAGATACCACATTCTTAAGCGTTGTTTTTGTTAAATCAATAGCTTGATCTTTATTGTGTTCAAGATATCCTAAAATAGATTGAGCAAATGTACGGCTGATATTAATCTCTTGCTGAAGATCAGAGGCAATCATATTAGCATATTCGCGTGCAGTTGCATTAACAATGGTTTTAGCGTCGTTCACAGCTAATTGATGGGTTCTAAATGCGATTACAGCAATTGAAATTCCAAAAACTAAAACTGTAGTAATTAATATGGGGATTTGAAGTTTTGTTTGAAGTTTTCGTTTCATAGTTTTGCATTAAGCTTTATTCCATTTGTAAAGATATTATTTTTACAACATTTGAATCCTATTTTAATTTTTTAGTCGGTTCTTAAGGATTAGAGATCGACGGGCAACTTTTATTCTAACCAAATAAAGGTCCAATAGTTAAGTAATATAATCATCAAAGATAAAAAAGAGAAGCATTATAACAGGTTATTTTATAGAGTTTTGTTTAAATTTCTTTTATTATGGATTGATGGTTCTGTTTTATATAAATTATTAAGGCATTGCGATGGTTTTAAGGTTTGTAAACTCTCGTATTCCCCAGAATGATAATTCCCGTCCATAACCACTCATTTTTATGCCACCAAAAGGGAGTCGAGGGTCTGATTTCACAAAATCATTTACGAAACAGCATCCTGCTTCGATTTGATTTTGAGCAATTTCCAATCCTTTTTCAATATCATTTGTAAAAATGGCTGCGCCTAAACCAAAAATGGTGTCGTTTGCAATTTTTATGGCTTCGGTCTCATTTCTAGCTTTAATTATGGATGCAACAGGACCAAAAAGTTCATCTTCGTAGGCAGACATTCCGGGTTTTACATTAATTAATACGGTTGCGGGATAGAGGGGTTTTGAGTTGTCAATAATGGTTCCTCCGATTACTATTTGTGCTCCGTTTTGTACCGATTGGGTTACTTGTTTGTGAAGTTCATCTCTAAATCCCATGTTAGCAAGGGGGCCAAAAGTAGTATCCTTCATCATAGGATCGCCGGTTTTTGTATTTTTCAATTCGGCTACAAATCGATCGATGAAGGCATCGTATGCTTTTTCAGTAACAATAAAGCGTTTTGCGCCAATGCAACTTTGCCCTGCGTTTAGGAGCCTTCCTGCCACACATTTCTGCACAGCAAGTTCGATGTTTGCATCGTCAAGAATGATGTATGGATCACTACCTCCCAGTTCTAACACGGCTTTTTTCAAATTTCTTCCGGCAGCTGATGCAACGGCAATTCCGGCAGGAGTACTTCCGGTAAGGGTTACGGCCGCTATACGTTTATCGTCAATTAGTTTCGACGTATTACTCCCTTTGATTAAAATGGTTGAAAAAACACCTTTGTTGAATCCTGCATCATGAAAAAGTTTCTCGATGCGTAATGCACATCCGCTCACATTGCTCGCGTGTTTTAAAATAAATGTATTGCCTGCCATAATAATGGGTGCGGCTGCTCTAAAGGCTTGCCAAAATGGGAAATTCCAAGGCATAATTGACAGAACAACACCCAGTGGATTGTAGGCAACAAAAGAGCGTTTATAATTTGTAGAAATCTGTTGGGGTTGTAGGATGTTCTCTGCTTCTTGAGCATAATATTCGCAAACCAAGGCACACTTTTCAACTTCGGCAATCGATTCGCGCAGAACCTTTCCCATTTCCAAGGTTATTAACAGTCCTAGGTCTTCTTTTTGGTTTCGTAATAGTGTGGCTAGCGCAAAAAGCTTTTGAGCTCGATGCGAAAAGGGCTCTTTTTTCCACGATTTTTGAATAGAGTAGCTGGTTTCTATTGTTTTGTCAATATCGGAGGGATTAAATAGAGTATAGGTTTGGATAAGATCGCCAGTGTAAGGATTGTGGCTGCTAATTGTTTCCATAGGTTTCTCTTAAGTTTGGGTTAAAATTAGCAATTCTATACACAACCACAAAAAATAAAAGGTGACTTTATAATAAAGCCACCTATAATTTTACTCTTTTCATTTAATCGTCATCATCGTCATAATAGTCCCAAATGCTATTTGGTTCATCATTTTCGTCAATGTCCACGATCTCTTCTACTTCTTCCTCTTCTTCAAAATCGTCATAAATCGAGAGTGCTTTTTTCTGTTTGAGCGGATCACTTGCTTTCCGTACTCTACTGTCGCGATCGAAATCCTTAGTTGATTTTTCGCGACCTTTTAAAGGTTCATTCTTTGTCTTTTTCATCTGTCAGGATGTTGTGACAACTGTTTTTGTGGTTAATACTCATTTTAATTAATATTGGCATCTTATTTTAGCCACTGCTAAAGTAGCCTTTTTTTTTCATTTATGCTTTAAAAAAAATCTTTTTATGTGGATTTTGGGTTTTTAAGTCCCATCATATTTAAAAAATACTTTTTCCAGTTATTGTCGTAAAGTGTTCTAAAAACTTGGCTCCCGCTAATGAATTTCCAGATGTGTCGAGCCCGGGAGACCATACGGCCAATGTCATTTCGTTTGGAATAATTGCCACAATTCCCCCTCCAACACCACTTTTGGCTGGCAGTCCTACTTTGTATGCAAAGTTACCAACGGCATCATAGGTTCCGCATGTCAAAAGCAAAGCGTTTACTTTTTTGTTCTGACGGTAGGATAGGACTTGCTCTCCATTATGATGAAGCCCGTTATTACTCAAAAAGCTGAATAAACGGACTAGATCAAGGCAGTTCATTTCTAGCGAGCAATGGGTAAAATAGCAGTCCAGAACTCTATTTGGACTGTTTAGAATATTTCCGTAGCTTTTCATAAAATTAACAAGCGCGATATTTCTGTATCCGGTCTCTTTTTCGCTATCGCGAACTTCTTTATTGTAATTTATGGATTTGTTGCCTGACAATCGGATCGCTAATTTCAGAATTTCGGATTCTGGGTCGCTGTATTGCGAAAGCAAAGCATCGGCAATAACCAATGCTCCTGCATTTATAAATGGATTTCGAGGAATTCCGTTTTCATGTTCCAATTGTACTAAGGAGTTAAACGCATTTCCTGACGGTTCAATTTTAACGCGCTTATTAAGCAAAGAGTCGTCATTCTTTATGCACAGGACAAAAGTCAGTAACTTGCTTATACTCTGCACACTAAAATTATCATTACTGTCGCCATACGTATATTCTTCGCCATTGTTTGTGCGCATGGCAAAGCCAAATTTATTGGGGTCTATTTTGGCGAGCATCGGAATATAATCCGCAATTTTCCCCTTGGCTATATATGGTAGAATCTCCTTGTAAACGGTTTCGATAATTGCATTGTAATCCATGATTTTTAATTTTAAAAACGATAGGTAGCACCAATTTTCAATCCTGCCAACATGGTTCCAAATTCCAATTCCATTTGTGCTGCCCATGTATCACTGAAATAATAACGTCCTCCTACATGCAATCCCAAGTAGAGTCCGCTGCCTCGATTTCCTGAATAGGAGAGGTTTGAATTTGATGTTGAGGAGGATACGTGTACAAATCCGGCTGAAACCCCGGAATATAAATCCACAAATGGAGGAAGATTTGCTATTTTGTCGAAGTAGTAGTTGCATAATCCGCCAATGGCAATCATATTATGATGATATGTTGCGTTGCCAACAACCTCGTTACTGAATCGGAACGTAGATTCAATACCAATTGATAATTCTTTGTAAAAGAATTGTTCCCCTTGGATATAAATGGGAACGCCCCAGCCAGAGGTTCCTAGTCCAAAGTTGAGAATGGTAGAGCCTTGTTTATTATCGCTTTTCCCTCTGGGAATTTGTGCAAATAACGATGTTGCCAATAGACTAATGATTACAGTTATTCCTATTATTCTTCTCATTTCACTTCTCTTTTGCGCTTTAAATACTATATATAAATGATAATTTTACAAACAAATCTCATGAATTTCAATCAATCTATAAACGTCCTATTTTTTATTTTCGTGTCTATTTTTAAACGTAATTTTGAGAGTGCAAATATGCAACTTTCAAAGGTTTTACGAAAGACTTTTGAATCTCTTTTCTTCTTTTCGCATCATTAAAGGGGTTTATTTCGCAAAAGGAGTCCTTTTCGTCTTTAATTCATGCTATTTTTCTTGATTCTACGGAACATATTCAATCCTAAAATTGTTGACCTATTTTATTTCTGCTCAAAGTACCATTCAATTCTAACGTGATTTTACACCTCAACGTCTCAACGTCTCAACGTCTCAAAAAATACTCCCTTAAGTTTCCCTTCTTTTATCTGAGTTCCTCAAAAAAAAGAATGAGTCGCCTTCTCTTTTAATCAACACACCTACAAAACTCTATTTTGCAAAGGATTCAACAAACCATATCTTTAATTGTTATTCACACAGTAACCAATTTTTTTTATTTATGAACGAATCAACTTTTTTGGGAAATATTGACCCTCAGTCTATTGAATATCAATACGATAAATATAAAAAGGATCCACAGTCTGTTGAGGCAACTTGGCGATGGTTTTTTGAAGGTTTTGAATTTTCTAAAACCGACTTTACAATCACAAAAACTGCCACCGAACTTTCCACCGGGTTTTCTGCCGATAAAGAGTTTAATGTAGTTAACCTTATTGAGGACTATCGGTCTAGGGGTCATTTGTTTACGAATACAAATCCGGTTCGTCAGCGACGAAAATACCGTCCTACGTTGGATATCGGAAATTTTGGATTGCAGGATTCCGATTTGGACACTCAATTTGAAGCCAGTAAACTTTTAGGATTGCCTAAAACGAGTCTTCAACACATTGTCGATCATTTGCAACAAACCTACTGTCAATCTGTGGGGGTGGAATATAAATTTATTCGTAATCCGGATACCATTAAGTGGATTGAAAAGCGTATTGAAGGGCAGAAGAGTTGGCGGCATTTTACCGACGATGAGAAAAAGCATATTTATAAGCATTTGAACCAAGCAGTTTCGTTTGAGCAGTTTATTGTTCGCAATTTCCCGGGACAGAAAAGTTTTTCGCTCGAAGGTTGCGAAGGACTGATTCCTGCAATGGATCAAATCATTGAATATGGTTCGACCAAGGGAATCGACCAATTTATTATTGGAATGGCGCATCGGGGGCGATTAAATGTCCTCTCCAATATCATGAAAAAACCATATCGGGAGATTTTCCGTGCTTTCACAGCAACGGAGTTTACCGAAGGACTCAATGTGGGGGATGTTAAATACCATTTGGGATACGATAATAAGATTGCAACAGATGCTAAAAAAGAGGCAGAAGTTCATTTGTTGCCCAATCCATCGCATTTGGAAACCGTTTCGCCCATTGCCCAAGGGGTTGCAAAAGCCAAAATTAACAATCAGTATGAGGGGAATTTCACGAAAGTGATACCAATTGTTATCCATGGTGATGCCGCCATTGCTGCACAAGGAATTGTGTATGAAACAATTCAAATGTCGCAATTGGAGGGCTACACTACTGGGGGTACAATTCACATGGTAATTAACAATCAGGTTGGATTTACTACCAATTATATCGATGCCCGTTCGTCAACTTATTCTACAGATATTGCGAAAGTAATTCAAAGTCCAATATTCCATGTTAATGGCGACGACGTGGAGGCACTCATTTATGTTATTGAACTGGCCATTGATTATCGCCAGAAATGGAATCGCGATGTTTTTATCGATGTTTTGGGATATCGAAAACATGGTCATAATGAGGGAGATGAACCCCGATTTACGCAACCTGCACTTTATAAAACCATTGCAGCACATCCAAATCCGGCTAAAATCTATGAGCAAAAACTTATATCTGAAAAGAGCGATTTTACGACCTTTATAGATGCTGAAAAGGAACGATTTGATGCCTATTTGGAAAGTGAATTTCAAATAAGTAAAGAACATAGCAAAGTTACCATTTTGCCTTTTTTGAGCGACACTTGGAGTGGGTATAAATTTCCTGATCAAGTGTCTGTTTTAAAGGAGGTTGACACTTCATTTAACAAAGATAAATTGATTGCTTTGGCTCAAAAGGTCAATTCTTTTGATGATAGTACGTTGTTGTTTCAAAAAACAGCGAAAATTTTGAACGACCGAATTGCGCTCATTGACAAAGGTGTGGTTGATTGGGCTTTGGGTGAGCAGTTGGCTTACGCCTCCTTATTGTCGGAGGGATTTGGTGTTCGACTTAGTGGACAGGACAGCGTTCGGGGCACATTTTCGCATCGACACTCTGCAATATTGCTGGAGGAGAATGAGCGCAAAATCATCCCTATTCGCGATATGTTGGGATTTGAAAAGTTTTCGGTTTACAACAGCTTGCTCTCCGAATATGGAGTAATGGGATTTGAATATGGACACGCAATGGCAACTCCAGAAACGCTCACTATTTGGGAAGCCCAATTTGGTGATTTCCATAATGTTGCACAAGTAATTATCGATCAATATATATCCACAGCAGGCGAGAAGTGGGGAACCATGAATGGGTTAACGCTTTATCTGCCACACGGATACGAGGGTCAAGGTGCGGAACATTCCAGCGCTCGCATTGAACGTTTTTTAACATTGGCTGCCGACGAAAATATGACCATTGCCAATTGTACAACGCCAGCAAATATGTATCATTTACTGCGCCGTCAGATGTTGCGAAACTTCCGAGTTCCCTTGATTTTATTTACGCCCAAGAGTTTGCTTCGTCATCCGAAAGTTCAATCGTCTTTAGAAGAACTTGCAACGGGTAAATTTGAACCGGTAATCGACGATTTAAACACATCGAAAGAGGTGACGCGCGTTGTTTTTTGTAGTGGAAAGATCTATTACGATTTGCTGCAGGAGAAAGAGAATCTCGATGCTACCGATGTTGCTCTTGTTCGAATCGAGGAGTTATATCCGTTCCCTAAGGAGCGCGTCGATGCCATTATCTCAAAATATAAAAAGGCGCTTGTGTGGATTTGGGCTCAGGAGGAACCAATAAATATGGGTGCTTGGAGCTTTGTGCGAGACTTGATAAATATCCCAGAACTACAAGTTGTTGCTCGCCGACGAACCGCTACCACAGCTGTCGGATTAACGGCGATTCATAAAGTAGAACAACAAGAAATTATTCAAAAGGTGTTTAAACCTTGCACCTGTGATCGAAACCTGAAATATTGTGGTTTGCAGTGTGTGTCGGGTAAAGAACGGGTTAAGATTTTGAGACAGCGTGAATATTTGCTGGAGTTGGATAACGTTAGAAAATCAGAATTAATTTAAAAATGTCTATTTTTACTTTAACAGATTTAAATTTGGTAATAAAATCGATCCAAATTTATCCCGTCCCTAAAGGAAGTTTGGATTGATTTTTCCGCATGCTCCCAATAGGGATTGGGGTAAAGAATGGGAAAAATCATATCTGCTAAAGTAAAACAAATTGCTAACTGAACGAAAATAAAAAAAACTGATACTATGATTATTGAAGTGAAAATACCTTCCCCCGGCGAATCAATTTCCACCGTAGAAATTGCACAGTGGTTAGTTTCCGATGGCGATTTGGTGACAAAAAATCAGGATTTAGCAGAAATTGAATCCGAGAAAGCAACCCTTACCATTGTCTCTCCTGCCGATGGGCAAGTAAAGATCGTGGCAAAAGAGCGAGTAGAGGTGGCGGTAAATTCAATTGCCTGTACCATTGACGACTCAAAAGCGGCTGCACAAGATAAACCACAAACCGACAAAAAACCAGCAAAGGTTGAACAAACCATCGCATCCTCCAAAGAACCTGAGGGGATTGATATCAAAATCACTCCACTGGCAAAAAAAATGATGGAGCAGAATAATATTCAACCGCAAGAGGTAATAAATCGTCTGACCGCAAAACATGTGACAGGGGCACTTCAAATGCCAGGTGTGAATGCAGCACCGAAGCCCGAGGGTGAGCGATCCATGGAGCGAAAGCCCATGAGCAATTTGCGCAAAAAAGTGAGTGAACGTTTGGTGGCTGTGAAAAATCAGACGGCCATGTTGACGACGTTTAATGAAATTGACATGACGAATTTGATGCAATTGCGTAAAAAGTATCAATCTCAGTTTCAGGAAAAACATGGAGTGAAACTCGGCTTTATGTCCTTTTTTACAAAAGCAGCAACATTAGCGTTAAAGGCTTTCCCAAGTGTAAATGCCATGATCGATGGCGACGATATTGTCTATTTTAAGTATAGCGATATTGGAATTGCCGTGCAAACTCCGCGCGGACTTATGGTTCCAGTAATCCGAGACACTGGGTCGAAGGATATTGCCACATTGGAGAGCGACATTGTTTTATTGGCCAACAAAGCACGCAAAGGAGTAATAACCCTCGACGAACTTAAAGGGGGCACTTTTACCATCACCAATGGCGGTGTTTTCGGCTCTTTGTTGAGTACGCCAATTCTTAATCCGCCACAAACCGGGATTTTGGGGATGCACACCATTCAGGATCGACCCATTGCCGTGAACGGTCAAGTTGTAATTCGTCCCATGATGTATGTTGCATTATCGTACGATCATCGGGTGATTGATGGAAGCGAGTCCGTTGGTTTTTTGCTAAAAGTGAAAACGTTGATTGAAAATCCATATCAGATGCTAGCCCAATCGGCCAATGCCGAAGAGGAGTTGTTGGGGTTATAGACCCTGTTTTGACATGAAGTAAATCGCAATGAAACCGTCATTGCAGCCTGCCCCGATTTCTCGGGGAGAGCTCTGCTCGTGGCAATCTGTTACCATGAATAAATACCTGCCGCTGTAGGTGGCAAATAGCGATAGAAATCGTGAAATGAAACGAATTCGTCGCTCCGTAGGTGCGAAATGTTTTCAAATTTGGTTTATTGCACACCTAACGGCGTGCGTATCCATTTTTACCCCCGTTTTTTCTATCGCTATTTGCCATGGTCTGGGCGGTGAGGGGATGATGTTGTTGTTATTTGTTGTGAATGGAAGCAGATTGTTTTGTTGCGCTTGCAGTGAAATGAAATAGGAGCAAATTGCATCACTTCATTTGCAATGACGCGATGTGTAAGGATAAAAAATGGGAATCAATAAACGATATCGTTTATTGATTCCCATTTCCATGTTTTCAGTGTGGTAATTATCTTATAATTAACAACTTAACAGGTATCGTTGTTTCGCTATTGGTGCGTAGCCGACTAAAATAAACTCCCGATTCGCCATTTGTCGGACTCCAAGTGTATTGACCTTCTCCTGCCTGAATAATGTCAGTGAAAATCAATTGTCCTCGAATATCATAAATTTCAAGATGGGTGTTATCTTGTAGAGTTTCAAATTCGAAAGTTGTTTCTGTTCTAAACGGATTTGGTCGAACGGTTAACTTCTTTGTTGCTTCCAGTTTATTTAACCCAACGGTTGCGTTTGGCGTAAATTTGAATCCAACCGGACGGTGATCCGATACATATTTATCATATTGAGACCAACTTGAAAAATAATCGTCAATTCGGATGGTTTGTACTACGGACGATTCGTTTTCAAATTCGTCGAATAGTTCGTTGGTAATAATTATATGATCGAGGTGCGATGGCCACGAAGGGTACGACCAATTTGCATTGGTGCCAGTTACTATATCGCTAGTGGCAAAATAGTAGTTCTGGAAGTCGTTTATTATGTTTTTAAAAACATTGTTTTGTTCATTGTCTTCAAGAAGGTCGTTTAAATCGCCTACAATCATCACGTTTTTATCGGCAAAATGGGTGTCGATATACTCTTTTAATAAGTTTGCGGCTTCATAGCGACGCGTCTCTTCGTCGTCGGGATTGTTAAGGTTCATTGAACCATCGCCACAGCATTTGAAATGGTTGTCGAACACGATATAGTTTTGATTTTGGAAGTTGAAATCAATCACCATCGGTGCTCTTGGAAAGGGTCTCCAATAGGGATTGGTAGTATAAATCTGATATATGTCGTTAATTTCTATGAATTCTGTTTTATAGATATAACCCAATCCCGCAAAATATCCGGAACGGAAATAGTAATCGAAACCGTCAAGATTTGCCATCATCTGTTTGAAGGTATTTGTGTCGTCAATTTCTTGAATTGCTAGAATATCAACATCTAAAGCTTCAATAATTTGAGTTACATAGTTTACTGTTGTTGTTCCGTTTTTCGGAAACCATTCAATATTCCAGGTTACTACTTCAAGTGTAGAATCAGTACCAAAGGTTAAGTTATCAAAGTTTTGTGCCTGCAATCCCCATTGGAAAAGCATGATAATAAGAATGATAATTGATTTTTTCATAGAGTTGTTTTTGTTAAATTAGATCTATTAATTCCCATTCTATGGAATTGTGGGGGCACAGCTTTCGCAAGGAATGTGCCGAAATTTAATGTTTTTATGAAATTTATCAAAGAATTAACAATTTAGATTGGATTTCTTTGATTTGCAATTCCTGTTACGGTTTTATTTCTTGTGTTTTACGGATGATATTTGTGAGCATTTTACGCGTGACAAATCGGGATGCCCAGACCATTAATCTGTTTTTAGTGCCGTGAATGGCTACCGTTTTTCCTTTAATCATAGCTCGAAAACCAAATTTGGCAACATCCAATGCTGTTGGGATATTTGATTTGAATATTTTTGATGCTGAAAAATTGGCGACATTGGCAAAATTGGACTGCGTGGGGCCGGGGCAAAGAGCGGTAACCGTAACTCCAGTACCTTGCAACTCGTTGGCGAGTGCTTCCGATAACGATAGAACATAACTTTTTGATGCATAATAGGTGGCCATAAAAGGACCAGGAAAGAATCCGGCAATCGACGAAACATTCATTATTCTCCCTTTTCCGTGTGCAATCATGTCGGGCAGAAATAGATGAATGATATGGGTGAGTGCTTGAACATTCAGTGCAATCATTGATATATCGATGCTTGGATTTATTTTCGCAAAAGAACCGTAATTGCCAAATCCGGCATTATTAATCAAAAAATCAATGGATATTTTGTTTTTCTTTATTGTATCGTAAATTAAAGTTGCATTTGCAGGTTTCGATAAATCACAGGCAAAGGTCATTATTTTGATTTTATATTGGGCTTCCCAACTGTTTTTCAGTTCTTCGAGTTTCTCCTCGCTGCGCGCAACCAATATTAAGTTGTGCCGATTTTGTGCGTGTATATGTGCAAGTTCTTTTCCAATGCCTCCGGAGGCTCCGGTAATTAAAGCGTATTGTTCCATTTTCAATGTTTTTATTTGTAGCGTTTCATTATACGACATGACGTAAATATACCGATTTTATCCCGAATTAATGTGTGTTGTAATTGTTGTTTGGGAAATTTGCGATAATTTTTAATAATATCTGAAACTCATAACGATAAAAAAATACGAAGATCAATGCGTAATTGAGTCTCCGTATTTATGTAAAACTAAACTTGGCTAAAGTATCGTTTCTATTGCTATTTCTTTTCAGTAATGTCGGTCTCTTTGCGGGGACAACTATTAATTCCAAACAAGGTGTATAGCGGGCAAAAACTAATGAAACTTGTAATAACGAAAATAAGTGCTAAAATAAGCAATACAATGCCCAAAGTTCCACCTATAAGTTCTTTATAAAAAAGGAATGCAATTACTGCCGCAATGGTAATTCTTACAATCTTATCGGCACTTCCCATGTTTTTTTTCATAATCGGGGTGTGTGTTTAATGATGTGTTTTATTTAATTATATAAACATTCTTATTTAGATTTAGTTCAAATAATTTTATTATTTTGTTGATTCTCATCTGGATTAATAGAGTTTCGCGTAGAATTGCTAATTTTGCCTTAAATTAATATCCTCAGAACAAATCAAATGATCTCAATTGGACGATACAATACACTGGAAATAATTCGAATTACCCCACAGGGCTACTACCTTGCCGACGAAGAAGGCGACGAAGTATTACTTCCAAACAAATATATTACTCCGGAAATGTTGCCCGGAAACTTCATTTCTGTTTTTATTTATAAAGACAGTGAGGATCGAATTGTGGCAACTACTGAAAACCCGCTTATTGAATTTGGTAAAGTTGTTTCTCTTGAGGTTGTCGAAATTACAAAAATTGGAGCTTTTCTCGATTGGGGACTCGAAAAACATCTGTTGCTTCCCTTTAAAGAGCAAATTAAGGAAGCCAAAGTTGGGAGTAAAATTCCTGTTGTGCTCTATATCGATATCACGACACGGCGTTTGGTTGCCTCGGAACGTTTAGATAAATATCTGAAAAACAGCGAAGTTGCGTACAATCCGGGCGACAAGGTCTCTTTGATTGCATGGCGCGAAACCCCTCTTGGGTTAAATGTTATTGTTGACAATGAATTTATTGGATTGGTACATAGCAATTATTTGTTCCGCAAATTTGAACGAGGCGAGGAACTTATTGGCTATGTTCTTAAAGTGCGCGATGATAATAATATCGACATTACATTAAACAAACATGGTTTTGAGGGACATGACGAGGCATCGTTGGCTATCTTGAAACTCCTGAAAGAGGCGGACGACGGATTTTTGCCTTTTAGTGATAAAAGTTCTTCGGACGAGATCGGCGAACGATTTCAGATGAGTAAAAAGCTCTTTAAGAAATCGATAGGAACGCTCTATCGTAAGCGGTTTATTGATATTTCGGATGAGGGAATCAAACTTATACGGGATTTAGGGTGATGATTTTTGAGTTGTAATAGGTGTTGAATCGAAAGATCTGTATGTATTGTTGCCTACTACCGATACAAATTCATTTTTTCAATATATTCCCATACGCCTTGTGGAAGGAAAAATGGAATCTCTCTGTTTTCTTGCACGGCTTTGCGTATAAAACTGGAACTAATCTCCATTAGTGGTGCATTAACAACAGTGATGTTTGCACCCGCAGGAACATCAACAGAATGACCAGGTCGTGGATACACAAATATCGGACACCGTTTTAGGAGCTCTTCATAATTTTTCCATTTGGTAATTTGCTCCAAATTGTCGGCTCCCATGATGAGTGAAAATTTTCGTCGTGGGTGTTTCTCGTTCAAATATACAATGGTATCGATTGTATATGAGGGAGTTGGCATCTGAAACTCAACATCGCTTGCTCTGTATCCCGGAGTATTTCCTATGGCTTGTCGTACCATTTCCAATCGGTGGCGATCGTCGGATATGGTTTGATGCTTTTTGAACGGACTTTGTGGACTGACAATAAACCATAGCTCATCCATATTCGCAAACGATTTTATATAGTTGGCAATGGCCATATGTCCAATATGAATTGGGTTGAAGGTTCCAAAGAACAATCCGGTTGTTTTTTGAACTGACATAGGGCTACGAATCTATAAATTGTTGAACAATTTCCACAAACTCCTCTTTTGCTTTTTCGCGGTCGTCGTTCGTAATTACGAAATCGAATTCTGGGGCATATGTAAGCTCTTCAGCTGCTTTTTGAACCCGAGTTTGAATATCGGTCTCGCTATCGGTTCCTCGGTTTCGCAAACGCTGTTCAAGGATCTCAATCGAGGGTGCTTGTAAAAAGATCGACAATGCTTGTTTTTTGTAAAGTTTCTTAATATTGACACCCCCTTTAACATCGACATCAAAAAGTGCAATCTTTCCCATGGAGGCAATTCGCGTTACTTCCGACTTTAATGTGCCATAAAATCGATCGGGATAGACCTCTTCCCATTCAATAAATCCGTTTTCAGCAATGAGTGCACGGAATTTATCGACCGAAATAAAGTGATAGTCTTTTCCGTCCACTTCTCCTTTCCGAGGAGTTCTGCTCGTTGCCGAGACGCTAAAATCGAATTTTGGAAGGGTGAACATTAAATGTTTAATAAGCGTAGTTTTTCCAGAACCGGAGGGTGCGCTAACAACAATTAACTTTTCTTTTTCCATGGCTATTGAATTTAAAGAATGTTTAAGATTTGTTCTTTCATTTGCTCGAGTTCATCTTTCATTAAAATAACTAGTTTTTGAATTTCGCTGTGGTTGGCTTTTGATCCCAATGTATTTATTTCACGTCCAATTTCTTGTGTTATAAATCCAAGTTTTCGACCAATTGCTCCTCCTAAATTCATTGTTTCGATAAAGTATTTTAGATGTTGTTCTAGCCGAACACGTTCTTCGTTTATGTCCAATTTCTCGATGTAGTAGATTAACTCCTGTTCAAATCGATTTGGATCAAATTTTTCCGGCTCTTCCAGTTCGGCAATCGATTTTTGTATTCGGGCTTTTATGGTCTCTTTCCGTTGAGGTTCAAGGGGTAAGATCTGTTCTTTAAGTTCATTAATGGTGTCAATTTTCTGAACCAAATCATTTCGGAGCGATAATCCTTCCGTTGCCCTAAATTGCAAACAATTGGTTATACTCTCTTCTATAAGATCTTTTATTACCACCCATTCGTCGGCTTCAAGTTCTTCGTGGCGGGTTTCCATTACATCGGGAAATCGAGTAATGGAGGCCATTGTTTCTTCTCCAATGGTTTTATTTAACGATGTGTATATCTCTTCGAGTTGTTTGTAATAGGAAGCAAATATATTTTGGTTGATATTGGTTTTGGGTTCGCAGGCTGTTAATTCCACATACATTTGAAAATCAACTTTGCCTCGAATCATCTTCTCTGAAACCATGGAACGTATATCGGACTCTTTTTCCCGATAGTAGGAGGGGATGCGGAGATTCAGATCCAGCGATTTACTGTTTAACGTTTTCACTTCAATGGTTATTCGTTTTCCATTGTACTCACCAAGGGATCGTCCAAACCCGGTCATTGAAAATATTTGTGTCATAGTGTATGCCTAATTCTTGTTTATATCGTGTATGGATTGAATTTACACAAAAGTACGAATTTTACGGTTTTACACGCCCTTTTTCTCGAATTAACCAACAATCAAGGGTGAGTTTATGCAAAAAAAACAACCCACCAAAATGATGAGCTGTTTTTATTGTAATGGTATTTAATCTACTCTTCCTCTTCATCAGCGTATGCTTTCAGAAGTTTTTCTTGAATATCGCCCGGTACTGGGGCATACTCAATAAATTCCATGGAGTACATTGCTTTACCCGATGTAATTGAACTTAGCGAAGTTGAGTATTTATTCATTTCGGCTAATGGAACCCGAGCGATAATTTTTTCGTGTCCTCCTTCATTATTCATTCCTTCAATCATAGCACGACGGGTTTGCAGGTCGCCCATAACGTCGCCCATGTACTCTGATGGAACAAGGACTTCTACTTTATAGACAGGTTCCATGATTTTTGGGTTTGCGTTGCGGAAAGCGGCGCTAAATGCTCTACTACCGGCTATTTTAAATGATATTTCGTTGGAGTCAACTGGGTGCATTTTTCCATCATAAACAATCACTCGAATGTCGCGTGCATATGAACCGGTCAATGGACCTCTCTCCATGCGTTCTAGTAATCCCTTAAGAATTGCGGGAAGAAAACGTGCATCGATAGATCCTCCAACAATACTGTTTACAAACACTAGTTTTCCACCCCAAGGTAATATGTGTTCGTCCATTCCACGAACGGATACGGTTACTTCTTTACCATTGATATTGTATGATTTTGGGTTGGGCATTCCTTCAAAATAAGGCTCAATTACTAGATGAACTTCTCCAAATTGACCCGCACCTCCGGATTGTTTTTTATGTTTGAAATCGGCTTGTGCTGCTTTTGTAATTGTTTCGCGATATGGAATACGTGGTTTGATAAACTCGATGGGGACTTTGAAAATATTTTCAACTTGCCATTTCATGGTGTTTAGGTGGAACTCGCCTTGTCCATGAACAATCATTTGGCGTAATTCTTTACTCATCTCCATTTTAATGGATGGATCTTCGCTAGAGATGCGATGAATAATTTCGGCAAGCTTTTCATCGTCTGATTCGTTTACGGCTTTAACCGCAGTTCTGAATTTTGATAATGGGAGTTTGATGGGAACAAAGGTCCAATCAGCCTCTTTTTCAGAAAATGTATCGTTGGTTTTACACTCTTTAAGTTTTACAACTGCGCCAATGTCTCCAGCTACAATTTCTGAAATCTTATTTCTGTTTTTACCTGCAACTAAGTTAATTTGGGTGAATCGTTCTTTGTTTCCGGTTCTGCGATTGATTAAATCCATACCTTCTTTCAACGTTCCTGTAACTACTTTAAAGTAGCATACTTCGCCAATATGCTCTTCCACTGAGGTTTTGAATACAAATAGTGAAACTGGACCTTCCGTTGTAATGGCATGTTCGTTTCCTTCCGTGTCCATATATGGTTCAACTTCATTTCCCACAGGAGCACAATTATTTAGAAATTCGGTTAAGCGACGAATGCCCATGTCTCTTTTTGCTGAAATACAGAAAATTGGGAACATAGAGCGCGCAATCAATCCCTTGCGAATTCCTTGGCGCATTTGATCTTCGGTTAATGAGCCTGTTTCAAAGAAAAGTTCCATTAAATTTTCGTCGTTTTCTGCAGCAGCTTCCACAAGTATATTGCGATACTCGTTTGCTTTGTCCATTTCCTCGGCGGGGATGTCAACAGCCGTTGGGCTTCCACCTTCTGGTTTCCAAGTGTACATTTTCATTTTCAGTACATCAATCACTGAATTGAAATCTGTTCCTGTTGTTAATGGATATTGTACAATAATGGCTTTGTTTCCAAATTTTGCTTTAAGCTCTTCAACCGTTTTTTCGTAGTTTGTTTTTTCATGATCCAGTTGGTTTAATGCAATTACCATTGGTTTTTTCATTCTTTCGGTAATTCTACAAACCAATTCTGTTCCAACTTCAAGTCCTTGCTGGCTATTGATAATTAACAAACTACTGTCGCTAACAGTCAGACTGCTAACTACTTGTCCGTTAAAATCGTCCAATCCTGGAGTATCTATAATATTTAATTTCTTATTTTGGAATTCGGTGTGCAAAACAGTAGAATATACTGATCGACCTTGTTCATGTTCAATTTGGCGATAATCGGAGCATGTGTTTTTGCTTTCGACATCACCACGGCGGCTTACAACTCCTCCTAAAAATAACATAGCTTCGGCAAGTGTGGTTTTTCCTGAACCAGCACTGCCTATTAGCGCAATGTTTTTAAACTCATCCGGCTGAAATACTTTCATGTGATTAAGAATTTATAGTTAAAATTTTAGTTAAGAACCAATTTTGATAACTGTGTGTAAATAACGTAAATATCAAAAAAGCGACTGTAAAATTACGAATATTTTGATAACAGCAAATTTTCCATCCAAACATTTGCATTTTTTTTGAATCTTACATACACGTAATATGTTTTAAATTGCTTTAAATTTATGGTAATCAAAAGTTAATAAACCTATATGTTTTTTATTTTAACGATTGAAACTAAAGGAGGTGGGAAGCTGTTTTTAAATTTTAGCGGGATTGATCGTTATTTGTGACGTTTCGGTATGTATCAATGGCTCTTAATCTTGCAAAAGAATGTTCAACAACAGGTTTTGGGTAACGTTTGGTCTCAAATTCTGGAACCCAACGTCTTGTATACTCATTGTTTTTGTCGAATCGGATTGATTGAAGTGATGGATTAAAGATTCGAAAATAGGGAACAGCATCATTTCCGGTGGATGCGGCCCATTGCCATCCGCCAACATTACTTGCTTGATCATAATCGTGTAACTTGTTTGCAAAATAACTTTCGCCCCAGCGCCAGTCTATTAATAGGTGTTTTGTGAGAAAACTGGCGGTTATCATCCGCAACCTGTTGTGCATAAATCCAGTTTCATTTAATTCTCTCATGCCCGCATCAACTATGGGATAGCCCGTTTTTCCTTCGCACCAACGCTCAAAATGTTCCTCGTTAAGAATCCAAGGAAGCGCATCGTATTGTTTTTTAAATGATTGGGTTGTTATATGGGGAAAATGGAAAAGAATAGAAGCGTAAAATTCGCGCCAAATAAGCTCTTTGGCATAAACGAAACTGTGGTTGTAACTCATTTTGTATAATCTACGAATGCTAATAAGTCCATAACGCAATAAAGTGCTTACTTTGGTGGTGGCATCCATTGCCGGAAAGTCCCTTTTTGATTCGTAATCTCGAAGTTTTATTTCGGCAGGATATCGAATATTGAGCCTAGATGCTTTGTTAATTGTGAAATCAAACGGTGAAAGTGGAATTTTAAGATGGGGCTCTTTTGATAGATTTGAAAGAGATTCTTCGGAATTATAGAATGAAATTTCTTGTGAATCCAATACGCTTAGCCATTTTTTGCTAAAGGGAGTAAATACTGTATAAGGTTTGTTGTCCGATTTTAACGCTTGATTTGGATGAAGGATTACCTGATCGGTATATAATTGAAAATTAATATTTTGACTACTCAGATAATCGGAAATTTTTGCATCTCTTTCTATTCCGTATGGTTCATACTCTTCGTTGGCAAATACGGTTTTAATGGAATATTCTTGGGCGATTTTGGTAAATGCCTCCACGGGGGTATCATATAAAATATGGATCGTGTGATTGTATGGTTTTAACGATTCATTCAGTTCCTCAATCCGATTATAAATAAAACTATGTCGTATATCGTCCTTTGCAAAGTCGCTGGTTCTATTTTTATCGAAAATGTAGATTGTAATCACAGGGTTTCCTGCGGTTAATGCTTTGTAGAGTCCGTGATTGTCGTCGAGTCGAAGATCGCGCCGAAACCAAAATAAATTGACTGGGGTGTTTTTATTCATTTTTATCGTGGGTAACATATTCAAATCGAGTGGTATCGATTCCAATTTTATGCGCTTTTTCAAGGATGCTGTTTAACGTCTCCGAATCCATGGCTGGCTTTCGTGAGAGAATCCAATTGTATTTCCGATTGGGCGTAGTTACAAGTGCCCAGTCGTAGTTTTGGGGTTCAATGTCTGCAACCAGATACCATGATGTAAATGGCCAAAAGAACTGCACTTTGATGGCTCCAGGAGCCGATACATCAGGGATTTGGGCCGATCCCTTTATTTTACTTAGCGAAGGGGGCGTGCCTTTATATCCTTTATTTATAACGGTGAGCTTTCCATCTTCCCGGACTTGATACTCCGCGGTTACGTTATTTAGTCCTTTCTCAAAAGTGGAGGGAAAACGAGCAATTTCGTACCACACTCCTTGATATTTTGCAATATCAAATTGCTTAACCGTTATGGTTCTATATTCCTGTTTCATTGGCGAGCATGAATAAAAAATAATGACGAGAATAAATAGTTTTAAAAGTCGAATTGTTGATTGCATAATCCTATGATTTTGAATTATATATATGAGTTAAATTCTCTTTTAGTTCTTCGGCCGATTGTGTTTTCATGACGTTTGATGGAAGCGTTAAAGACTGGTTGGCTATTTGAAATCCGCCGGCAAGGACGGTTAATTTTGGAAAATCGGTGGCTATTTTTTGTAAATAGGACTCAATAAACTTTCCATCTTGTGCTGTTACGAAGTTGGTTATTAGAAGGTTACTTTTTGTGTATTGCAAAACATCGGCCAAGCTTTCGTAGGGAACACTTTGTCCTAAATAGATGGTTTTAAAACCTAGTTTTCGAGCAATATAGTTGCTTATTAAAAGAGTGATTTCATGAAATTCGTTTTCATGCAACGATAAAATAGCCACAGGAGCGTCCTTAGCAATGGGGGTAATAATTTTATCGTAGGCCGTGTAAATTTTTTGCTTTATAATACTGGAGACAAAATGCTCTCGTGCCGGATTTATTACTCCTGTGAGCCACAACAATCCAACGCGGTCAAAGAACGGATAGATTAAGTTAAACAATGTGTATTCAAACCCATTTTTAACCATTGATTTTGTAATTGTCTGATTAAAAGACACTTCGTCGATGCTGACCATGGCTGAAATCAGATGTTCAATTTGCAACGCTTGATTGCTTAAACCGCTGTCGAGATTATCAATGGCCTTGCAGAGCTCATCGTTCGACATGGAGGCAAGTTTCGATATCTTAAAACCATTTTTATTCAGCAACGATACATTGAGCAATCGTTTCAGCTGCATGTCGTTGTAGTATCGAATATTGGTATCGGTTCGTTCCGGAGATACGATGTTGTACCGTTTTTCCCAAATACGAATTGTATGGGCTTTAATGCCTGTTAATTGCTCTAAATCTTTTATTGAATACCTTGACATGTCGAATTTTGAAAAAATAATGATTCGAATACCATTTTCCTTTGAAATGGATTATTCTACGGGTCGTTTGTTGAACTCTATAACCTCTAAATCGCTAATTTGTTCAACATCGATACAAAATCGCAATACAGTGGCTATGTTGTGAAATCCGCTTTTACCCGCTGCTCCTGGGTTCATGTGAAGCATGTTTAAGGTTTTATCGTTCATTATTTTCAAAATATGAGAATGACCACTGATGAAAAGTTTCGGTTGTTTTTCGTAAATACGTTGCTTTATCGGAGGCGCATAGTTTCCCGGATATCCACCAATGTGGGTCATTAAAATCGATACGTTTTCAACCATAAATTCCTCGGTCTCTTTGTAAATACGGCGTATCTGTGCATTGTCGATATTCCCAAAGACGGCTCTTACAGGTGCAATTTTCTCAAGTTCTTCAATCACCTCTAAACTGCCAATATCTCCGGCATGCCATATTTGATCAACCTCTTTGAAATAGGTTAATATCTTGGGGTTTAGGTAACTGTGTGTGTCTGAAAGTAAACCAATTTTAATCATTAATGGAGGCGTTTTTTAGAGTAAATATAGGGGATTGATAATTATATACATGGTATTGATTTTGTGCAGAATGCAAAAATAAAAAATCCGTTCTATTATAAATAATAAAACGGATTTTTGTTTGTTAACGGTTTAGATTTCTATAAATCGTTCGACTCGCTTGAGTCGTTTGAATCTTTTAACTCCTTTATTTTGTCATTAATCATTGTTAATTTAGCTTGAAAATCGCTTTTGAGTTCAGCAAAAACTTCTTTAACAGTTGTGATTTTTGTGGCGCGAAAAGCGTTGATTCCTGCAAACGCATATCCATTCTCCATTCTTCCTTTGTAGGCGTTATACAGTGCCGAAATAATGCAGTATGGACTTTTTGTGGAGTCGCATGTGCGTATGCAGTGAAATGGACATTTAATGGGGGTTTTCAGTCCTAGTTTAACCTTGTCGATGAAACTATTTCTTACAGCACGACCGGGCATTCCTACCGGACTTTGAATAATTTCAATGTCGCTTTCGGTGGCATCGATGTAGGTTTGTTTGAATTTTGGCGATGCGTCGCACTCTTCGGTTGTTACAAACCTACTCCCCATTTGCACTCCGCTGGCACCCATTTGTAATATGTTATAAATATCCTCGCCTGTATAAATTCCACCGGCAGCAATTACTGGGATTTTTTTGTTGTACAGATCTTCAAAATACTTAACTTCCCTTACCACATCTGGAACAATTTCCTCAAGAGAAAAATGTTGGTCGGCTATCTGTATTCCTTTAAAACCGAGATGTCCGCCAGCTTTAGGACCTTCAACAACAATGGCATCGGGGAGGTATCCATATCCATTTTGCCATTTCTCGCAGATTAGCTTTGCAGCACGTCCCGACGATACAATGGGTACCAATCGTGTGACGCTATCTTTGTTCAGAAACTTCGGTAATTCCAAGGGAAGTCCGGCACCAGCAAAAATAATATCGGCTTTTTCTGATATGGCTGTTTTTACCAAATCGGCAAAATTAGACATGGCAACCATTATATTAACACCGATAATTCCTTTTGTTTTTTCCTTTGCAAGTCGGATTTCTTGTTTTAATCCTTCAATATTGGCTTGGATATAATCCAGTGCCGAGTTTTTGTGTACCAATCCAAGTCCAGCTGCAGAAATTACTCCCACACCACCTTCGTTGGCTACTGCTACTGCAAGACCTGATAATGAGACACCAACTCCCATTCCGCCTTGAATAATAGGAACCTTAATGGTTAGTCCCCCAATTTTTAATGTTTTCATCTGTTCGTATATTTCATAGATGTGAAAATTTCTTCAAAGGTAGATAAACTATTTGGTTCTGAAATCTTTCCCCAATAATTTATTTAACCCCTTTTATACGTATATATATCCAAATTAGTTCCAACAAATATTTCACACTAAAACAGGGTCGTTTTGAAAAATCTCATTACCTTTGCCCACGAAAATTACAGTGGGGTGCCTTACTTTCAGGCTGAGATCATACCCTTTGAACCTGATTCGGGTAATTCCGACGAAGGGAAAAGTTTTTTTAAGTATCTCGTATTTTCCCCATTGCTTTTGTTTAACAATTAAAAGCAATAAAACACAATGAAACATTTATTTTTAACGGTCATTACTGGATTCCTATTTGCTTCTGGTGTAATGGCACAGAGTGCTTTGCGGGGTGTTGTGACATCGCGAAAAGATCAACCTCTTTCGGGTGCAACGGTGCAAATTAAAGAGGTGCCTTTTGAAGTGGTAACTGATGACGCTGGTAGGTTTGCCTTCTTTAACTTAAAGAAAGACCAAAATTACACCGTTGTAGCAACTTTTCTTGGTTACAGATCAGAAACTAAAAATGTTGTTTTGAAGGGAGACGAAACCATTATCATTCGTCTCGAAGAGCAGGCTTTTACAACACAGGAGGTAATTGTTTCGGCCACTCGAGCTCAGGAGAACACTCCTACAAGCCATCAAACCATCGATTTAGCTACAATTAAGGGAAACAACGCGGGTCAAGAGTTGTCTTATTTACTACAACTTACGCCATCGCTTGTGGCATCGTCGGATGGTGGTACAGGAATTGGATATTCTAGTTTTCGTATTCGTGGAAGCGATTTAACACGCATTAATGTTACTGTGAACGATATTCCAATTAATGATGCAGAGTCACACAACGTATTTTGGGTCAACATGCCCGACTTTACGGAAAGTGTAAACAGTATTCAAATTCAACGCGGCGTGGGCACTTCATCCAATGGTGCATCGGCTTTCGGAGCATCGGTGAATTTACAGTCCAACTCCATTGAATCGAATCCATATGCGGAAGTAAATAATGTTTTGGGGTCGTTTAATACACGAAAGAACACTGTGAAAGCGGGGACGGGCTTATTGGAAAACAATTTGGCTTTTAGTGTGCGATTATCGCAAATTAAATCCGATGGGTTCATTGATCGAGCTTCTGCCGATATGAAAAGTTATTATGTAAGCGGGGGATATTATTCCGACAAACATATTATAAAAGCAAATGTTTTTTCGGGTCAGCAAACAACCTATCAAGCATGGGAGGGAGTTCCAAAGGTTCGATTACAGAACGATACTGCCGGAATGCGACAATTTGCTATCGATTCAGATTATTCAATGGAAGAGACCGAAAATTTATTGAATAGCAATTCCAGAACTTTTAATCGATTTCTGTACCACAATCAGGTGGATACTTATAAACAAGACCATTATCAAGTTTTTTACACCTTTGCGCCTGAAAAAAACATGCACCTAAACGTGGGTTTGCATTACACAAAGGGGTTTGGATATTATGAGTCATACAAATACAATAAAAAGTTATCGAGTTATGGTTTACCAAAAATTGAATTGGGCGATACCTCAATTGCTCGTACCGATTTAATTGCACGGAAATATTTGGACAACGACTTTTATGGCGCTGTTGCATCGTTCTCTTATAAAAACGAGAAACTCGATTTAGTTGTTGGCGGTGGAGCAAATCGCTACGATGGGGATCATTATGGCGAAGTTGTTTGGACTAAACTTTCAGGTGGTTTAATACCGAAGGATTTCCAATTTTATAAAAATAGTGGTGTGAAAGACGATGCTAATGCATATATACGCACTAATATACAACTTACTTCGAATCTTGATTTATATGGGGATCTTCAAACTCGTTGGATTAATTATAAATTGGAGGGAATGGATGATAAGTCTCGAGATGTTACCCAAAATCACGACTATTTCTTCTTCACTCCCAAAGTTGGAGCATACTATCATCAAAATGCCTGGAGCGCATATGTTTCGCTGGGACAAGGACGTCGTGAACCTGCTCGTAGAAATTTCACCGATGCCGATACAATAAAGGGGCTGCCATCATCAGAACGATTGTTGGATTTTGAATCTGGAGTGTCATACACGTCAGAGCATTTGGTTGTTCAAGCGAATTATTACCATATGTCGTACCGAAACCAGTTGATATTAACCGGAAATGTGAATGACACTGGCGCATCGATTATGGAGAATGTGGATAAAAGTTTCCGACAAGGAGTTGAACTCTCTTTGGGTGTGAAATTTACGGATATGATTGAATGGAAAATTAATGCAACATTGAGCGAAAACAAGATTAAAAACTTTATTGTTTATACCGACAATTGGGATACTTGGGGACAAAACATCGATACTATCGGAACTTCAACCATCGCATTTTCGCCTTCATTTATTGCTGGGTCAATGATAACCTTTAAGCCTTTCAACGGGTTCTCGATGGTGTTAACCGACAACTTTGTGAGCGATCAGTTTATTGATAACACTTCGAACGATGATCGTAAATTAGACCGTTACTGGGTTACCAATCTGAGAATCAATTACGAGCGTACCATTTGGAAGTGCAATGCTGTACTTTTTGCGCAAATCAATAATTTATACAACAGAGAATATGCGAGTAATGCATGGGTTTATAGTTATGTTTCTAACAATGAAGTGCGTGCCATGGACGGATACTTTACTCAAGCCGGAATAAATTTCCTCGTAGGATTAAATCTGCGTTTCTAGGTTTTACACAAGTTTGATTTAAAAAGGGACTGCCGAAAATCGGCAGTCC
>Ga0265295_1001352_pt1 | contig 43334 bp, 47 predicted proteins | sample Munlansysbiofilm_FD_192503 | JGI IMG/M metagenome (GOLD analysis project Ga0265295, IMG submission 192503) | Leachate microbial communities from a municipal landfill in Southern Ontario, Canada - Methane capture system biofilm | ecosystem: Engineered > Solid waste > Landfill > Unclassified ... | reverse complement strand
CAAAAAATAATAGTATTAACTAATTAAGTTATTAACGATAGTTTGTTTATAACTACAAATATTTTGGAATTAATTATCGTTCCTGCCTTTTGACTTTTCGGAGGGGACTCAATATTGGATTCCATTTCGTCTCTATTGTGTTATTTTTTGGGGGGGGGAGAGGGGTCATTTCTCTTCTTTTATTATTGCAGTATTACTATTATCTTTATGGCCGAAAAAAACAGCGCAGTGAATCTTATCCATCAACTGAAATATACCTTCGCATTGAAGTTACTGAATCGTGATGCAAAAAAACGAATCAGGAAACGGGTGCTAATTAATTTTTCGAAAGCAAAAAAAATAGGGTTGTTGTATGTGCTTGATAATGAAGAGACTTACCGCGATATTGTCCGTTTTGTAAACAACCTTCAGGATAAAGGAAAAATTGTTAAAGCGTTGGGTCGGTTCTATGGCGATTTGCAACCTCTCTATTATATTCCCAGGTTGAGCTTCGATCTGTTGAAGTCGGATACAATTGGATGGTTGGGACAGCCTAAGGCTGAGTTTGCTGACCGTTTTATCCAGGAGGAATTTGATGTGCTTTTTTATTTTAGTCAGGATTCTCATTTTGCCCTGGAATATAGTTATGCACTGTCGAAATCAAAACTAAAAGTTTGTAATGAGAGTGCTGTGCTTAATCCTTATACCGATCTTATGATTAAAGTGAAATCGAATAACACATTAACCCGTTTTCTTGATACCGCAATTCATTATTTATCCATAATAAATCATTCTGATGAATAATTTAACGATCTCCGGAACCGGAACCGCTGTAGTAACTCCATTTACCCCCGGTGGAGAAGTGGATTATCCGGCTCTTGAAAAAATTCTGGACTATCAGACGCACAATGGAATCGATTTTTTAGTGGCGCTCGGTACTACTGGCGAAGCTGTAACCTTATCTGAAATTGAAAAAGAACGGGTGATTTCTGTTTTTAAACAAAACAAAAATGGGTTGCCGCTGGTCGTGGGTATGGGCGGCAATAATACCCAGGCGGTTTGTGAAACCATCGGGAATACCGATTTTGACGGAATTGATGCTATTCTCTCCGTTGTTCCTTACTATAATAAACCCTCGCAGCGTGGAATTTATCTCCATTTTTCCGCCATCGTGTCAGTGGCTCCTGTTCCGGTAATACTTTATAATGTACCCGGACGAACCGGAACCAATATGACCGCTTCCACTGCTCTCCAGCTCTCCCGGGATTTCAATTCCATTATTGCCGTGAAGGAGGCCAGCGGTAATATGCAACAAATTATGGAGCTATTGAGGAATAAAAGCGATACTTTTGCTGTGCTCTCCGGTGATGATGCCCTGACTTTTCCTATGATTCAACTGGGCGCATCAGGAGTTATCTCTGTGGTCTCCAATGTCTTTCCCTTATTGTTTTCTGAAATGGTCATGAATTCCCGGGGAGGAAACGATGAAAAAGCGCTTCAGATTCATTACCAGTTACTCGAATTTATTGAATTACTTTTCAAAGAAGGCAGCCCTCCTGGTATTAAAGCTGCACTGGAGTGTATGGGCTTGTGCAATAGCTTTGTACGCCTCCCCTTGGCACCCGTGTCGGAGCAACTGAAAGAAAAAATAGCCTTACGGGTAAATGAAATTTTTGTAAAATAATATCGCACACTCTGTACAATGAAAAAACTTTCCATCTTTCTTCTGGCAGTTTTGTTTTTTACTACTGCCTCTTTTGCACAAAAATTAGCTGCAGATCAGATTTTTAAGGAAAACAGTGAAATCTGTTTTTACTTTTTTATCAATGAAAATACCGATATGAATAAAATTTCATCCATGATCTCCATTGATAAAGTTGAGCATTATAAAGCCTTGGCTTATGCCAGTAAGAAAGAATTTGAACAATTCCTTTCACTTGAAATTCCGTATTATCTCCTGCCTTCGCCCTCGCAGCTTGCCACAGGAATTGTGATGAACGATAATGTGGATTTGAACCTCCTTGACGAATGGGATTTTTATCCAACCTATGAGGAATATGTGGAATTAATGTTTGATTTCGCAACACTCTATCCCAACCTGTGTGAAATTATTGATTTTGGCACCACAACACAGGGTCGCCAATTGCTTGTAGCCCACATTAATAACGATCTTACACAACAAGGTGAACCGCAGTTTTTATATACTTCTACCATGCACGGCGATGAAACAGCTGGTTTTGTTATGATGCTGAACCTGATTGATTATCTGTTGTCAAATTATGGCGCAATCGATCAGGTTACTGACCTGGTGAATACCTTGGATATTTATATAAATCCGAATGCAAATCCCGACGGAACCTACCGGGGTGGTAATAATACGGTACAAGGCGCAACGCGCTATAATGCCAATAATGTCGACCTGAACCGTAATTATCCCGACCCTGAGGATGGCCCTCATCCCGATGGAAATGAATGGCAACCTGAAACACTGGCTTTCATGGCGCTGGCTGAAGCACATGATTTTGTCATGGCGGCCAACTTCCATGGTGGCGCTGAAGTTGTAAATTATCCCTTCGATACCTGGCCCGACCTGCATGCCGATGATCTGTGGTGGCAATTTGTTTCTCACGAATACGCCGACAGTTGTCAGACTTATTCCCCAACGGGTTATATGTCGGGCTTTAATGACGGAATTACAAATGGTTATGCCTGGTATACCACCAATGGTTGCCGGCAGGACTATATGAACTATTTCCATCACTGCCGTGAAGCTACCATCGAAATCTCCAATACTAAACTTGTCCCCGCTAGTCAGCTTACCCAATATTGGGAATACAATCAACGCTCTCTCTTGAATTTTATGCAACAGGCGCTTTATGGTGTGCACGGCCAGATTACCGATGTGAATACGTCGTTGCCGCTGAACGCCTCTGTGGTTATCGAAAACCATGACCTGCTTGAATCTCATGTCTTTTCAAACGAAACTACCGGTGATTACCACCGGCCCATAAAAGCCGGTACCTACGATTTTACCTTCCAGGCTACGGGTTATATGCCGCTGACCATTTACGATGTCGAAGCAGTAGATTATTCAACCGTGACCATTAATGTACAATTAGATCCTGGTACCCTTACAGCCGACTTTACCGCCGATAAAACACTTATCCCGGTTAATACGCAGGTGCAGTTCTCCGACCTTTCGTTCGGCGCGCCTGTAAGCTGGGAATGGACTTTCGAAGGAGGAACACCCGCAACTTCCGGTGAACAAAATCCTTTGATTACCTACTCGGAGGCTGGTACTTTTGATGTGTCATTAACGGTTTATGATACAGATAATAATACACATTCAATAACCCGAGAAAATTATATTAGCGTATCTCTTGAATACCTGATGGCTACACAAACTATTACAACCTGTGGTGGAATATTTTACGACAGCGGTGGAAGTAATAATAATTATTCCGATAATGAAGATTTAACTATGACCTTCTATCCGGGTGAAGAGAATTTTGTAATACAGTGTGCATTTTTATCTTTTGATGTCGAAGAGGATGCTAATTGTGACTACGACTATCTGCGGATTTATAATGGAGATAACACAAGCGCTCCGCTGATTAATACCTTCTGCGGGAACTCTTCCCCCGGTGTTATTATTGCTGATAATGTAAGTGGCGCTCTGACTTTTCAGTTTCATTCCGATTACAGCGTGAATAAAGCCGGATGGGTTGCAGAAATTGAATGCAAAGATCCCCTGGGTATTAAGGATTTCCCTCTTACCACCCCAGTATTGTATCCAAATCCGGTAACCGGAAATATTCTGTCGCTAAACAGCTATTCGCCGGTAACCCGGGTTCGTATCATTGACCTTACCGGCCGTGAAGTTTACACCAAAGTGGATAGAAATGGAAAAATAAATGCTATCGATGTTACACATCTCCCCAAAGGAGTGTTTATGGTTTCCATTACGGATGCCGGAAATATAACCGTAATGAGAAAAATTATTCGAAGGTAGTAACCCAAATTACCGTTGCGTAAATTCATCCTCATCCAGTAATTCCGGTCTTCGCAATTTTGTTCGCTCAAAAGCTTGCTCCAATCGCCATGCTTCAATCATTTTGTCGTTGCCGCTAAGCAATATTCCCGGAACTTTCATCCCTTTATAATCGGCTGGTCTTGTATACACGGGCGGGGAGAGAAGCCCGTTTTGAAAAGAATCCGATAAGGCCGAGGTTTCATCACTGAGTACTCCGGGTATTAATCGTACAATACTGTCAACCAGTATCATGGCCGCCAACTCCCCACCTGTGAGTACGTAATCCCCAATCGAAATCTCTTGGGTGATATAATGATCACGGATTCGCTGGTCCACTCCTTTATAATGACCACACAGAATGATTAGATTTTCATAAGTGCTCAAATGATTTACTCTGGGTTGCTCCAATCGTTCGCCGTCGGGCGTCGTGTAAATTATCGCATCATACTTCCGCTCACGTTCAAGGGTTTCAATGCAGTCGGCGATGGGTTGTACCATCATCACCATACCTGCTCCGGGGCCATAGGCGTAATCATCAACACGTTTATGCTTGTTTTCCGTGTATTCCCGGATGTCATGCAGCACTATAGTGGCAATTTTTTTCTCCTGCGCCCGCCTGATAATGCTATGACTCAATGGGCCGGTAAACATCTCCGGAAATAGGGTTAAGATATCTATCCGCATCCTGATTGCTTTTCTTTTGCGAAAGTACAAAATGATAACCAATTCATTTGTAATAATTTTATTCCGGCCATATTCCACGCTATTTCATATTTTTGTTGATCATGAAGAAATCCACAATAAAAAGAAAAGTACTAGTGGCCATGAGCGGTGGACTGGATAGCGCTGTGGCTTGTATCCTTTTGCAAAATCAGGGATTCGAAGTACTGGGTATTACACTCCGTATTTTTGATCCTGACGATAAACCGTTGGGCTATAGTCCAATGACAGTCGGTGGAAATCAGGATATTACCGATGCCAGTGAGGTGGCCCGCCAGCTTGCGATACCCCATGTTGTGGAAGATGTTCGAATTCCGTTCGCTAATACGGTGATTAAAAATTTCGTCTCTGAATATTTTTCCGGGCATACACCGAATCCCTGCATCCTGTGCAATAAAACAATAAAATGGAAATATATTCTGCAAAAAGCGGATGCGTTGGGGTGTGGGTTTATAGCTACCGGACATTACGCACAAGTGGTAAGGGAAAATAACAGGGCTTTTGTGCGAAAAGCGCTGGATGCGCAGAAAGAACAATCCTATATGCTTTGGCAACTTGGCCAGGAGGAACTAAAAAGAACCTTTTTCCCTTTGGGAACCCTGCATAAAATGGAGGTGAGAAAAATCGCTGAATCGTATAATTTAACGCGTATCGCAGAAAAAAGAGAAAGCTATGATATTTGTTTTGTACCTGATAAGGATTATCGGTTGTACCTGAAAAGAAAAAAACCAGAACGGATTGATTCCTTCCGTAACGGAAATTTTATCGATAGAAACGGTACATTTTTGGGACACCATAACGGTTTTATGTTTTTTACTATCGGTCAACGAAAAGGATTGCCAGCCTTGGGCTTCCGTGCCTATGTGAGCGAAATCAGGCCGGAAACCAATGAAGTGGTTATCGGAAAAGAAGAAGATTTATGGTTTACTAAAATAGAAGTAAAAAATATTAACACGATGAAATACAGTGCTATCCCTGAAAATATACCACTGACTGTTAAACTGCGTTATCGCCACATGGGGGATGATGCACTGTTCTCCTCCTTTGGGGAGAATCAGGGTATTCTGACTTTCTCAACCCCCGTATATGCCCCGGCACCCGGACAATCAGTCGTATTCTATGAAGGGGATGATGTATTGGGAGGTGGAATAATTGACCATCCCAACCCGAAGGATAAACCCAATGGTTGAGCCAGTGGTTATACAATGAAGCATGAATTATGAAAAAGTTTACCACCTTAATTTTACTCTTGTTTGTAATTACTGGATCTCTTTTATGTCAACCAACTAGCTGGTTAATCCAATTTTCGGATAAAAAAAACAACTGCTTTTCTCTCGACAATCCCGCTGCTTTTTTATCGTACGATGCACTGGAACGAAGAGTGCGACAGGGAATCCCTCTGGATGAAAAAGATCTTCCGGTATCGGAGTATTATATTAAACAATTACTTGAATATAATTTAGATATTAAACTGATATCCAAGTGGTTTAATGTTGTTATTGTAATGCCGGAATCGCAAAGGGATATCCAGGCAATTATCCGTTTACCCTTTGTGAAATCTTTACAGACAATGTCTCTTCCAAAAGGGAAAACTTCGGATGAAACGAGCAGGAAATTTGGTTTTTCCGAAGTGTATTCCAATGTATCAAAAACCGATTTTGAGTATGGAAATTCATATCTTCAGAACCACATAATCCGGGCCGATAGCCTGCATAAACGGAACTACACCGGACAAAATATTAAAATCGCTGTACTCGATGGAGGGTTCATGGGAACGGATACGATTGCTGCTTTCGCAGCACTCTTCCATTCTGGACGCCTGGTAGGAACCCGGGATTTTGTTACCCCGGGAGGATCGGTGTATGCCCATAGTGGACACGGCACAGCCGTACTGTCGCAGCTGGGCGCTAATGATCCGGGAAATATTATCGGAACCGCCCCTGATGCATCCTATTACCTGTTGCGAACTGAAGATGTTTATGGTGAATACCTTTTAGAAGAGTATTTCTGGGCTGCAGGTGCAGAATATGCCGACAGTGCAGGCGTGCAGATCATCAATTCATCACTGGGGTATTCTGTTTTTGATAATCCGGAAGAAAATCATACCTATGAGGAGCTTGACGGGCAAACTACACCTGTAACCCTGGCAGCAGAAATTGCGGCTTCAAAGGGGATTTTGGTAATTTCCAGCGCCGGAAATGAAGGCGATGGCCCCTGGACTTACATTACGGCACCAGCCGACGCTCCAAATGTGCTTAGTATTGGCGCTGTAAATCAACAAGGTGAATATGCCAGCTTTAGTTCTGTCGGGCCAACAGCCGATGGTCGAATTAAACCGGATATCGCAGCATTGGGCCAGGGTAATCTCGTATCTACTCCAACGGGCGGGCTATCCCTAAGTAGTGGAACGTCATTTTCTTCCCCATTGATTGCCGGTTTGGCAGCCTGCCTCATGCAGGCTTGTCCGGAAAAAACTCCCGCCCAATTGCGCACCATCCTTCGTAATACAGCCTCCCGGGCCAATCATCCGGATAGCTTTCTGGGGTATGGAATTGCCAATGGAATATCGGCGTTAAGCCATGCACTAATAATACATGAAAACGATCCATATATCCGGGTCAGCATTGTACCAAATCCGCTTCAGGGTGTTTCACGGTTTTCCATAAAAGCAGAGGATCAAATTATTAAAATTGTAATGTATGATTCTACTGGTGCGGTTTTTCGGCCTGAAATCGTCCATATTTATGGGAGTAGGGCAGAGGTTTCGTTTTCATGCGATGCCAGACGCGGTATGTATATGGTATTTGTGTATACAAAATATTCAGTATCAGGACATAAAATCCTTTTTATATAAGTCTGCCCCCAAATAAACTTTCCTGGTGTTTTTAACCCTTTCTCCGACAAAATTCGAATTGCCTTGGTTTACTATTTATAGGATTACCTCATTTCATGAAATTCTATAAATGTAAACAAACATAGGTTACAAACGTAAACAATTGAATTATACTTCTGTAAACATAATATGATTACAAATGTAAAATATTACAATTGTGTTTATGTAAACAAATGATTACATTTGTAGAAATCTAAATGTAGGTACAATGCTTGAAAGGATTAAACAAATAATGGAGCAACAGCATTTCAATGCTTCGCAATTCGCTGAAAAAATTGGTATTCAGCGTTCTACATTATCTCATATTTTATCGGGAAGAAACAAACCCAGCCTCGATGTAGTACAACGAATACTGGCTGAATTTCCGGATGTTGATGCGGAATGGTTATTGAATGGGATAAAATCAGTTGTTTACAAAGGTGAACAATTAATGGGTGTGTCCCCGAATCAGAAACCACAGAAAACAACATTTCCTGATCTTTTTTCCGGGTTCGATGCAGAGACCACGCAAATACCGCATTCTACAACCGATATATCAGGCAGGAATACCAATAAAAATGCTGGAAATAAAACGGTTGGAAACGATATTTCCCGGTTGGAAAATGTTATGGATAAAATGCAGGATAACCCTTCCTCGGATTCAATTGAGCAAATCGTGCTCTTTTATTCCAATGGTACTTGCAAAGTATATCGTACGAAAAATTAAATCACTTTATACCCATTCTTTATCAGAAAAAAGTAAAGCCATTTCATATTCCGCATTGGCGTCGGAGTCTGAACCATGAATTGCATTTTTTCTTCGGCTTCGGCCAAACATTCTTCTGATTGTTCCCGCTGCTGCCTCCCCGGGGTCTGTAGCTCCAATCAGCAATCGGAACTCGTTTACGGCGTCCTCCTTTTCCAAAATACCTGCATAAACAGGCCCGGAAATCATGTAGCTCACCAGGTCGTGAAAAAAATATTTATCCTTGTGCACCTTGTAAAATGCTTCAGCCTGAAGTCGGGTGAATCGCATTTTCTTCCAGGCTCGGATATGAAAACCGTGCTCTAATATGATAGTAATGATTTTTCCTTCCAATCGCTCTTCTACAGCGGTTGGCTTAATGAGGGTTAATGTGAAACGGCCGGGCATAAACAGGCTTTTTAATAAATTTTAATAGCGTATAGTCACTGGATTTTCCTACTTTTGTCATTTATATGGTTCGTCGGCAGGCGCTTACTTCTTATTTAGCATGAAAGATACACAAAAATCAGACAATTTTCGCAAAATCCTTATTCAATCACAAAAAATAACACTCATTACCCATTTAAACCCTGATGGTGATGCAATTGGATCACTTACGGCAATGGGACTTTTCCTTGAGGCAACAGGTAAAATCGTTACAATGATTACGCCCAACGATTTTCCTGCTTTTCTTAAATGGATGCCCGCCAGTGATCAAATTATTAATGCTGAAAAAAAATTTCAGCAGGCACATGATGCATTGATGGATTCGGATGTCGTGGTATATCTGGATTTTAATGCCAACCACCGCGCAGGAAATTTCTCCGCCAGCCTCGAGGCATTCCCTAAACTTAAGGTTCTGATGGATCACCATCCTGAACCGGAAGATATTTTTGACCTCGCGTTCTCCGAGCCTTCTGCCTCTTCCGCTTCGGAAATTGTTTACGATATCCTTACCTTGCTCAATGAACCTGATATGCCACTCTCCAAAGCTGTTGCCTCGTCCCTTTATACTGGAATCATGACAGATACAGGTTCTTTTAATTATGCATGTAAAGACCCGGATCTCTATCCTAAAATCGGTAAATTGGTAGAATTTGGCGCCAATCCTGAGATTATTCATACCCTGGTTTACAATACCAATACTGAAAACCGAACACGTTTTTTGGGTTTTGCCTTGCTTAACCGACTGGTTGTCCTGAAAGAATATAAAACTGCCTATATCTATCTTACGAAATACGACCTGCGGCGGTTTCATTACCGGGTGGGCGATACTGAAGGTTTTGTTAACTATACGCTTTCTCTTAAAGGAATCAATTTGGGTGTTTTGTTTACTGAGCGGGTAGGCCACATTAAGCTTTCGTTACGCTCCAACGGTGATTTTTCTGTGAATGACTTTGCACGCAATCATTTTACTGGTGGAGGACATAAAAATGCGGCCGGTGCTGAATCGAAAATGGATTTAAATGATACCATACAGATGTTTCGCGATCTTCTTCCGATATACACTTCACAACTCAATGCCGATGTGGATTAAAACAAGAATATCCGGTCTTCTGCTATTGGTGTTTTTTGCAACCCTAAGTTGCCGGCAAAATCCTTCTTCGGCCAACAATGGCCAGAACAAGCCAATGGCTCCCGACATGGAGCATCTGATCTATGCAAATAAAAAAAGTAATCGTACCGAAGAACAACAAATTAACGATCTGATTCATCGCTATGGCTGGAACATGCAATCCACCGGTACAGGATTACGCTTTCAGGTCTATTGCTCTTCCAATGGACAGCCTGTTCAAAGAGGGCATCAGGTGGCACTGCGTTATCAAATAAAATTATTGAACGGCGTTGAAATTTTTAACTCGGATAACGATGGAATACTTACTTTTACTGTTGGAAAAGCAGAAGTTGTTTCCGGCCTTGAAGAAGCCGTTTTATTGTTAAAGGAAAAAGACAAGGCTCGGATTATCATCCCCTCTTTTTTAGGACATGGATTATCCGGAGATGGAAAAAAAATTCCCCCTAAAGCTACGCTGATTTATGATATTGAAATACTTTATGTTAAACCATTAAACTAAAAAAATGAAAATTAATGTATTCCGAATTGCCGGCGCAGCACTTATGTTGCTCCTTATGTATTCCTGCTCATCCAATTATTCCGACGGATATAAAAAATCACCAGAAGGGGTTATTTACAAGTTCTATTCGCAGGCTGATGAAGGAAAAATGCCCGTAATTGGCGATTATGTCCAGGTTCAAATGGTCTATGCCTACGAAGATTCAACCCTTTTCGACACACGCGATTCAAAACGTGACTTTGAAATGCGCGTTGAAGAATCGCTCTTTGAAGGTGATATCTATGCTGCCGTTCGAATGATGAAAGAAGGAGATAGCGCCAGTTTTATTATCGATGCTATGGAGTTTTACACTAAACTCTTTAACCAACCCAACCAGCCTGCTCCCGAGTTTGTCGAAGAGGGTGGCAAAATGACCTTTGATTTGCTGCTCGAAAAAGTCATGACTGAAGAAGAACATGAAATAGAAATTCAGAACCGTATCGCAAAAAGAAAAAGCGATGAGCCCATTATTCTTCAAAAATACCTAAGCACCATCGAACAAAAAATCGACTCACTCGAAAGTGGACTCTATTTCATTAACATCCGTGAGGGAAACGCTCAGAAACCCAAAGCCGGTGATATGCTAACCATTAATATGAAAGTTATGCTGATGGATGGCACTGTGCTTTACGATTCATGGCAGGAACAACAACCCCTGCAATTTGAATATGGCAAACGATTCGATACCCAAGGTCTTGTGGAAGGTATTTCCCTTATGCATAAAGGTCAGGTTGCTCACCTGATTGTCCCCAGCCACCTGGCTTTTGGTGAATTTGGCCGTCAGGGTTTTATCGAACCCTATTCAACCTTACTGTATGATGTGGAATTGATTGATTTCCAGTCGAAAGAAGAAATAGAAAAATTGAATTCTGCCCTTGCACTGAAAAATAAAAAAGAGGGAGAGGAATTTCTTGCAAAAAATGCCTTGCAGGAGGGCGTCGTCGTTCTTCCCAGTGGGCTTCAATATCAGGTCATCGAATCAGGTAGCGGAACGGTAAGCCCTTCCGCTTCCAGTCGTGTTAGAGTGCATTATACCGGAACGCTTATCGACGGACGGAAATTTGACAGCTCCTACGACCGTGGTAAACCTGCTGAATTTGCAGTTAATGGTGTTATTAAAGGCTGGACTGAGGCTTTGCAACAAATGAAAGCTGGCGATAAATGGAAACTTTTCATCCCTTCGAACCTAGCCTATGGTGAAAATCCCCGACCGGGTGGAATTATTGAACCGAATATGGTTCTTCTGTTTGATGTAGAATTGATCGAAATTGTGGAGTAACCCCATAAAATTATACTTTAAAGAGAATTTATCATTGCCTGTAGTGATGACGGAACTTTGCAGTCAATTTAATACGCTTTTTGGGCCCTCTGAAGAAGAAATAACCGCTTTCTTTGCCCCAGGCCGTATTAACCTGATTGGTGAACATATCGATTATAATGGAGGTCCTGTAATGCCCTTTGCCATTGAAAAGGGTATTACACTCCTTCTTCGGAAAAATAACCGGAACATTTTACGGTTGTATTCTCAAAATTTTCCCGCTACGATATACGAATTTTTTGCCCAAGATAGCTATTCAAGGATTCCTGACCTTTGGGTTAATTATCCGCTGGGCTGTGTCAATCGCTTACAACAAATTAGTTCACAGTGTATTACCGGACTCGACCTTTTTTTTTCGGGCAATATCCCTAACCGCGCAGGGCTTTCTTCTTCGGCCAGTATAGAGATTGTTACACTTTTTTCTTTAAATGATTACTTTAATTTAAATTTGCAACTTATTGATATTGTTAGGCTTGCCAAAAAAGTTGAAAATGAATTCGTAGGGGTTCAATGTGGTATTATGGACCAGTATGCGGTTGCTTTTGGCCGAAAAAATAAAATATTGGTTCTTGATTGCGCCTTACCCTCCCATGAGGAAGTGGATGCGACCATTCCAGGGTATGAATTTATTGTTATCAATACGAATAAAAGCAGGACGCTTGCGGGTTCGCATTATAATGAACGTTTTGCGGAATGCCGGAATGCATTGGAACGATTGCAGCGCTATTTTCCTATTGAAAATTTGTGTGACCTGACGCCCAGTGATCTGAAAACCATTAAGCCTTTGTTTAACGATCACCCCGCAGGATACCGTAGGGTACAACATGTGGTAACGGAAAAAAAACGGGTGGCTTTGGCCGTCGAAGCTTTACATTCAGGGGATATTTTACAACTGGGGAGGCTTATGAACCAATCCCATGCTTCCCTCCGCGATGATTATGAGGTTACTGGACTGGAGTTGGATTCCCTCACTTCCCTGATGCAATCGATCGAAGGAGTAGCTGGTTCCCGCATGACCGGCGCGGGTTTTGGCGGATGTACCCTTTCATTGGTGAAAAAGGGTGTTTTTCAAGCCAATGCAATCAAAATTGGAGAGACCTACCGGAAAATTACAGGACTGGAAGCGGTTGCCTATTCTTTTACCCCATCGGATGGCGTCAGTCGCATGACTATTTAACTCCTTCATAATGTAATAATTCTTAGTCTCTTTGCGTTTTTTAATTCAATTTTATAATGTAATTTTGCCCCCATGAAAAAAATCAACAGCATCAGTGTTGTGTTACTTGTGTTAATCCTGACCACTTCTTGTGGAGGAGTGAACAAATTGCTTAAAAGCAATGACTCCGAAGCTATTTATAATGAAGGAGTTAGCCGATATGAGAAAGAAGATTACACACGTGCCCTTCAGCTTTTTGACCATGTTTCCCCACTGCTTCGCGGAACATCAAAAGCGGAAGATCTCGCATACTACAACGCTTATTGTTATTATAACCTGAATGAAAATATTATGGCAAGCTATTATTTTAAGCGGTTTGCCAAAGAATTTCCACGCAGCAAATATGCCGAAGAATGCGCCTACATGGGGGCCTACTGTAAATACCTCGAGTCACCCAAATACAGCCTCGACCAGTCAAATACCTACGAAGCCATTACTGAATTACAGCTGTTTATTAATCTGTATCCTTCAAGCACCCGCATTGAAGAATGCAATCAGCTGATCGATGAATTAAGAAATAAACTGGAACGGAAAGATTTTGAAATTGCCAAACTCTACTTACAGATGGAGGAATATAAGGCCGCATTGACCTCACTAAATAATGTGATAAAAAATTATCCCTCTTCGACGTATAAAGAGGATGTCTTGTATTATCTGGTTTTGGCAAATTACGAATATGCGCAAAATAGTGTATCCGACAAACAAAAAGAACGGTATCAGCAAACCCTGGAGGCTACTCATAAATTCTCTGATGCCTTTCCGGAAAGTAACTACAAAAAAAATATTGAACAAATCATTAAAGATTCCCGTTTAAAAGCTGAATAGTAATTTTATTTTTATTAAAATACAAGTATGGATTATAAAAGAATTAAAACTGATTCTGAGGCTGTTACACGCCAAATGAGGGATTTCGACAAAGAAACTGGTAATATCTATGAGGCCGTGGCAATTCTGGCAAAACGGGCGAACCAGCTTGGAATGGATATAAAAAAGGAATTGGATCAGAAAATTGAGGAATTCGCCACCCCAGCGGATAACCTGGAGGAAGTTTTTGAAAACAGAGAGCAGATAGAAATTGCCAAATACTATGAACAACTTCCTAAGCCAACTCTTATCGCTATCCATGAGTTCCTTAATGATCTGATTTCATACCGTAATCCGCATAAGGAAAATCCGGAAAAGAAAGCATAAACCGACATGCTATCAGGGAAAAAAGTACTTCTGGCGGTTACAGGCAGCATAGCCGCTTATAAAACCGCTTTTTTTGTTCGGCTTCTGGTGTCTAAAGGCGCAGAAGTTCAGGTGATTATGACTCCTTCGGCAAAAAATTTTATCACACCCCTTACTCTTTCAACTTTATCCCGCCGGCCTGTGATAATTGAACCGTTCAACCCGGAAACAGGCCAATGGTCGAACCATGTGGAATTAGGGCGTTGGGCCGATGTTATGGTTGTGGCACCGGCTTCGGCCAATACACTAGCAAAAATGGCTGCTGGAATTGCCGATAATTTTGTTACTACCTGTTTTCTTGCTGCCAAATGCCCTGTTTTTTTTGCCCCTGCCATGGATCTGGATATGTTTAAGCATCCGGCTGTTCAAAAAAATATCCAGACCCTGATCAGTTTTGGAAATATCCTCATAAGCCCTGGGGTAGGAGAATTAGCCAGTGGCCTCACCGGAGCCGGCCGAATGGAAGAACCCGAACACATGCTTCAAATTCTGTTGGATTTTTTTCATCAGAAAAATGATTTTTCAGGGAAAAAAGTACTGGTAACAGCCGGGCCAACCTATGAACCTATCGATCCGGTGCGCTTTATCGGTAACTATTCTTCCGGGAAGATGGGTTTTCATCTCGCTTCGGTTCTTGCCGCATTTGGGGCAGAGGTAACGCTGGTTGCCGGACCCACTGCGCTGGTAACTCCCCCTCAGGTCAAAAAACAGGTTAATGTTAAAACAGCAGCCGAAATGGCTGAGGCATGCTTCCGTCTGGCGGGTGAGTGCGACATCGTTATCATGGCCGCTGCTGTTGCCGATTTCTCCCCGGTCAATCCGTCGGTTTCTAAAATTAAAAAATCGAATAAGGAATTATCCATTAGCCTGATTAAAAATACGGATATCCTCGCTGAATTAGGAAAACGAAAACCCGATCATCAAATCCTAGTCGGCTTTGCCCTCGAAACCGATAATGAAAAAGAAAATGCCATTCGTAAATTGCAAAATAAGAACCTCGATATGATCGTTCTTAATTCATTAAATGATACCGGTGCCGGATTCAATACGAATACGAATAAGGTGAACATTATACTCCGAAACGGCGCTGTTTATGATTATCCCCTGAAGGATAAACTACAGGTGGCCTGTGATGTCGCCTATCGGATAAATGAATTATTGCACAAATAATGCGTAGCTTTGTTAAAATTGATTGATTTATGCTAAAAAATCTGGTTGCTGCTATATTTTTCCTCCTTCCGTTTCCGCTTTTGGCTCAGGAATTTAAATGTACCGTAAGTGTCAGTTCATCAGCGCTTGAAGGTACCGATCGTAGCGTATTTCAGGATATGCAGAAAGCTCTTTATGAATTTGTTAACGATAAAAAATGGACGAGCTACGATTTCAAAGAAGAAGAAAAAATTGAATGCTCTATTCAGATTACGCTTACCAAACGAATCAGCAGTGAGCAATACCAGGGAAAAATAAATATAGCGTTGCGTCGCCCGGTTTTCAATACATCCTACAATTCCCCGGTTTTTAATTATCAGGATAGTGATCTGGAATTTGATTACCTTGAATCAGAGCCGTTGATCTTTACCGATAACAGTTTCGACAGCAACCTTACGGCGGTTATTGCATTCTATCTCTACATGTATCTGGGCATGGATTTCGACACTTTTCAGTACCGCGGAGGAACTGCATTTTATGAAAAAGCCCAGGCGGTTGTCAACAGTGCCCAGGGTAAAAATTACCCTGGATGGAGCTCCTATGAAAGTATGAAAAACCGCTTTTGGCTTGTTGAAAATATGATGAATTCCAGCTATGTTGGAATCAGGGATTTCCTGTACAAGTACCATCGCAAGGGTCTTGATGCGATGGCCGATAATATTCAGCTCGGCCGTTCCTTCACCACGCAGGCCCTGGAAGATCTGCGTAAAGCTTCCCGTCAGAAACCCGGCCTTTTTGCCCTTCAACTCATTCTTGACGCTAAACGAGATGAAATTATTAATATCTATACGGAAGGGATGCCCAACGAAAAATCAAAAATTATTCAGATTATGAATGAAATCGATCCCGCTAATGCTTCCCGGTATCAGAAAATTGAAAATACATCGCTTTAACCTTCGGTCATGCTCTCGCATCTTTTTATAACTAATTATGCTTTAATCGATAAACTGGATATTGACTTTCCGGAAGGTTTTATTTCCATAACCGGCGAAACTGGCGCCGGAAAATCCATCCTTCTTGGCGCTATCGGATTGATTCTTGGAAATCGTGCCGATACTTCTGTCCTTCATGACCTGAACAAAAAATGCATTATTGAAGGAACTTTTTTTATTGAAAACTATTCACTTCAATCTTTCTTTTATGCGGTTGATATTGATTATGAACCCCATACAATTGTACGAAGGGAAATTTTACCTGCGGGCAAAAGCCGTGCTTTTATCAACGATACCCCAGTTAGCCTTAAAGATCTTAAAGCCTTGGGCGACCGATTAATTGATATTCATGGGCAATTTAGCACTCTCCGGCTTGCCGATACAACGGTACAGCTAAGCATGATCGACGAATACGCCCAATCTGCTGCACTTCTGACTGATTATCAATCAGCTTTAAGTGCATTGAATACACAAAAAAAAGAATTGAAGGAAATAGAAGAAAAGGTTTTACTGGCAAAACGGGAAGAAGATTATCTTCTTTTTGCAATTCAACAGATTGAAGAAGTAAATGCCGATGTGTCGGATATCCATACACTGGAATCGCGCCGTAAAGTGCTTGAAAATGCAGAATCTATTAAATCAACGCTTTACTATGCTGCCGGGCAACTTTACTCCAATGAGGAGAATATTGTCAGTACCATGAATTCAATTCACCGTAACCTGAATGCAATTGCTTCGCTAGACCCAAAATATAATGCGCTGAATAACCGGATTGCCAGCCTTGCTATCGAGACCTCAGATATTGGTTTTGAATTGGAGAATTTGAATAATGAGCTTGTAATTGATCCCCGCGAAATTGAAATGCTAACCGAACGCCTGGACCAAATCTATGCACTTCAGCATAAATTTCAGGTGAATACAATGGAAGAATTGCTGTTATTGCACAGTGAGATGAAGACTAAAATTTCGCAGTTGGAAGCCTATGATGACAAAATTAATGATTTGCGACAACGTATTTCCTTAGCGGAGAAAAAAGTTGAAGAAGTGGGGTCAAACCTCAGCCGTTTAAGAAATAATGCCATTAATCCCTTTTGTGCTGCCATCCGGTGTTTGCTCGACCAGGTCAACCTTTCTGATGCTTCTTTTTCGGTGCAAAATGTAAAAATGCAGGAGCCAGGGAAGGAAGGCTATGATCAGGTTTCTTTTCTTTTTTCAGCCAACAAAGGGGTCGCACCGGCCGAGATTCATAAAGTGGCCTCCGGAGGTGAGTTGTCAAGACTCATGCTGGCCATCAAAGCGGTCTTATCGGGAAAGAAAAAATTACCGACGATTCTGTTTGATGAGATTGAATCGGGTGTTTCCGGAGCTGCTGCGGGGAAAATTGCCGGCGTGCTGGCTGACATGGGAAAGACCATGCAGGTAATTGCCATTACACATCTTCCGCAAATTGCCGGGAAAAGCACCCACCAGTATCATGTAACCAAGAAAACTCCCCTCAAGAAAACTTACAGCGAAATGCGGCTTCTTAATCCGGATGAACGTATTGAGGCGTTAGCACTGATGCTCAGCGACGGTCATGTCACCGTTCAGGCCAGAGACAATGCTCGCGCGATACTTAAGCCGGCATAAAGACAAACTTTTCCATGCTAAACCTGTTTATCCAATTAGAAAATATAACGCTTATGGCCTATAATCTGTTGAAAGGAAAAAAAGGACTAATAACCGGTGCTTTAAATGAAAAATCGATTGCCTGGCAGGTAGCCAGAAGAGCTTCGGAAGAAGGGGCTGAACTGGTTTTAACCAACACCTCTGTCGCCATTCGGATGGGAGAAATACAGCAGCTGGGAAAGCAACTCAATGCTCCTGTTATCGAATCCGATGCCACCAATGTTGATGACCTGGAAAATCTGATCGATAAAACTATGGAACACTTCAATGGTGGCTTTGATTTTGTCCTGCATTCCGTAGGGATGTCTCCTAATGTGCGAAAGCGCCTTCCTTACGATGACCTGAACTATGAATACCTAAAAAAAACTCTGGATATATCGGCTATTTCATTTCATAAACTGATACAAACCCTGAAGAAAAAGGATGCGCTGAATGAGTGGGCCTCCATCGTCGCACTTTCGTATATTGCTGCTCAACGCACGTTGTTTGAATACAACGATATGGCAGAAGCGAAAGCAATGTTGGAATCCATTGCCCGGAGCTTTGGCTATATTTACGGAAGGGAAAAGCATATCCGTATTAATACAATTTCACAATCCCCCACATTAACTACGGCAGGAAGTGGGGTAAAAGGCATCGATGGCCTGATGGATTTCACGGAAAGGATGTCTCCTCTTGGCAATGCCACAGCTGTTGAATGTGCTGATTATATTATCACCTTGTTTTCTGATCTTACAAAAAAAGTTACAATGCAAAATTTGTATCACGATGGTGGTTTTTCAAGTATGGGAATGAGCCGACGGGCCATGCACATGTATAATAAAAGCCTTTCTGGTGAGTGTGAATAAAAAAGAACAGGCATAAAAAAAGAGACCGTTATTTAACGATCTCTTTTTTTGTGGGGAGAGGAGGATTCGAACCTCCGAAGGCTTAGCCAACAGATTTACAGTCTGCCCCATTTGACCGCTCTGGAATCTCCCCGTTTTTCTGAGCCGATGGACGGATTCGAACCGCCGACCGGCTGATTACAAATCAGCTGCTCTGGCCAACTGAGCTACATCGGCACGTTGTAATGAACATCCCCGTATCGGGGCTGCAAAGATAAGTCTGTTTTCCATTTCTCCAACTATCAAAAATTATTTTTTACTCATCGTGACGGTATATTCGTATACCTGTGGTTTGTCAGCTTTCTCCGTAGTTTGCTTATCGTTTTGATCTGTAACTGCTTTCGGTGTATAGCTATAGGAAAGTTTCCCCGAAATATTTTTTAAGCGGAACCGGATTTTTACTTTTTTTCTGACTGAAAGTTTGAATCCACGATTGTGTGTTTTGCCAAAGCGGGCCATTTTAACCAATCGTATTGCCTCTTCATCGCATCCGTATCCTATTCCTTTCTGAACTCCAGCGTCAATTACATCCCCATTTTCATTCACCTGAAATTTTACTAACACATCCCCTTCAATATGTTGTTTGAATGCTTCTTCCGGATAATGCATATTTTCACGGATAAAATCAAGAAATGCCTGTTTCCCTCCCGGGTATTCAGGAAGCTCGGGAAAATGTTTATCACTTCTTTGTTTCTTCGCCATACTTTTATAGGTATCTTTTCAAAGATACAATTTATACTGAATTGTTGTAACCCCTGGAGTGTATGGAATACCAGATTGAAAGGTTTTTCGACCCCTGATTATCGATAAGCAATACCTGATATTCCCCGGATTGTTAAAATATGATAAAATATATCGTTGATTATCAATGATTAAAGAATAAAAACAGTGAAGGTTCGTTTTTTTTATAAAAACAACTTTGCCAGTCATCCATTTTATATATCTTTAACCCGTTAATGAATCAATAAGATGAAAGAACTTGAATTAAATGTAATTCCGCTTAAAGGCCTTGGGGCGTTGTATTTTGGAATGTCTGTAGAAGAAATGACCCAAATTATGGGCGAATCAACAGAAGTTGAGGATATCACCGATGAAGATGATTTCAGTACTACCATATTAAACTATAACGATCTGGGAATCAGTATATTTTTTGAAGGGGTGGATGCTCCGGTACTTGCCTGCATTGAAACCGACAATACCAATTGCATGCTGTTCGGCCAAAAAGTATTTACCCTGTCTGAAGCCCGGATTATTGAGTTAATGAATGAAAATGGGTTTTCCGATATGGATATTGATGATGAAGAGTGGGGTGAACACCGTGTCTCTTTTGAAGATGGATTGATTGATTTTTATTTCCGCGAAGGAGAACTTACCACAATTAATTGGGGTGTGTTGATCAATGATCAGGGCGACGTAGAAGCGCTATAATTCATGGCTGCTTTCCAATGGATGAAAGGTCAGAAGGCTGTCTCTTAAATATCGGTTGCTGACATGCGTATAAATTTCGGTTGTTGTGATGGAGGAATGTCCTAACATTTGCTGAACCGCCCGAAGATCGGCTCCTCCCTCAATCAAATGGCTGGCAAAACTATGACGAAAGGAATGGGGACTGACATTCTTTGTGATTCCTGCCTGAAGCGTATATTTTTTCACCATAGAAAAGATCGCCACCCGTGACAATTTTTTTCCGTGATGGTTCAGAAATACAGAATCTTCGAAACCAGGAGAAATTGTTTGATGTATTCGTGCCATATGGATGTACCGAAGTAACTGTTTTGCCGTTTGAGTACCCATAGGAACCAGCCGCTCCTTATTCCCTTTGCCGATGATCCGAAGGTATTCCTCTTTAAAACAGAGCGAAGACAGGGTAAGTTCCGTGAGTTCGGAAACACGAAGCCCACACCCGTAAAGCGTTTCCAGAATGGCTTTATCGCGTTCACCATGTAATTTGCTTAAATCAACGGCCATTAGGATACGATTTATCTCTTCAACCGAGAGCACATCGGGTAAATGCCGGCCAACTGTGGGCAAATCAATGAGTTTTGCCGGGTTTTTATCCAACAGGTTTTCAATGATCAGATAGGAATAATAACTACGTAACGATGAAATCATACGCGATTGGGTGGCCCGGGAATAATCCGCGCCGGAAAGTGAATCCAAAAATTTTTCCAGCACCTCACGGGTTACCTGCATTGGTGTACAGGAGACCCCGGATTCATTTAGATAATCATAAAAATATTGTAAATCAGATAGATAGGACATTGCTGTCTGTTTTGATAATCCGCGTTCAAGCAATATCCAGCTTCGGTATCCACGTATACTTATCTCCCATTTCATATCTTTCAAAGATACTATTTATTATACAAGGGCTTACCGGGAAAAGTTATAAACGTTTTATTTTTAATAATTTTTTTTCGGCTGAATTAGGTATCTTTAAAGAAATTATATAATTTTGCCGTCCTGAATTTAAAGAGGGTAAACAAATGGCAAAGAAGAGTAAAGATGCAAGAATCCAGGTCATCCTGGAATGTACCGAGCACAAGAATAGCGGAATGCCGGGCACTTCAAGGTATATCACTACTAAAAATAAGAAGAATACCCCGGATCGTCTTGAAATCAAGAAGTATAATCCGATTCTGAAAAAAATGACTATTCACAAAGAAATTAAATAATTTGAGTTATGGCAAAGAAAACCGTTGCAACACTGAGAACAACTACAGGTAAGGATTTTGCCAAGGTAATCCGTTCTGATAAATCACCTAAAACAGGTGCTTATACCTTTAAAGAAAGTATTATACTTTCGGATCAGGTAAAGGATTTTCTGGCTAAAAAATAATTACGTCTCCGTATATCCGAAACCGGAAGAAAAGCTTTTTTCTAGCAAAGAAGAAAGCTTTTTGTATTTTTATAATCCTTAAATTTATATACTATGGGACTGTTCTCTGTTTTTTCGAAAACGAAGAAAGAAGAAATTAAAGTCGACCTCGATAAAGGCCTGGAAAAAACTAAAACCAGCGTCTTTGCCAAACTCTCCAAAGCCATTGCAGGAAAGTCAAAAGTCGATGACGATGTGCTGGATAACCTGGAAGAAGTGTTGATATCATCCGACGTCGGTGTTCAAACTACAATAAAAATTATTGAACGTATTGAAACACGCGTGGCAAAAGATAAATACCTTGGCATTACCGAACTCAACCGAATCCTGAAAGAAGAAATTGCAGCCCTGCTGGCTGAAAACGAAAACGATAAGCTTATTGTCGGCTTTGATTTTCCTAAACGTAACACCCCTTATGTTATTCTTGTAGTAGGGGTGAATGGGGTTGGAAAAACTACCACTATAGGCAAAATGGCCTATCAGTACAAAATGGCCGGAAAAAAAGTCGTGCTCGGTGCTGCCGATACATTTCGTGCAGCTGCAGTCGACCAACTTGTTATTTGGGCCGGCAGAGCGCAAGTTGATATTGTAAGCCAGGGGATGGGTGCCGATCCTGCTTCGGTTGCATTCGATACCCTTAGCTCTGCAAAATCGGCAGATGCAGATGTTGTTATTATCGATACAGCGGGTCGTCTCCATAACAAGTTAAACCTGATGAACGAGCTTGCAAAAATTAAAAAAGTGATGCAAAAGGTAATTCCGGATGCACCCCATGAGATTCTCCTGATTCTTGATGCTTCAACCGGCCAAAATGCGATAGAACAAGCCAAACAATTTACAGCTGCCACAGAAGTAAATGCATTGGCTCTGACGAAACTCGATGGAACGGCCAAAGGCGGTGTCGCTATTGGAATCTCTGATCAGTTTAAGGTTCCGGTGAAGTATATCGGTATAGGAGAAAAAATATCCGATCTTCAAATCTTTGATAAAGTGCATTTCGTCGATTCACTCTTTGGCGAAAAATAAGGAACAAATTTATAGCATGAAAGGCAGGCTGATTCAAGGAAAATCTTACACCTTCCGGGTAATAAAGAAAATTACAACTGACGAAGGTTCTGCCTGCTGGATTCTGGAGGATCCTTTCGGTTACCGGCAACTACTCGATGCTTCTTTTTACACCCAATATCCCATCACCCCGGGAAATCTTCTCGTTTGTAAAGTGGATAAAATTAATTGCTCCGGAAAAATTTTTCTGGAACCAGAACATCCTTTGTATAAAGAAGGCGACGTATACGATTTCCATGTAATCACTTCGTTTTCGTTTGGATCAGATTTTTTGGTTACGGTAGAAGATAATAACAAATCGACACATACCCTGACGATGGCAACGAAACCTTCATCCATTGCACGTTGCAGGGTGAATCGAATTAAAAAAGGTCGATTGTATCTTACTGATCCTAAAAAAATTCCTGATCTTTGGTTTGTTGAAGGTGCATATTATTTTTTCCGGGTTAGTGATATCCGCAATACGCCCGATTGTGGAGAATGTTTTTTTCTTTTGGATGAAAAACAGGGCACACATATCCTTCCGGCCGGGTTTTATAAAGGATATCCTATAACGAAAGGAAGTACAATTCAGTGTAAAGTGGTGAAACAATTACCCGACGGTACTTGTACCCTGGAGCCACAACACCCTGTTTATATCCCTGGCCACCGGTATCAGTTTCCGGTTGTATCCCTCGATTTTTTAACGAGTTACAATGGGAAAAAAGAATATGTACTCACGGTAAGTACTGCCTTGGACTCTACCATTCAAGTGCCTGTGGGAGGATGTCCTAAGGAATTTACTGCAATGGTCGATTGCAAAGTGGAACGAATCAAAAAAGGAAAAGTATTTCTGATTGATCCACAGCCTGTACGATAAACTGAAAAGAATAACTTTTTTTTTAGAAATAGTAATCAATGGGGCAGGTTAAAATACTTTTGGTATTTTTGTCGCCTATTTATAAAAATTGCAAGCATGAGTTTTAGAATTATTGTAATGGCTAAGCAGGTTCCTGACACCCGAAATGTCGGAAAAGATGCAATGAAAGCTGATGGCACAGTAAATCGCGCGATTTTACCGGCGATTTATAACCCGGAAGATCTGAATGCGCTCGAATTTGCACTGAAAATTAAAGACCACCTGCCCGATGCCGAGATCATATTGCTGACGATGGGTCCGTCGCGCGCTGCCGAAATTATTCGTGAAGCCTTATACAGGGGCGCAGATAAAGGGATTTTACTTACCGATAGGCGCTTTGCAGGCTCTGATACCCTGGCCACTTCCTATGCCCTGGCCATGGCTATTAAAAAACTTCAACCCTTTGATCTTGTAATTGCCGGACGGCAGGCTATTGATGGAGATACTGCACAGGTGGGTCCGCAAACTGCCGAAAAACTTGGCCTTCCGCAAATTACCTATGCTGAAAATCTGGAAAGCGTTACGTTGGATGAAATTACAATCCGTCGAAGGCTCGAAAGGGGAGTGGAAACAGTAAAATGCCCGCTTCCGGTATTAATTACCGTGAATTCGTCGGCACAGGAATGCAGGCCAAGGAAAGCCAAACGGGTTATGCAGTTTAAACATGCACGGACTGTGACCGAGCTTCAGGAAGAAACCCGCGACTACACTGAGTTGTTTGATCAACGTCCCTATCTTACCATTGAAGAATGGTCGGTGGATGATGTGGAGGCCATGGCCGAAAAACTTGGGCTTAGCGGCTCTCCAACCAAAGTAAAAAAAATCGAAAATGTCGTATTTAAGGCAAAAGAAACAAAAATTATTTCCGACAGTGATACGGATATTGATGAAATGATGCGCGATTTGATCGACAGTCATGTCCTGGGGTAGAAAATTCTGAGTAGTTAAAAATGGAAAATATGCAGAATATATTAGTTTATTGTGAGATAACAGAAGAGGGCAGTATTGCTGAAGTAAGCCTTGAACTGCTCTCCAAAGGCCGAAAGTTGGCAGAAAAACAATCGAAAGAACTTGACGCACTGATTATTGGAACAAAAGTAGAAAATGTAAAGGAGGTTTGCGCTAATTATGGTGTAGCTACTGTTTATATGGCCAGTCATCCTGCTTTGTTTCCTTATACCACGTTGCCACATGCGGCGATCATGATCTATGTTTGTAAGCTAACCGATCCACAAATTGCATTGGTGGGTGCCTCTCCGGTAGGCCGTGACCTCGCACCACGCGTGGCTTCTGCCTTGCGATGTGGCCTGACTGCCGATTGTACGAGCCTGGTTTACGGTGATCATTATGATAAAAAAACAGAGACACAATACGAAAATCTGTTATATCAAATCCGACCTGCCTTTGGTGGGAATATCATTGCAACCATTATTAATCCCGATACGCGTCCTCAAATGGCAACGGTCAGGGAAGGTGTTATGAAAAATGAACCGGCAGAAAAGCCCTCTAATCCTAAAGTCATTCCTCTTGATGTGATGACCATCGTCGATCCGGCTGATTTTGCACTTCAGATTATTGAAAGGCACATCGAACCGCCAAAAGTAGATATTAAAAAATCGAATGTTATTATTGCCGGAGGTTACGGCGTTGGTTCAAAGGAAGCATTTAATCAGCTTTTTGAACTTGCAGGTTTGCTCGGTGGTGAGGTCGCCGCTTCGCGTGCTGCTGTGGATGCAGGATTTGTTGATTCTGATCGGCAGGTAGGCCAAACTGGGGTTACGGTTCGTCCGAAATTATACATCGGATTTGGCATCAGTGGCGCTGTTCAGCACAGAGCCGGTATGGATCAAAGTGCTAAGATTATTTCCGTTAATCCGGATCCAAATGCTCCATTGCACCAGATCGCTGATTATAGTATCGTTGCCAAAGCCGGGGATGTGATTCCAAAGATGATCCGATTTTTTAAGGCCAATTCCAAATAAGTTTATCCACAAAAATAGAATTAAAATGAATTTTTTTACCGATAACAAAGACCTCCTTTTTCATCTCCACCATCCATTGATGGAAAAAATTGTACAACTGAAAGAGGATAATTATAAGGAAAAAGATAGTTATCCGCACGCACCCCTCGATTTTGAAGATGCAATGGATTCGTACGAAAAGGTGTTGGAAATAATCGGTGAGATTGCCGCTGATACGATTGACCCCAATGCTGAATCGGTGGATGCTGAAGGCCCAGTACTCGAAAATAATGGAGTTGTATATGCCCGTGGAACCCGCGAAAACCATGAAAAACTTACTGAAGCCGGTGTGGTTGGTTTAAGTTTGCCCCGTAAATATAACGGGTTGAATTTTTCTTTTGTTCCTTATGTGATGTCGGCTGAAATTGTCTCCCGCGCCGATGCAGGGTTTGCAAATATCTGGGGGCTCCAGGACTGTGCCGAGACTTTGCATGAATTTGCCGATGAAAAATTAAAAGAAAAATACCTTCCAAGGTTTAACGATGGTGCTACAGCCGCCATGGATCTTACTGAACCCGATGCCGGCTCTGATCTTCAGGCCGTTCAACTTAAAGCCATTTATTCAGAAGAGAAAGGAACCTGGTTGTTGAATGGCGTAAAACGTTTTATTACCAATGGGGATGCCGATATCTCTCTGGTGTTGGCACGTTCAGAAGAAGGCACCGCTGATGCACGTGGGCTTTCACTGTTTGTTTATGATAAAAATGCAGGTGCAGTCACCGTACGTCGCATTGAAAATAAACTTGGAATAAAAGGCAGCCCAACCTGTGAACTCGTTTTTAAAGAGGCTCCTGCCGAATTGGTGGGTGACCGAAAAATGGGGCTGATCAAATACGTAATGGCATTAATGAACTCGGCGCGTCTGGGTGTTGGTGCACAATCGGTAGGCATTGCAGAGGCTGCGTACCGCGAAGCCCTGGCGTATGCAAGGGAACGCGAACAGTTTGGAAAAGCGATTATTCAGTATCCTGCTGTTTTTGAAATGATTACTATGATGAAAGTAAAAACGAATGCGGCGCGCTCGTTACTCTACGAAACCAGCCGTATGGTGGATATCTATAAAGCTTACGGATTTCTTCAGGAAACACGCTGCCTGAGTAGTGACGAACGAAAAGAGATGAAGCATTACCAAAAGCTGGCGGATATTTTTACTCCTTTACTAAAGCTTTTTTCTTCAGAGTACTGTAATCAGGTCGCCTACGATGCGCTTCAGGTGCATGGAGGAAGCGGATATATGAAGGATTATCCGGTGGAACGGTTATTCCGTGATGCACGCATAACTAATATTTATGAAGGCACCTCCCAGCTTCAGGTTGTTGCTGCTATCCGGGGGGTTAACAACGGAGCCTACCTGAAACGTATGCATGAATATGCTGAAATGCCGGTAAAACCGGAATTTGAATACCTTCGCAGGACGCTTAGGAAAATGACGGATCAGTTTGAAAAAACAAATCATAAAGTGAATGAGACTGCCGAAGAAATGGATGACTATCTTACCTTTATGGCACGCCGGTTGGTTGAGATGGCGGGTAACGTAATTATTGGTTATCTGCTGATGCTCGATGCCAACAGAAGTGCGGAGTATACGAAATCAGCCGAAATATTTATTCGTAAAGCAAAAGCCGATAATATTGCCACGGTTAGCTTTATCAATAATTTTCAAAATAAAGATCTGGACGCTTTCAGGCTCAAATAGCAAAAATTGGAATAGAGAAAAAAGGCTGTTGGTTTTACCCGAACAGCCTTTTTTGTTATTGAAAATACGCTAAAAATGTGTCGGGTTGTAGCTATTCATTTTTATTTTCTGCCAAAAGGCCCTGATCTGGATTTTTTAACTGTTTTTCAGGACGAGTAATAAAAATAGATAATTCTTGTGCCTCTTCCTGAAGGTCGGCCAGAATTTTACTGCCAGCGGGCATCGTAGATTTGATCATTTCTTCTGCCAACGGATCTTCCACGTATTTTTGAATGGCCCGTTTTAAGGGTCGCGCCCCGAATTGGTGATCCCAACCTTTATCCACAATGAAATTTTTAGCTTTTTCCGTCACTTCCAGCGTATAGCCCATGGCTTTTATCCGGGAGAAGAGATGCGAAAGTTCAATATCAATAATTTGATGTATGGAATCACTTTGCAATTCATCAAAAATAATCACGTCATCGATTCGGTTCAGAAATTCGGGGGCAAAAGATTTTTTTAATGCATTTTCGATCACAGAACGTGCATAATCTTTGCTGCCTGCCTGACGTGATGAGGTATTAAACCCAACGCCTTTCCCAAAATCTTTTAATTGACGGGATCCGATATTCGAGGTCATGATAATTATGGTATTTTTAAAATCCACTTTTCTGCCCAGACTATCGGTAAGAACGCCGTCGTCGAGAACCTGAAGCATCAGGTGAAAAATATCGGGGTGTGCTTTTTCAATTTCATCGAGAAGTACAATAGAGTAAGGTTTTCTTCTGACTTTTTCCGTCAATTGGCCCCCTTCTTCATAACCGACATAACCCGGAGGCGCTCCGACTAAGCGTGAAACGGCAAATTTTTCCATATATTCGCTCATATCTATTCGCACCAGGGCGTCCTGAGAGTCGAACAGGTATTGTGCGAGTACTTTGGCAAGGTGGGTTTTTCCAACGCCTGTAGGGCCCAGAAAGATAAAGGTTCCGATGGGTTTATTCGGATCTTTCAGGCCGGCCCGATTCCGACGGATTGCCCTGACGACTTTTTTGATAGCATCTTGTTGGCCGATTACTGATCCTTGAAGTTCAGAATCCATATTGATCAGGCGATTGCTTTCATTTTCAGCAATTCGCTGCACAGGGACTCCTGTCATCATGGCAACAACTTCTGCCACATTTTCTTCTGTCACAGCTTCCCGATGAATTTTTGCCTCTTCTTCCCACCGGTTTTTGGCCAGCGACAAGTCATCCTGTAATTTTCGTTCAATATCACGAAAACGCGCAGCCTCCTCAAATTTTTGAGCACCAATGGCCTGAGTTTTTTTCAGGCGCGTTTCTTCAATTGCATTTTCAATATTGATGATTTCCGGCGGTACGTTTATATTTTTAATGTGAACCCTTGCACCGGCTTCATCGAGTGCATCAATTGCTTTATCGGGAAGATAGCGGTCGCTGATGTAACGAGTAGTCAGTGTAACGCATGCCTGGATGGCTTCATTTGAGTATTTTACCAAGTGGTGATCTTCGTATTTTGCTTTGATATTATTTAGGATGTCAATGGTTTCATCTGGCGAAGTCGGTTCAACTAAAATTTTTTGAAACCGGCGTTCAAGAGCACCATCTTTTTCGATATACTGCCGGTATTCATCCAAGGTTGTTGCGCCTATGCATTGAATTTCACCACGGGCCAATGCCGGTTTGAAAATGTTAGAGGCATCGAGGCTTCCACTTGCGTTGCCGGCACCAACGATGGTATGAATTTCATCGATAAAAAGGATTATATCCGGATTTTTTTCCAGTTCATTGAGCACAGCCTTAAGCCGTTCTTCAAATTGTCCCCGATATTTTGTTCCGGCTACCACCGAAGCGAGGTCTAGTGTAAATATCCGTTTATTGAAAAGTGCCCGGGAAACTTTTCGGCTGACAATCCGCAGGGCCAATCCTTCGGCAATTGCTGATTTTCCAACTCCAGGTTCACCAATTAAAATCGGATTATTTTTCTTTCTGCGGCTCAGAATCTGTGCAATACGTTCCAGTTCCTTTTCCCGGCCAACGATAGGATCAAGGCGTCCTTCTTCTGCAGCCCGGGTAATATCACGGCCAAAATTATCCAGCACCGGGGTTTTTGTTTTGGATTCAGGCACTGATTTGCGGCTTTTGGGCGCCTGAGAAGAACCAAAAAATTCCTCCTCCAGTTCATCATCGCCCGACTCGTCCGGATAGTCATTTTTAATATTTTCCGACGGATCAGGAAAGCTTTGAGGTGGTGTATTGGAGATTGTAGACATGATCTCTTTTTTTACTTCATCGTAACCCAGTCCATATTGGTTGAGTGATGCACTTACAATGTTGTCTTTATCTTTGAGAATTGCAAGCAAAAGATGCTCTGTGCCAATAAATTCACTGTTAAAGGTACGGGCTTCCAGATAGGTTAATTTAAGGGCTCGTTCCGTTTGTTTGATCAATGGAATATTTTCCGATTTAAGGGTATCATTAGCTGTCATTGATCCGGCTACTGCCTGTTCAATACGTTTGCGAACATCCATCAGGTTGACACCCAAATATTTTAATATCTGAATGGCAATTCCTTCTCCATCCCGCACCATTCCCAGAAAAAGATGCTCAACACCCAGGTACTCGTTACGAAGGCGAAGGGCCTCCTCACGGCTGTACGTTATTACATCTTTTACATGTTTTGAGAATTTTGCTTCCATATTAGTAATCCTTTATAATTATCAAATGAACAATCGTTGGCAGTTTTAGTTTATTTTAACTGAAACAAAACCGCAAAACGAATATCGATATCAAATATAATACCAAACCACAATTGACGCGTTTTGGCGCTGGTTAATTATCAACAAATCCATGTTAGTAATATATCGCCCGTATCTCTGTTGGATCAAACGTTTTTTTTTGTAAATTCGTCTTTTATGTGATTTAAAATTAAGGTATTGTAAATGAATGAATTAAAGGTGTAGATATGCAGGATAGAGAGCGGATTGTTAAGGTAAATATCGAGAACCAGATGAAATCGGCTTACATCGATTACTCTATGAGTGTTATTGTAAGCCGTGCACTGCCCGATGTCAGAGATGGCCTCAAACCAGTACATCGTCGAATTCTTTACGGAATGCTTGATTTAGGCGTTACCGCAGGGAAACAATATAAGAAATCAGCCAGAATCGTCGGGGAAGTACTCGGAAAATATCACCCCCATGGAGATACGGCTGTTTATGAAGCTATGGTACGTATGGCGCAAGTATGGTCGTTGCGCTATCCGTTAGTCGACGGACAGGGTAACTTCGGATCGATCGATGGTGACGGCCCTGCAGCTATGCGTTATACGGAAGCAAAATTGCAGAAAATCGCTGAAGAGATGCTAACGGATATTAATAAGGATACCGTTGACTTTCAGCTGAACTTTGATGATACGCTGAAGGAACCTACTGTGTTACCAACCCGTATACCGCAATTACTGGTCAACGGAGCTTCCGGTATTGCCGTTGGTATGGCAACCAATATGGCTCCCCATAACCTTTCAGAAGTGATCGACGGCACCATTGCCTATATCGATGACAATGAAATTGATATCAGTGGCCTTATGAAATACATTAAAGCTCCTGATTTTCCAACCGGAGGTATAATTTATGGCTATGAAGGAGTCCGGGATGCCTTTGAAACCGGGAAAGGCAGAATTGTAATGCGTGGTGTGGCTACCATTGAAGAACATGCAAATGGAAGAGAATCCATTGTCGTTACCGCGATACCCTATCAGGTGAATAAAGCCGAAATGATTAAAAAAACGGCCGACCTGGTAAACGAGAAAAAAATTGAAGGGATTTCCGATATTCGCGATGAAAGTGACAGGAATGGACTTCGTATCGTTTATGAACTGAAAAAAGAAGCCATCTCCAATGTGGTGCTCAATAAATTGTACCAGTACACTGCTTTACAAACTTCCTTCAGTGTTAACAATATCGCACTGGTCAACGGGAGGCCTATGTTGCTTAACCTGAAGCAAATTATCAAACATTTTGTCGATCACCGCCACGAAGTCGTTGTACGACGAACACAATTTGAACTTAATGAAGCCGAAAAAAGAGCCCATATTTTGCTGGGTTTGCTTATTGCTCTCGATAATCTCGATGCCATTATTGAACTGATCCGCGCTTCCAAAACACCGGAAGAAGCACGTAACGGGCTGATTGAACGGTTTGACCTCTCTGAACTACAGGCCCGCGCAATTCTGGATATGCGCCTGCAGAAACTTACTGGTCTGGAGCAGGAAAAAATCAGAAGTGAATATGATGAATTGATGTTGATGATTGCCGAACTGAAGCTAATTCTGGAAGACAAGGATCAGCGGATGAAAATTATCAAAGACGAATTGCTGGAAATTAAAGAAAAATATGGCGATAAACCACGTACTGAAATTGAATATTCAGCTCAGGATTTCCGGATCGAAGATATTATTGCGGATAATGATGTGGTAGTGACTATTTCTCATCTGGGCTACATCAAACGTACGCCACTTACAGAATACCGCAGGCAGGGAAGGGGAGGAGTAGGAGCTAAGGGCTCTTCCATAAGGGATGATGATTTCGTTGAGTACATTTTTATCGCTTCCATGCACAACTATATGCTTTTCTTTACTGAAAAAGGAAAATGTTTCTGGCTCAGGGTATTTGAAATACCGGAAGGATCGAAATCATCCAAAGGACGAGCGATACAGAATGTGATAAGTATTTCTCCCGACGACAGAGTGAAAGCATTCATTAATCTGAAAGACATAAAGGACGAAACGTATATCAATAATAATTTTATCATCCTGTGCACTAAAAAAGGGGTAATTAAAAAAACATCGTTGGAAGCTTATTCCAGACCACGCCAAAATGGAATCAATGCTATTAGCATCCGGGAGGAGGATGAACTTCTGCAAGCACGCCTGACCGACGGGAAGAATGAAGTATTAATGGCCCTGCGCTCTGGTCGTGCAATCCGTTTCAATGAAGAAAAAGTCCGTCCAATGGGTCGAAATGCAGTCGGAGTGCGAGGGATTTCCCTTAACTCCCCAAAAGACGAAGTAATCGGAATGATTTGTATCAATGATCCGATTCACGAAGTATTGGTCGTGTCGGAAAACGGATATGGAAAACGTTCCGCCCTCGACGATTACCGTATCACGAACAGAGGCGGTAAAGGGGTAAAAACAATGAGTATTACTGAAAAAACGGGTGACCTGATCTCAATTCATAGTGTGATCGACAGCGATGATCTGATGATTATCAATCGCTCGGGACTTACTATCCGAATGGCCGTATCCGGGCTCCGGACTATGGGACGGGCAACCCAGGGGGTACGCCTTATTCAGTTACGTGAAGGAGACTCGATTGCAGCGGTAACAAAAGTGAATGTCGAAGACGAGGAAGAAATGCTGGAATCTATGGATGAAATAACATCCGAAATTATTGACAAGAATGCTATCGAAACACCGGAGGCGTCGGCAACTGAATCGGATATTCCGGAAAATGGCACAGATATTGATTCTTAATCCCGGTTTTATTAGTTTTGTCAGGATAAAATCCTTTAAGAATAAGAATACTTGAACAATAGGAAAATAATTAAGAATTTAAATTGTTTGATATGAAAAAGATCATTGTTGCCGCAATGCTGCTTCTGTTTGCAACTGCAGGATTTACACAAAAAGTTGAAATTCAGAATGCATCCAACTATCTAAGAAATGAACAACTGGGAGAGGCCCTCGAAGCCGCCGATAAAGCAGTGGTTCATCCGGATACGAAAGCAGATCATAAAGCCTGGTTTTACAAAGGAGCTATATGTTTAGAAATAAATAATTTATATAAATGGAAGGCAAGTTGTGAGCCGGGAATTACCCGAGAAAAAGTCGAAGAAACCATGGCTTCATTTGGAAATGAATACCAACCTATTAAGCCCATTTCGGATAAACGTTACAAATTTGAGGACGGATCAAAAGGTCGCCGGCTTATTTATAAATATAACCTGGAGTATATTTTTAACGAGGAAAATATTCTGGTGGAAATTGTAGATCCAACCCAAAATAAATTTGCAGATCGTAATTTTTTGAAAGAAGCTGAAGAAGCACTGTTGAATTCAATTACGTACAATACAGAGGACGAAGACTTACGCCAGAAAGCGTTGGCCAATATGGGGGTTATTTATGATAACCTTTTTAATCTGGCGGTATTGAAATACAACGAAAAAGCCTATCTGGAATCAGCAGATGCCTTTGAAAAAGCGTATAATATTTTAACCCAGCTTGGAACTACTGACTCTTCGTCGATGAACAATGCAAATTTGGCGTATAAATTAGCAATTCAGGAAGAATTTGACGCCGGAAATTACGATAAAGCATTGGAAATTATTGATATAACAGCAGAAAAGTATCCGGAAGATATTGATATTATTGTAACAAAAGCTAATATCTATCTTAAACTGGAAGACAATGAGAAAACCATTGAAACGTTGTCACATTTGATGAAAATTGATGATACAAACCCAACAATTTTCTTTGCGGCAGGTGCTTCATACGACCAGCTTGGTGATTACACGAAAGCGGCAGAAGCCTATCAGAAGGCCATTGAATTAAACCCTGACTATTTTGATCCGAACTATAACCTTGGGGCGCTGTATGTAAATAAAGCAGCTGAAATTCAGGAAGAAGCCAATGCTTTGCCGCTGGATAAAGTGGATGAATACAATAAAATGAAAGAAACTATGGAAGGATATCTGAAGAAAGCATTACCTTACCTTGAAAATGCCGACCGCATTCAGCCCGATGATCAGTATACACTGAATTCACTGAAAGAAATCTATTCCCGCTTAAAAATGTATGATAAAGTGAAAGAGATTAATGCACGATTAGAAAAATAACAATACTTTTTGATGATATTGGAGGCTGCTTTTTTAGGCAGCCTTTTTTTTTGAAGGGACCAAATAATAATTAGCAGCAAAGCAAGGCGATATGCATTGATAAGACAATTGATTCAGAATACTGGGCTTTAAAAGCTGATATTAGATTTGTCCGATAATTAATAATAAGTAAACATTTATATGACTAAAAGTAATACGCTATATGATAAAAAGTCTAATTTAGTTTACCAAACTCATGCTTTACCTGTTATCTATTAATACACAGACCTGTTAACCCATCACAGAAAACCACTAGTAAACCAGAACAGGGAAGGAGAGGCGATTAGTAACAGTTTCACTGATTTATGTTTTCTGTGCACCACCCTTAACACGTCTTCCCACTTGTCTTTGATATCTCTTTTACCTTATCCTCCAAAAGCTTATTGTTTTTCTTTAATTGCTCGTTATTCTCTTTTAAGAAGGTAATTTGATTTTTATAGCTTTCCATAAGCTCAGCGGCCATCTTATTTACATTAGTAGCAGTATCCTTTACTTCAAAAAGCTCGTTTGGAGTGATTTCTAGATAATTGCATATAGAAATAATATGTTTTGAGCTAACGTCAGGCTTATTAATAAGAGAATAGGCATTCTGTTTGGCGAAATTACATATAGTTGCTAAGTGTGAAGGTTTATATCCCTTTTGTTCAAGAAAAAAATGAATTTTATTTCCTACGTGTATGTTCTTGTTTATCAGCATATTATTTAATTTTAAGGTTTCTTAATGGTGCCCTATAGTCATCATATACTTGCATTATTGTAAATTATAACATTACTTTGCATTATTAAAGATAAAACAAACAAGATGAATAAGCAAGTAAAATCAGCAAAAGGAAACCCGGAAAAAAGAAGGGCGACACTTGCAGTCACAAACGAAAAACGCAAAGAGTGGTTTTCGTATCTATTTCAGAATGAGTACTTTTTAGGGTACCGATCTGGTGAGATCGTGAAGGCAATAGCCGACATGTACTTTACGTCCGAAGGCACAGTATTTCGAACAATAGATACCCGTGAACTGCAGCGAGAGGTTAAATCAGGTCAATTTTTACCTGATAAGGATTATAATTCTATTATACAGAATTAAACTTTTATTTGACTCACAAAATTCTTGCCATATGAGAACCTATAATGATAAACAAATTGAACTTGAAGCATATCAATACTATCTAAGCCAGGTAAACAGGCTTATCATAAAGGATCCTGATAATTCATTAAATCGACAAAAAAAATCTGCTGCATTACGAAAAATTGCTGAACTGCAGGGTAGCCTGGTTGATGAAGATAAGTATATTTCAGAAGTGGCTAATTATTTTGGTATAGATGCTCAAAGTATCTATAAACCAGACAATCGGAAAAGATCCAATGCAGAACCCAGATTGGTTGCTGTATATGTTTTGAAAAAAATCACAGGGAAATCAGATCTACAGCTTGCAATTCAATTCAACTATAAAAATCATAGCTCAATTTCTTATGCTGTTAAACAAACAGAGAATCTGATTTTTACAGATCCCAATATTAGAAAATTCGTGGACCATATATTCTCTAACTAATGGAAACAAAAGCTATAAAATCTGACCTTGTAAGGCAAATTCAGCGTAAAGAGAAGTATTTGGATGTGGCACGAAATGAAAATATCAGGCAAGCCATTGAAATAGAAATAAAGATACTTAACAATACTATTGATCACATTGAACAGTTGAATACCATCCGATACTATCAACAAAATAAAATACAAGAACTCACAAAGCTAAAGGAGTACCTGGAAGGTGTTTGTCTAGTCCATGGAATTTCTGATCTGGATATCTATTATCAGCGAATAGGAGCAAATGTGATTCGGGATATAGAAAGTGAGTTATCCTGGATCCGTGAGAGTCTTCAAAACAAAACCATCATAATACCACTATCGTTCAGATGAAAGAAGATATAAAACAATCGCCAGATATCACACAACCAAGCAAAAACACACTGATCGAAATGTACCTGGAAACAAAATATGATTTCCGGTATAATTCCATAAAGTGTAAACCTGAATACAGAGTACTTGGGGATCCAAATGATTTTCGACCAATAGATAAGTATTTTCTTAATTCGTTGAAACGCGAACTTTATACCGTTGTAGATATTAATACCAGTACAACCAACCTTAATGAGATCCTGGCATCCAGTTTTTCTGAGCGTGTTAATCCAATACAACAATATTTCCGTGATCTTGATGATTGGGATGAAGAAACAGACTATATCAGCGAGCTGAGCGAAACTGTTACTGTAAGAAATGCCGAAAAATGGCGTGAATATTTGGAAAAATGGTTAGTTGCAGTAGTGGCAAATGCAATGCAGGATATAGGCTGCCAAAACCATACCTGCCTTGTGATCACAGGCGAGCAAGGTAAATTTAAAACGACCTGGCTGGACAATCTTTGCCCCAAAGCATTAAAATTATACCTGTTTACCGGAAAGATTGATCCAACCAACAAAGACAGCCTTACATACATAGCAGAATTCCTCTTTATAAATATTGATGATCAACTGCGACAACTCAACAAAAAAGATGAAAACGAATTAAAAAACTTGATCACCACACCTGCAGTGAAATACCGACGACCGTATGATGTATACATACAGGAATATCCTCACAGTGCCTCATTTATGGCCAGTATTAACGGCAATGATTTTCTTACAGATCCTTCAGGATCCAGACGATTTTTACCATTTGAAGCCCTAAATATTGATATTAATGCAGCAAAAGCACTGGACATGGATAAAGTATGGGCGCAAGCCTACAACAAATACATGGCGGGATTTAACTATTGGTTTACACAGGAAGAAGTAGAGGAGCTCAACGAGCGCAACCAGGAATTTATGGTATCAAGCCTGGAAGAGCAGTTTATTCTTAAACTTTATCAGAAACCGTCACACAGAGATGCAGCATTATTCAAGTTGCAGACCGGAGAAATTCTTTCAGCACTACAGGAAAACTCTGGCTTAAGATTAAGCCAGAAGCGCACAGGAGAAGCTTTAACCCAGCTAGGATATGAAAAATTTCAGGTAAGAGTAGGAGAGAGTAGGAAATGGGTTTGGGCACTGGATCAAAAGGTCGCCACTGCAGAAGAAATTCTGGAAGATGTTCAATCCGTAAATGCGAAGCAAACCAGATTAGAAGTACAGTCATATATGCCATTTTAATAACCCCCAAAACATGGAAGTAGTACATTTTATTTACAACGAAACCGAAGTTGACTTTCTACCAGGCGGAAATGAAAACGTAATGGTAAATGCTACCCAAATGGCTAAAATATTTGGGAAAGATGTATTTCAATTTACAAGAATTGATGACACAAAACGCTTCATTGAGGCATGTTTAAAACCGCAGAATTGCGGTTTATTAGGCATCGAAAATGAGCAAGACTTAATCATCTCCAGACAAAAATCTGGTACATGGATGCACCGTGTTTTAGCCTTAAAATTTGCCGCATGGTTGGACTCTGATTTTGAAGTGTGGGTATTTTCCACCATCGACAAAATTATCCTTGGGCATTACAAGGAAATGAGGGATGCAACCATCGAGAAGCTTCAAGCCGAAAAGGAACACGAAGAGAAGAAAAAAGCTTTGATAGAAAAACATCCTGAATTAGCGGAAATATTTGAAATAGAGTTGAAAATATCTGCCGCAGATAAAAAAAGGATTAAGGCTTTAAAGGCTTCGGTGGCACAACTGAAGCTTGATTTATTCGCCGAACCTGCCAATTAGCGGCGGGCTGGCAAAAAGGGGCAATGTGTGCGATAGCACTTATTGCCCCTGTGTTGATAACCGAGTTTATCGAAAAACTCGAAGTAATTCACCTTAAAACATCAGCATAATGGAAGTAGTACATTTTATTTACAATCAAAAAGAAGTCGATTTTCTGCCGAGCGGGAATGATGACTTAATGGTAAACGCCACTCAAATGGCTAAAGTTTTCGGAAAAGATGTTTTCGATTTTATGAAAAATGATTCAACCAAAAACTTTATTTCTGTGGCATTAAAAACCGAGAATTCTCGGTTTTTAGGTATCAAAAATGAGTCAGATTTGATTGATTCAAGACAGAAATCTGGCACATGGATGCACCGAGTTTTAGCCTTAAAATTTGCTGCATGGTTAGACCCTGCTTTTGAACTTTGGGTTTATGTTACGATTGATAAAATTTTGCTTGGACATTACAAAGAAATGAGAGAAGCGACTATTGAGAAGCTCCAAGCCGAAAAAGAATTTGAAAGAAGAAAACAGGAGTTAATACAAGTAAACCCTGAATTGGCTGAAATTTTTGAATTAGAACTGAAAATTACAGCGGCTGATAAAAAAAGGATTAAGGCTTTAAAGGCTTCGGTGGCACAACTGAAGCTTGATTTATTCGCCGAACCTGCCAATTAGCGGCGGGCTGGCAAAAAGGGGCAATGTGTGCGATAGCACTTATTGCCCCTGTGTTGATGGACAAAAGCCGGGTCGGCAAGGAAGAAAATAACTTGCAACTAACGCCCCTGTATGTGGCGTTTCAATGCCATATTACATCCCGTTATCAACATCATTTTTGATACCGGGAGTATCATTTTTGATACCATAAACATTTTTTCCTTACCTTTGAAGTGTTCAAACTCTAAAACAACATGATTACTAAAACTCTTTATAGGAGAAAACCCGTAGGTTTCCGCTGTCGCGAGGCGCGGACGGTTCTTTAGAGGCCGGAACAAACCTGCGGGTTTTTTCTTTGGAGGTAATCAAAAATGAAAAATCAAGTTAATCCTATCCAAGAGCTGGAATCAATGGTAAATCATTGGCCAGGTGTTTCTGAAAATTTAATGAGGATACACAACAAAGCAATTCATTTCCTGCCGGAAATGCAACTGGATGCGGAACTTCAAACCGATCTGTTTTTTCTGCATGAAGTGGCTAAAAATCTAAAATTATTGGAAGAGAGACAGTGTGATCACGCTGCGTCGATGTAAAAAAAGAGCCCGGTTCATTGAGCCGGGCTTTTTTATTTTTGTCTTTTGGGAGGTTTCAAAGAAAGAATATATCTAGGTTCAATATCTAATCGATTAACTTAAAATACTCTTCGACCTCTTCATAATTATTAAAATCAACCGGATAATTATAACTGGAAGGTGTTCCATCAATAGCCACTAACTTAAAAACAGATATTGTACTGGTTGCATCACCTTCTGTAAAAATACCGAGAGAACCAATGGCAATACCATAGCCTAAGGTATAATAAGGCAAAGCCAACCAAACATCATTATCCATGGCCAGATACAAATGAACAGAACCATTATTTACGACACTTTGAGTAAGTAAGTCTGTTGGATAATCATAAACATACAATCCGGATCCATATTCCCAGTTTTGAGGATAGACCGTAAAAGTTACACTTTTAACATTTGCATTGCCATCAATGCCATCTGCACCTGCTGGACCTTCCGGTCCTTCACATGCAAATAAAAAAATGCTTAATGCTGCAATTAGCAGAAGAGTAATCTGTTTCATAAAAAAACTTTTTTGAGGTTAGTAATCAATTTGGTTTTCATGAATTGAGACAAAGTTAGTTTTTTTTCACTTAGTATATTGTATAGGTATAAAAATATTCTCATTGATTTTAGTAGTGACAAGTAGTGACATAGTAATAAAGCCGCATTATTAATGATTTTTCACTGTCACTACTTCACCAGTTTTCAAGTAGTGACAAATTGTGACATAGTGACATTTGCACACTTTGTCACTAGATGAAACCCGTTTGTCACTACTTTGTCACTACTTTGATTTTTCGCTGTAAGGTCAATATTTATAGCCTTTGTAGCTACTTTTTGCATTTGTCACTACTTCTTTTGTCGAAACTATTAACTTTTAAAATTCTTGTATTGAAAAAGTGGTTGTAAAAATACCTGTCAAGTTTTTACAAGGGTTTTATTATTAACATGAACATGATAATAGGGTTGCCGGAATATACCGATGTAATATCTTTGGATGCAAGGTATTCTAACGGTATATTCAGGTATATGAGAAATAAGAAGAAAGAAGCTATTCAGTGGGCAATGAACAACCTTGTTGGCAAATCAATATACCATCAGGATATTCAAGGGAAGATATTTTTTACACGATCAGGTATAAACCATGCAATTTATGCAAAGTCAAATAGTGAAAAGGTTGAGCTTATATACCATGCAATAGACATTCTAAAATCGTCCAGGTTGATTTCAATTCAAAAGGATAAGTGGTCAAGACCTGATGTTTTGGGCGTCTATCGTTTTTCGACTATTCGTACAATCAACAAAAAGAAGTATTTCATCTATATAATCGTAAAGAAAATGAAGGTTAGAGGATCAGGTATTAATTATTTCTATGATCATGGTGTTATTAAGGAATTGCAATTATAAAAAAATTACTCCAACAAGTCATAGGTACGGAGTATTTCTACAAGTACGTATCCTATCTTCTACTTATTGGAGCAACACCACAAAGATACAACAGGTATGCCAAAAAGTCAAATAATGGAATGTAACGGTATTCTTAAGGTACAAACGATGGAATACGGCGGAATATCGTGTGATATTCAGGTATATAGCTATAAATAAAAGCTCCATTTGATTATCAGTACGGCGTATTTCTACAAGTACGTATCTGAAATAAAAACCAAATGGAGTCTTTGCAAAAATATAAAAATCAACACAATACAGCATTATGGCACAATTAAAAAATTTACAAATTAAGGTACCGGCGGCTTTCTACGATGAATTTAACGAGGCGTTTGAGGCTTCCGGTAAGGTATCTAAAGCAGAATTCCTGGCGTTGCTTATGGAGGATTCCCAGGCAAGTAACCATGATTTAGAAGAAACCATTAAAGCCAGGAACGAACGGATTGATGAATTGAATTTACAGGTCGAGGAGCGTGAAAGGGGAATGAATACTTTTAAAGAGGCTTATGAAAAACTAAAATCCGAGAATGAAGAGCTTGAAAATCGTTGCGATGACCTGGCACAACGAGTTATCCCGGCCGGTGCTATTCTCTTACACCCGGATCCGTTCATTGATGCCTTATTATCGCGGTATGTCTCCCATCTGAATAAGAAAGTATCTAATGGGAATAAGCAGGCATCAAAAGAGGATATCCTGGTATCGCTATTCTATCGTGTGGTTCAAAATGGACCAAAAGAGTATCTGCCATTGGTATTTTCAACTTCTCAACTCAAAGAATTGTATGATCAAACAATGAAAAACGATGTCAAAGCAGAAGAGCGAGAAGAGAAACCCACTGAATAACCGTATGATAAAAATGGCAATCAATATGATTGGCCAGGATACCATAACAGAGGCCATAGCAGGTTTCTTGAAGGATGCCATTGCTGAGAAACAGAAGATAGAACTACAGCCCGATGAGGTTGATACCATCGGGATCCTTTATAATAAATTGGATACTGTTTATTTCGCGCCGGCAACGATCACTGCTGAGAATCATTTAATACGGATTATGGAACCGGTCCCGATTGAATCATTTGTAAACAAATTACTGAATGAAAATGAGCAATAATTTACCAGGCGGACAGCCACAGGAAGGTGATTTTATGAACCTTGATCAGCTGATTAATCAGCTTAATACTGATAAGCAGGATTACATGCCTAAACCGGATGCTGCACAACCCTTTGATAATTCAATTTATGATGATCCGGATTACCCTGCAGGTAATGATGAAATCATGGAGCTTACCGCGGAAGAGCTGCGGCGTAAACACGAATCTGCTCTTTATGTGGCTTCGGTTACAGCAAAGGCTATTGATAATACCCTGGCCACCGGTTCCTGCCTGATTGCAAAGGAGGCCACAAACCAGAAGTACAAAGCAACCAAAAATGAGCTTGAAGATCTTACCGATGCATGGGCTCAAGTTTTAGGTGAACATAATGTAATACCGCCCTGGCTTAACCTTGCATTGCTTAACCTGGCTATTTATGCCCCAAAGGTTAAATCGGCCTTTAGTGATCGCCGGATGAATATACTGGAAGAAAAACAGGATGCGATGGTTCGACAGTTACAAGATTTGCAGGAACAGATCGAGAACCTACAGAAAACAAAAACGGATATCGAGCAGGATAAAAAGGGAAACAATGAAGAGAAAAAATCCGGTTTGTTCGGATCTAAGAAATAAGGATGAAAACAGAAGCAAGGGAAGCGAGGGAAACAAGGTTGATCATTGTGTTGGGGTATAATGGTACCGGCAAAACAACGCTGGTAAAAGAGCTCCTGGCCGCAGAGTTAAGAAAACCTGCAGGCCGGGGGCTTATTGTTACGCCTGATGATATTGAATGGCGCACTTTGCCGGATGTACACCATAAGCACAAACACCACATTGCAACCTATAAAGGTGCCAGGCGATTAATATACCAGGACGGCGTACTGGAACTGATCGTTGAGCATTACCGGAATGGATTGTTGGTTCTGGACGATTGCCGGGCATATTTGACAGCCAGTACCGGAATGGATCTGCACAACCTTATAATCCGTCGCCGGCAAAAGATGATTGATATTGTAGCTGTGGGTCATGGATTCACCGAGGTACCGCCAAAGCTCTTCACCTTTGCCAGTGATATAGTGCTGTTCCGCACAAAAGACAATATCAGCAAGCGAAAAGAGGTATTAAAGGACTTTGATTTAATGTTAAAAGCTCAGGAACATGTAAATGCCAGGGCTTTGGAAAATCCACATTATTATGAAATAATACCTCAGGTTTAATGAGATTTAAACAATGCTTGTATAAGAATGAAGTTGCAGATCTACTGGGTATTTCCCGCAGTACTTTGGCGCACTGGCTGAATGAAAAATACCTGGACGACCTGGTTAAAATCGGGTACCGGAAAAAACAGAAGTATCTCACGCCAAAGCAGCTGACGTTCTTACAGGAG
>Ga0265295_1001350_pt1 | contig 43399 bp, 26 predicted proteins | sample Munlansysbiofilm_FD_192503 | JGI IMG/M metagenome (GOLD analysis project Ga0265295, IMG submission 192503) | Leachate microbial communities from a municipal landfill in Southern Ontario, Canada - Methane capture system biofilm | ecosystem: Engineered > Solid waste > Landfill > Unclassified ... | reverse complement strand
TTGGGAAGGCCCAGATATTTGGCCAGAAGTGCTTCGGAAAAGGCGGCCATCCAGCAGGAGCCGATGCCATGGTTCCAGGCGGTGAGAATCATCTGCTGAAAAGAGATAGCGGTATCCACAAGGTAGTAATCCTTGCCATTGATGCGCGTGTTTTTCTTCAGATCGGCGCAAGCTATGATCACCACCGGAGCATCTTTGATGAAGAAATTGCTCAGGCCGATGAGTCCGGTTTTCTTGGCCAGAGCGCGAATATCTTTAGGATCATTAAACACAATATAACGCCAGGGCTGGCGGTTTTGCGCAGAGGGAGCCAGGCGGCCAGCTTCCAGGATCTCTTGCAGGACGTCTTCCGGGATGGGATCAGGCCGAAAATCCCTCACGCTGTAGCGGCTGTGGATGAGCTCTTTGAGATCCATCTTCACACCGTATCTTGCAGGTAGTTCACGTTTTGCATAATGCCGGCATCTTCCACAGGGACTATCACCGTGGCGATGGAGCTATAGCGGATGATCTCTCTGAGCCCGGCTTCCGCTTCCGCATAGATATTCAGAGTGGAAGGGATGATGATGGGGTGTCCGCGCTGCCCCCTGAATTCTGGCTTGATCACGCAATCTGGATTCTGAAAGGCGGTTCCTAATAAAATGGAGATGGTTTCGGAGCTCACAAAGGGATGATCCACGGGGAAGATGAGATAGAAATCCGGCTTCGTTTCCAGCTTGCTTACGGCTGCGCGCAGGGTGTCCAGAGGGCTGGCGGTGTCCTCATCATCTGCCAGAACGATGTCCCTGATGCCTGCATCCAAGAGGCTGGCGCTGATTTTTTGGGAAAACAGCTTGCCATCTATACTCGCTTCAGACTTGGGCTGGCCGTAGCGCAGACCCTTGCCTGAAGCGAGGATGATGGCAGTAACTTTATAAGGAATTGAAGTCTGCAATGGCCTGCTCCAACTCCTGGAAGTTCTGCTCGAAAGTCTGAACCCAATACTGGGGATCCCATTGGCGATTCAGCTCTGCTTCGCTGCGGCCTTGCTGCTCCACCCAGGTGAAGTATTTCAAGTTGTGAATGCGCTTTTTCTCCTGATAGCTCAGCTCCAGGTAGTTATCGTAAGTCTGTGCGCCCAGGCAGACTCCGTAGTCCACAGCAGCCTGAATCTTGCTATATTCGCCACGCTGCTCCCTCAGCCCCTTCACACGGCTGGAATACATTTCGGCGGAATCCGTGAAACAGGTGGCGATGATATCATCTTCGCCATATTCAAAGTATTTGGCGGTTTTGATCGCAGCCAGGATATTGCCGATAGAGGAGATACCGAGGAGCGGCAATTGCGCCACCACAGCGGGATCTACCCCACTTTCGATCAGATAGCGCTGGCCTGCTTCTTCGTTGAAGAGCCGCAAAAGCCGGATGCAATCTTCATCGCGGATGGCGGCTACGGCATCTGTACCACGCACATTGTGCACCCAAGGCACGTGTTTGTCGCCGATGCCCTCAATGCGGTGTTCGCCAAAGCCGTTATTGAGTAAAGTGGGGCATTCCAGAGCTTCCACAGCCACGGTTTTCAGCAGAGGATGACGGGTCTTCAGAAAGTCTGCGGCAGCAATGGTTCCGGCAGAGCCTGTGGCACTCACGAAGGCACTGAGACGGCCTTTTTCACCCTTCAGAAGTTCATAAGCCTCATTGATCGCGCTGCCGGTGACATGGTAATTCCAGAAAGGATTGCCGGGCTCTTCAAAGTGATTCAGGATCGCATACTTCGGATCAAGGCCGAGCTCATTGCACTTGTCGTAAATCTCTTTTACGTTGGATTCGGTGCCAGGGGTTTTGATAACCTCAGCGCCGATGCTATGCAGCCAATCAAAGCGTTCCTGGCTCATGCCTTCGGGCAATACCGCCACCGCCGTGCAATCCAAGAGTGCGCAGTCAAAGGCACCTCCACGACAGTAATTTCCGGTGGACGGCCAGACGGCTTTGTGGATTTCAGGATCAAAATTCCCACTCACCAAAAGGGGCAGCAGACAGCCATAGGCAGCGCCAACCTTATGCGAGCCAGTGGGATAGTATTTGCCCACCAGGCCCACTATGCGAGCTTTCACGCCTGTGATCTGGGAAGGAATCTCCAGATAGTTCGGTGCGCCAAAGCCACCGGTGTGCATGTCGTTCTTCCAAGTGATGCGAAAGAGATTAAGCGGATCAATATCCCAGAGGCCGATCTTCTTTATGCGGGCTTTGATCTCATCCGGGATGGTTTCGGGATGCATCTGCTGGCTGAGGGTGGGCAGGATGATCCCATGCTTTTTGCAACGGGCGGCGTTCTTTTTGATCACCGCAGGTATGGTATTGGTAATAAGTTTCGGCATTTATACTCCTAATAATATTATATAAAAGACTTTAGCTGGGCTACCGCATCCTGGATCTTGCTATTTAAGATCATGGAGGCGATCACAAAGGGTTTGTAGCCAGCTTGCTGATAGGTATGCAGTTTGTAGCGTTCAAATACAGTTTTAGCCACTTCACCGTGGGCACAGCTCACACCGGAGATATCAGCCGGCAGACAGTGTTCATAGAGCGCGCTGCCGTCTTTGGTGAGCTTCATCATATCTTCGGTGCATTCCCAGTCTTGGTGGCGTTTGTTTTGAGTGAGGCAGTGCTGCTCCAGATCGACAAGGCCTTGCGCGTCAGACTGTTTGAGCAATTCGGTGCGCCGCTGCATCACGGCCATGGGTGCCCAGGATTTGGGGTAAACCACATCGGCATTCTGGAAGGCTTCCTGCATGCTGTGAACCTGGCTGAAACTGCCCCCGCTCTGATTGGCAAAGGCTTTGGCACTATCAAGGGTATCTGGCTGCAGATCATAGCCTTCGGGATGAGCCAGCACCACCTCCATGCCAAAACGGGTCATAAGATTGATCACACCCTGGGGCACAGACAGCGGCTTGCCATAGGAAGGTGAATAGGCCCAGCTCATGGCTATCTTCTTGCCGCGCAGAGCTTCCCAACCGCCGAAGTAATCCTTCAATTTCAAAAGGTCGGACATACTCTGGGTGGGATGATCCAGATCGCATTGCAGATTCACCAAAGTAGGGCGTTGGGCCAGCACGCCGCTCTGGTAGGATTCCGAGACCGCATCTGCCACTTCTTTCATGTAAGTATGCCCCTCACCGGGATACATATCATCACGGATGCCAATCACTTCGGTGAGGAAGGAGATCATGGTGGCGGTCTCTTTCACGGTCTCGCCATGCGCAATCTGGGATTTTACCTCATCCAGCTCGGATAGTCCCAGACCCAAAGCATTCACCGCGGAGGCAAAAGAAAAGCGGGTGCGGGTGCTGTTATCTCTAAAGATGGAGATCGCCAGCCCGGAATCAAAGATGCGGAAAGGCTTTTTATGCCGGTGCAGGATTTGCAGGATTTCTGCCACCAGCATCACGGCTTTGAGATTGTCCAGGGAGTTTTCCCAGGTGAGCAGGAAGTCCTGGCCATGCAGGGATGGCTTGAGCAGAGCCAGCTCTTGCAGTTTCTTGTTTATGTCTTGCATATTATTTACCTCATTATGGGCGTTTTATATTTACTTGGTTTCTGGATACATAATGCGGGCAGCCAGTTCTACTGCATCCACAATCTGTTGATAGCCGGTGCAGCGGCAGAGATTACCCTTCAGAGCCTGTCTGATTTCGCTGCGAGTAGGATGATGGTTCTGCATAAGCAGGGCCAGCGCGCTTAGCACCATGCCCGGCGTGCAAAATCCGCACTGAATGGCGCCGGCATCCACAAAAGCCTGTTGCAGGGGATGCAGAGTCCCATCCTGCTGGCTAAGGCCTTCTATGGTGATAATCTCATGGCCTACAGCGTCTTTCACCAGCATCTTGCAGCTACGGCGGGCCTGATTATCCACCAAAACTGTGCAGGAGCCGCAGACTCCGATCTCGCAGCCAATCTTGACTCCGGTGAGGAAAAGGTCTTCCCTCAGCCACTGGGAAAGCGGCTTATCCAGCAGTGCTTCGGAGATCTTATGTTTATGTCCGTTTACTATAATCATTTCTTATGGCCTCAGTTTAAGTGGTTGATCTACATAGCGCTTGCCCGTCGCACGATAGATGGCATTGGCGATGGCCGGAGCGGTGATTTCCAGGGTAGGCTCACCGATTCCTTTGGCTTTGGAAGGAGAAGTGGGGTCTGGATTTTCCACGATGATAGCAGTCATTTCAGGCAAGTCGGTGGCACGCATCAGCCTGTATTGATGCAGGTTCGTGGGGATCACTCCGCCATCTTCCAGGGGGACTTCTTCAAACAAACCGTAGCCCGCACCCATAGCCAGACCGCCATAGAATTGGCCTTTTACCATGGCGGGATTGATGGCCTTGCCCACATCGTGTGCAGCCACCATGTTCAACAAGGTGACCTTCAAGGTTTTAGGGTCCACTTCCAGTTCCACGGCCTGACAGCCATAAACCCAGGTAAAATAGGCATCACCGTGCCCGGTCTCTTCATCCCAGCTCACGCGGGGTGCTTGAAACACCCCAAAGGCATAGGGATAGACCTGCTTGGAATAGCACAGCGCGATCGCCGCTTCCCAGGTGCAGATGATCTGGCCGTCTTTAGTCAAAATCTGGCCGTCTGCAAAGCGTTCTGCCGCCAGCTCATACTCTTTCAGCAGAGTTTCGGCAAGGATGCTTTTCAGGATTCTGGCGGCATTGACGGTAGCTCCACCACCCAAAAGAGTGCCGCGGGAAGCCACAGTGGTGCCACCATCGGGGATATTGGAGGTGGAGGGCATACGATAGCGGATCCTTTGCACAGGCAGACCCAGCTCCTGGGATGCGATCAGGATCATGGCGCTTTCCGAGCCCTGGCCGTTCTCGTGCACACCGGTTTCCAGCAACACCGAGCCATCGGGCTGAACGTTGATAATAGCACTGTTAAAATCCACACCTTCCGCCCCGAGACTCATACCCCGGTAGGAGATAGCCAGGCCGATGCCATACCACTTCTTTTGGGTGGGATCGCCAAAGCTGCACTTCTCTCGCTTCTTCTCATAATCTATCTCTTGCAAGACCCTGTCCATCACCTCTTTTAAAGAGACTTTGTGGGTATCTAAAACCTGATTCGTGACGGTGGTGGAGCCCTGTTTCACCATATTTTGGCGGCGGAAGTCGATCTCATCGAGACCCAGCTTTTGAGCGGCGATCTCCACTAATTGCTCCACGGCAAAATTCACCTGAGGCGAGCCAAAACCGCGGAAGGCTCCGCTAAAGACGTTATTGGTATAAACTCCATAGACATCGCAATGCACATTGGGAACCGCGTAGCAGCCACAACATTGAACGGTGGAACGCCAAGTGACCCATGGGGTTACGCTGCAATAAGCACCGCCATCTGCCACCATGCGCACCTTCACGAAAGTGATGAGCCCATCACGCTTTACCCCCATCCGATATTGCATCTGGTAGGGATGACGTTTGTAGCTCTCGCGCAGGCTCATTTCACGGCTATAAGTGAGTTTTACCGGACGTCTGAGCAGATACGCACACAGAGCCGCGCGGGCACAGACCAGAGCTGCGGTATCGTCCTTGCCGCCAAAGGCTCCACCTATGGGAACGGTCCTGACCTCCACATCCCCCAGTTCAAAGCCCAGAGTGGAAGCCACAAAACGGCGGGTGCTGAAGGGATGCTGCATGCTGCCGATCACCTGAATCACTCCATCTGGCCGTAGATGCGCCAAGGCTGCTTCCGGCTCCAGATAGGCATGTTCGATGCGGGATGTGCTGAAGTGCTGTTCGATGATGAGGTCCGCATCCTCCTCGCCTTTTAGAATGTCTCCGGTGCGCACGCGATGGTAATTGCAGAGGTTTGAGCCATACTCCGGATTGATCAGTTCGGCATTTGGGTTCATGGCCTGTTCGGGATCGAAGATAGGCGGAAGCTTTTCAAGCTGGACTTTGACAAGAGGCAGTGCCGCCAAGGCTTGAGCCCTGCTTTCGGCCACAATCAGAGCCAGAACGTCCCCCGTGCTGCAAATGCGTTTGTGCACCAGAGTGGGATAATCCTTGATGATCTGGCCGAACTTGATCTGGCCGGGGATATCTTCTGCCAGGATGATCCGGACTACTCCCGGGCTCTGTAAAGCCAGAGAGCAATCGATGGATTCGATCCGAGCGCTGGCGGTCTGGGCATGCAAAGGCACGGCGTGAAGCATCTGCGGCATGGTGTAATCATCGGTATATTTGGCTGTGCCGCTTACTTTGGCAAGCGCGTCGTTACGAAAAGCTGGTTTCATGCTGTTAAGGCTCCTTTCATCAGCTCTTTGGGCCCCATCAGAGTCAGATCAATTAGTTGCTCCAGGGTGATCTTCCCAGGCTTGACCAGGGCTTCATACATAGAAGTAAAGAGGGTTTCCACCCCCGGAAGGCCTTGAGGAAGATTCGGCAGATCATTCTTGTAGCGGTCTTTGAGTTCATCTGAAAAAGGGCAGTGATCGCTGGCCAGAATATCAAATATCCCATCCTGCAAAAGCTCTACCAGCTTGCCGCGGGAGCTCTCCTTGCGATAAGGCGGGGTGCAGAGATAGCGATGCGCATTGCTCTGTCTGAGCCGCTCTTCATTGTAAAGCAGATAGTGCGGAGCAGTCTCACACGTGATGCCGGAAAAGCTCTCTTTGGCCTCTTTGATGAAGAGGGCTGCCGCGGGACTGGATACGTGCACTATATGCACCGGATGCTGATGTTTGATCGCCAGATTCAGCACCAGATCCACAGCCTTGTCTTCGGCTATTTCCGGGCGTCTGATGATGTGGTCGAAGGGAGAGCTAAAGGATTGCCAGTTTGAGATTCTTTGCACGATCAGGTCATCTTCACAATGCACCAGGATCCTGGTTTTGAGATCACTCAGCTCCTTCATCCACTGAGCTATTTTCTCATAAGAGCTATAGATTCCGGCCTCGCGATAGGTGGTATAAAGTTTCAGATCGGCACCGCCAGCCAAAAGCGGATAGAGCTCTTCCACCGTGGCTTTGGTAGGCGTGAGATGCCACTGCACCGCTTTGCCAAAATCCCGGGCAGCCTTTTCTTGCATCCTGTTGTAAGTATCGGTCAGGCTTTCATCCGGCCCTTCGGTCACAAAAGCACCGATGCCCAAAAGAGGCGGGTTTTGGGGATCAGGCTCCCGTTCCGTCAGCTTTCTGAGCTCTTTAAAATCATCCTTCAGATCGTGGCCGGCGATCTTTTCACCGATATGCACATGGAAGTCGTAATAGCCGAGCTCAGTCATCGAACTTCACCGCATTGATATCTTTGAGCCCGTGTCCGGTAAGCATCAGCACCACAATAGCTTGATCCTTGATCAAAGCATGTTCGCGGGCCTGGAAATACGCTGCCAGGGTAGCCGCGCTGGAGGGTTCACAGAAGATTCCGGTGCGTGAAGCCAGCATCTTTTGCGCAGAGAGAATCTCCTCATCGCTCACCCTGATGCCCATGCCCTTAGTGTCTTTGAGCACTTTCAGGGCCAGGTGTGCGGCGGAGGGAGTCTTCACCGAGATCGAATCTGCCACGGTTTGCGGTTTGGCAGCATCTTTATAGACACCGGTTTCCCAGTAGCTGGTGATGGCATCTGAACTTTCAGATTGAGCCGCTACCAGGATGGGCAGGCGGTCTGCGATGCCGGCTTCTTTCAGATCATAAAAGGCTTTGGCTATACCACATAGGATCACGCCATCGCCCGTGGGCACGAAGATATAATCCGGCACCACACCGAGCTGGGCATACAGCTCCAAACCTCCGGTTTTCTTACCCTCGATGGTAAAGGGATGGTAAGCGGTATTGCGATTCAAACATTCGTGAGTGGCGGAATAGGCCAGAGCTGCGGCAAAGGCGTCGTCATAAGTGCCCTCTACGAGATGCAGTTCGGCTTTGTGGATTTTGATCTGAACCAGCTTGGCAGGAGGTGCTTTGGCTGGGGCAAAGATCACCGCTTTGATTCCTGCCGCAGCGCATAAGGCCGCCAAAGAAGCTGCGGCATTGCCAGTAGAGGCAGTCACGATCTCCTTGATGCCCAGGCGTTTGGCTTCTGCCACCACCAGATTTGAAGCCCGGTCTTTGTAAGAGCCGCTGGGGTTTACTCCGTCAAATTTCAGATACAGGCTCTCCCCCACCAGGCTCTGACTGCAGATCAGGGGTGTATTGCCCACGGGTAGATTGGGATAGTATTCTTTGTTTAGAGGGCTGAAAAGTTCACAGAGCTCCTCGATCTTCTGGCTGGGATTCGCAGATGGGAAGGCTATGCAAAACTCCTGCCAGGCTATAGCGATCCGAGCGTAGTCAAACACACATTCCAAGATGCCGGGCAGGGGCATACCGGGCTGGTAATCTTTGCTGCAAACCGGACACAGATACTTTACGCGATCCGGTTCGTATTCCTGCCCACAGCGGGTGCAGCGGTAGTTATTAAAATAGTTCATGGCTTGAGCTCAAAGATCAACGCTGCATAAAAAGCGGCCGCTTCGGTAAGGTCTTTGATGGGAGTGGCTTCATTGGGTGCATGGGCATAGATTTCATTGCCCGGCCCCAGGCCTATACAAGGGATGCCGTGCATACCGGCAATCGCCACGCCATTGGTGGAAAAAGTCCATTTATCCACTTTGGGAGCCCGGCCCAAGGTCTGGGTATAAGAGGCTTCAGCCGCCTTGATCCAAGGGGAATCTGCGGGTGTAACCCAAGTGGGATAATACTTCTTGGTGGGATAAACCAAGCCGGTATAAGCCGCTTCTGCATAGCTAAGCACCTCGATTTCTGCATCGGGCTGTCCAGCCAGACGGCAGGCTTCGGCGACCTCGGCCACGGCGCTGGTTTCGGTCTCACCCCAAGTGAGCCGGCGGTCCAAATGAATCCGCGCACTATCCGGCACGGCGCATTGCGAGGGCCCGGTGAAATATACTTCCGTGACCGCGATGCTGCCTTTGCCCAAGAATTCATCTTCATGCAGGCGGGTGTGCAGCTTCTCTATTTCCAGAGCGATGCGCGAGATTTTGTAGATGGCATTATCCCCGCGTTCGGGTGCAGAACCGTGACAGGACAGCCCCTTCACATGCACCATCATTTCCATGCGGCCGCGGTGTCCCCGGTAAATATTCATATTGGTGGGCTCGGTAATCACCACCAGTTCAGGCAGAATCTTGTCTTCAGCGATGATGTACTGCCAGCAGAGTCCGTCACAATCCTCTTCCATCACCGTTCCGGTGAAATAGAGGGTGAAGCCCTCTTGCAGTCCCAAGTCTTTGATGATGCGCCCTGCGGTAACCATAGAGGCCATACCGCCTTCCTGATCCACAGTGCCGCGTCCCCAGACTTTGCCATCTTTTACATGGGCGTCGAAGGGATCAAAATCCCAGAGCGAACGCTCGCCCGGATAGACTGTATCCACATGGGCATCGAAGGCTATCACTTTGGGACCATTGCCTATGCGGCCGATCACATTACCCAGGGGATCGATGAAAACCTCATCAAATCCCGCCGCTTCCATTTCTTTTTTGATGGCCAGCACCACCTCTTTTTCTGTGGTGGAAAATGAGGGTATTTTCACCATATCCATCAAAAAGCGGACTGTCTCAGCCTCATAGGCCTTGGCTTTAGCGTAAATTTCTTTATACATTTTAAGTTTCCTTTTTATTTCCTTTCTTGAGCTTCCACGCTGAGTGAGAATCTCTAAAATCTCTCCCACAAGGCTTTGGCCAGGGCTCTACTTTCTGCTTTTAGCTCTGCTTCATCAAAGCCCAGCAGCAACTCGCCATCCCACATCAGGATGTTTCCTGCGCAGATGGTGGCGCTTACATTGGCTTCCGCGAGGCCATAGATCACATGACCAATCCAGCTTTCGGCATTCAGCGGGGTATGCGGATCATAATCTACCAGGATCATATCTGCCACCGCACCTTCCACCAAAGTTCCGTGTCCCGCACCCCAATACTTTTGGGCAATTGCAGGGTTATTGAAGAGCAGGGTGGAGGCGATTTCCATAAAGCCCGCATTGGGATTTTCCTGTCTGAGATGCTGCGCCCAGAGTCCTACGCGCAGTTCCTGCAGCATATTCACCGTCATGGCATCGGTGCCCAGGCCTACTGTAATGCCCAGTTCGGCCATTTTGCAGACATCGGCAATGCCTACGGCGTTGTTGAGATTACTTTGCGGATTCGTCACGATCGCTGCACCTTGCTCGGCCACGATCATCATTTCTTTGGGAGTGAGGTGCACGCCATGGGCCAGGATGCTCTTATCATTGATCAAATCAAAATCCTTGAGACGCTCCACCACATGCTTGCCATAATGCTGAATATTATAGTCCTGATCACTTTGTGCCTCAGCAGCATGAATGTGAACGCCGCAATTCAGTTCACTCACCAGAGCGGAAATCTTGCTCAGACTTTCATCGGACAGCGTGAAGGCGGCGTGCATGCCAAACAGCGCTCTCAGATGCGGATCTGCGCCAGCTTGATAGGCTTTGATGAACTCAGCATTTTCCCTAATTCCTTCATCGCGCCGGGGCAGGCCATCCCGATCCGACACTTCATAACAGAGGCTGGCACGGATACCAGCATCCTTCACCGCTCTGGCTATCTCATTTAATGAGCCCGGAATATGATACGGCGAGGCATGATGATCGATAATCGTGGTGCAGCCTTTCTTGATCGCATTGAGCATAGATATCAGCGCACTCATATAGCTGTCTTTCAGAGTAAGCTTTTTGTCCAGCCGCCACCAGAGATTTTCCAGGACTTCATCAAAACTTTGGGAAGGCGCGGCTTTGCCCAGACCGGTGACAAAGGTCGAATAAAAATGGTGATGGGCGTTGATGAGCCCCGGCATCAGAATCTTACCGCTGGCATCGATGAATTCACAATGCTCATCTTTCAGCTCTTCGTAAGCTGCGATTTTGCTAATTATGCCGTTCTCCACTTGCAGTGCATGCCCGCTCAGATAAGCTCTGGCAGGGTCAAAACTGAGGATATCGGCTCCGTGAATAATATACTTTTCCATAATTCTTCCTTTCTCAAAATCCTTAAATACAAGTATAAAACAAACTGTTTTGCTGTCAATCAGATTTTCAGATGAGGGATATAAGGGAAAGCTTTGGAGAAATGAGATTCGCCTGAGCTTGCAGGTGATCTACCTTTCTCAAAGCTGAGTGGCCGCTGGATTCGTTTGAGTCTCGTGTCGAACAAGGCTGGAGGCCTTGATGCACGAAGAGTAAGCTTGAATTGCTGGATTCGATGCGTCTCGCGTCGAACAAGGCCGAAGGCCTTGATACACGAAGAGCAAGCTGGGGCAAGGGAAGTGAGCTTGAAAAGGGAGCACGTTCCGTGCTCTGTAGACGAGACGTCTACAATCCAACAGGTAATGGCCTCCTTGAGTGCTGGACTTGCTGATAACATGTCTTGGACTCGAGATGACTCGAAATCTCAAGTCAACTCGAGTCGAAAACGTGTTAGACTTGAATTAAAGTCTTTAGCTGGGTGTGCGAGAGGGCAAGGATGAGACTCTTATGGTTTTGAGAGAATCAATTAGCCCTTGAACTCATCATTAACTTGCCAGTAACCGGTTTTGTCTGAACCGATGCGGGTTAGAATGCCCGCCTTCTTAAGTATCTGAATATTTCGCATTACAGTAGTTCTGTTTAGGTCTAAGATATCAGCCAAGGTATCATAAGATACTGAGGAATTATCCATGATCTTATCAATGATATTTTGCTGAGTGTCGCTAAGATTTACAGGTGCATTTACAGGTGCATTTATAGGTGCATTTATAGGTGCATTTATAGGCGCATTTATAGTCTCATTTACAGGGTCATTTACAGGGGCATTTGCAGGGTCATTTGCAGGGTCATTTACAAGTCTTTTTCATCCAGATAAACCAGCATTCTTGGGTTCTCCTTTCTCATTTGAAAGATGTGATCGACGCTTTAAAGAGAGGGAGAAAGGATCAAATATAGGATTTGCTATCTAACTATCTAACTTACTATCTAACTATCTAACTTACTATCTAACTTACTATCTAACTTACTATCTAACTTGACTGAAAACACATTTTCGCTACGGACCCAAGAAAGGCCTTGGAGTTCAATCCGGCTTCGATTATTTTAGTGTTAGTGTTAATAACAGGTCGGAATGGACTTCAACAGCACTCGGCAAGGTTTCCCACTGCCGCTTGAAGTCCAAAGTGCCGCTAAGCTTATGGTAAATTGATAGTTATCTTAGGCACTTTGAACTCCAAGACTCACAGCTTTCATGTGAACGACACAAGAACATTCACTGTTTTGCATGAAAACCATCCAAAGGCGCCAGGTCAATTCTGAGGAATGGATTGCAGGAAGGATGCCTCGCCCACTTTTTAGACTAGAGAATCAGCTAAGTTATTGGAAAATAATCGAAACTTGTTGAACAGTCTCTTGGTAATACCTGGCCTTGAGTGTTTAAAAAAGATATCCCCGAAACCAAGGGCTTTGGGGATATCACATTAGTCATAAACACTATTTCATCAGGATCATCTTGTGAGACTGGCTATAGTCCTGGCTCTGCAAGCGGTAGAAGTACAAACCTGAGGAGACTGGACGTCCCAGAGCATCGCGTCCATCCCAGATCAAATGATGTTGACCGGCTGTGTACTGCGAATTTGCAAGCTGGCGCACAAGCTGGCCTTTGGCATTGTAGATTTTGAGGCTGGCGGGGCCAGGCTCGGCCAGGGTAAATGAGATGGTGGTGGTAGGATTGAAAGGATTGGGGTAGTTCTTACCCAGAGCAGTCTGTAACTGCGGAATCTGAGGATCTTCATTGCTCACATAAGGGAAGGGGACATCCAAGACAGCCGAAGGAGCACCTTCTTCGCCCAGATAAAGTGCGGTGACGTAGTATTTGTATTCTCCATCATAGATCAGGCTTTCACAGTAGGAGGCGTCTTCGGTTTGCAAAGCCAGCTCAAAGGGCCCGCTATCAAACCTGCGATATACTCTGTAAGCAGAAACAGAAAAGACCGGCTCGGAGGGAGGAGCCCAGAAGATGATCAGACCACCGGTACTATTGTCCACCTCAAGAGTGATGTCTTGCACAGGGGGCAGATCGATGAGCGTAAATTCTGCTGTGACCACCGGTGCATCCACAGTGAGATGAATGTTGTTCAGAGTAGAACTCTGGTGATTTGGCAAGCTGGCGGTAACAGAATGGGTGCCATTGGGCAGATACAATCTGAAGCTGCCTTCGCTATCCGGATTGGTGACAAAGCGTCCCGAAGACATCACGGTAGCCAGGCTGGGATCGACCCCAGATATCAGACACACCATTCCCTGAACATAGCCAGTCTTGAGGTTTACACCGCTGAGCTGGAAATCATCGATAAACCAGCCGGGGCCGTTATTCGATCCATTTGAGCCCAGGCGGAAACGGAACTTTACCTCCTGATCGGCATACTCACTGAGATCGAAGACCGCATTCACCCAGCCGGTGCTTGCTCCAGTCCAGCCATTTTCGAAATTAAGGCCGGGGATAGCGGAGCCATTGTATGCTCCGAGGGGAGGAATCACTGTCCAGCTATTGCCGTTATTGGTGGAGATGGATAGGTTTATCCCGTCGTAATCCTGTTCTATAGAGTAATTGTGCATAAAGCTAAGCTGGCTGCCACTGCCCAAGACGTAACGCGGGGTGTACATATGATAAGTCACGTTTACGGGATATTGTCCACTGAGGTTGGTAGCCCATACTTTGCTGCCGCTATAGGCATTAACGTTTACAGGAGTTCCCCAGGCCCAGCCGGTTTCAGAGACAAATTCGCCGTTATTCAGCTCAAAATCATGCTCCACATTGGGCAGATAGTAAGGGATATTGATAGTCTGATCCACAGCTTCCCCGCTGAGGGGAGTAGCGGTGAAATGCACAGGCAGATAGCCAGGGACACTTGTTACACCGGTAAAATCAAGATCAAAAACGACTTGCATGAGCTGATTTCCAGCCAGCAGAGGAACGGTCTTCTCGGGATTCGTAAGTGTGAGATTGGGCACCGAACTATCCAGGGTAACGCTGATATCACGTGCATCCACGATGCTGCTATTATGCAGGTTCACTATCAGCTTCACCGCTTCATCGGGATCGATCACACCATTATCATTGCCTTCAGCATCCGAGATCAAGAAGGAATGGTAGTGCAATTGAGCAGAATCTACCTGGATGCTGAATTGACGACTCCACATAGTTTCATTAAATTCAACATTCAAGGAAAATGGGATTACGTGTCCTGCCGGGCAATCATGGGCCACAGTGAAGGTGAAGGGGCTGCGGTTTACACCGCTGGTTCCAGGATACAGAGCGAAATATCCAGAGCTGGCGGTTCCGATAGTCACATACTGGTCTGGCGTGAAGAGGGTGGCTGTGATATCCACGGCCAGCAGATTGCCGGAATTTTCCAGCAGCACGCCCAGACTTACGCTTTCTCCGGGCTCCACCACGTTGTTGGGATCATCCAAAAAGGTGTCGGCGATCAGCAGATTTGCCACTTCGTGATAGGTGGAAACATTGGTAATATATAGTGCTTTGCCGTTTGAAAGTGGAGCTGCGGCTGTGGGATAGAGGTTATTGAAAGTATATTCCAAGCCCCGGGTGCCGGTATGGTCTTCAATACCGATGCTGCAAAAGTTTCCATGTTTGTTTCCAGATTGAGAATCCACGTTGTTAAAGGTATGGTACTGGAACTTGATGGGGCCATCACCCAGACTGGTATTATGGACGGCTTGATCATAAAGAATCACCTGGAAAGTTTCCGGTGAACTGCCGTTTTTGCCATTGTGCAGATTGTACCATTCGATGATAAAAGAATGGTTGTTGCGATCAAACATAGTATAGATCCCGCTGCCGGAATGAGTGGCAAGATCATCCCAGAAAGGAGCGATCATGGGGCTGGGACCCATGGCACCAGGCAAACGGAAGTTCCTGAATTCACCATTTTCGGTGACGCCGAGGGCGATAAAGCCATTGGAACAAACCGTGATCTGATCGTAGATCTGGCCATAAAACTGGAAGGGAAAAGGCAGATTGACCACGCTGAGAGACTGAGCTCCTACCTGATCGCCTTCATCATAGCCACGAAGGTCTGTGATAGGCAAGGCTGTCCCCGCCCCACCTGCCTGTGTAGCTATCTCAATCCAGGAATATACGGGTGCTTCCGGATAAGCCAGATCGGTCCAATCATAGATCACATAGCCGTAGCTATCCGGGCCCAAAGGATCAGTTTGGCTCACCTGCCCCACCGTGAGAGAGAAATGCACGATCTGTTCAAAACCGGAAGCGTTGTACAGCTTTACATACATGGGTATTACCATGCCGGGCAAGGTTTCCGGACGCAGCCAGACGATGAAGGATTCACTCTGGGAGCTGGTGACCGGCTGGTTCAGAGGCATAGAGCCTATAAATGCAGTATTGCGGACTATGGAGAGAAGATAGTTTTCGGTATAAAGACGGGCCTGGATATTGCTAAGCCCAATAGCTCCAATGTTCTTGAGAGTAATGCTGAGGCTTGCCGTCTCATCGGGCTCCAGGATGCCGTCTGCATAATCCAGGACGCTGATCTCTACGAAAACAATCTTAGCGGCTTCCACTGGGATAAATTCTGATACTACATAGCTTTGGCCAGATGAGTCTGTGAGATTCAGATATAGCCTGAGCATAGTTTCAGGCGGTGTGGCAGGGGCTATCTGGACTATGATCGGGGTAAAATTGTTGCCCGTAGCTCCACTCGGGATAGCCGGATATTCGATATTACCTGAGAGGATGTTGATCCAGGGACTACTGGAGCTCACGGTGCCGGAAATGCCGGAAATGGTATAAGTGCCAGTGTTTTTGAGGCCAAAAAATATCTCCACAGTTTCGCCGGCTGTGGCAACACCATTTCCATTGCCTGTTGAGGCACCCTGATTGTCGTCATCAATAATGATCGCAGCGGGAACCAAGGCAGGTAGATTGACGATGTTTTTCGTAATCTGCAGAGGCTTAAAATTATGAGAGCTCACTGTGATTGTAGCTATACCAGCAGACATGGTTTCCGGTAAGACGAGGATCGCCTGGCCCTGGGCATCGGTGTAGCTGCGGCTAAGAATGGTTTGTCCTTGAGACAGAGTCACCGAAGTTCCTTCCTGGACTATCCCATTGCTATCCGTGACCGCCACATCCAGCAGCGTAAGCCCCAAGGGAATATTTGCCTCAGTGCTGATCTGGAAGCTGCCCGGTCTGCCGGTAAAAACTTCCATGGTAGGGTCTCCCACCAAGTTGCACCAATGAGCAAACTTGGCTGCATTGTCTGGGGAAGAGATGCCAAAGATACCGTTAACATGAAGTCGTCCGCACAAAAGAGCTTCACCCATACTGCGCATCTCATGCACAAAGATTCCTTCAAAGATGCCACCGTGCAAGACGTTGTTAAAGGTGGTGTGCGTGAGGGTCGTGCTCATCCCGATTCCGGTAACGGCTCCTTTGGGAGCGACCGTCGTGCCATAGCGAATAAAGGCCTCCATCTGAGAGGTGCCGGAAGCGAAACTATTAGTACCACAAGTAATATTTACCGCGTGCAAGAGTTTGTTACCATTATAAAGAGAGGATGCAGAAGGCGGATTGTAATCAGCAAGGCCACGGAAACTGTAAAAACCCACGCCTTGATTGATGGCAGAATTGATGCTGGGCACAAAGCTGGGAAAACTGGGGCCGTAGAGTTCAGTAAAAGTGTAATCCGGATTTACCTGGCTGGCCATCTCTTTGATGTATTTGTTGATATACATACAGGAGATGCCGGAAGGATCGGTATCTCCCACCAGCAGCATCCGGTCCAGCCAGGAGGCAGAGGCAGTATCGATGTTTCTTTCATAGGCATAGATCTTCTCAAACAGCAGCAGCAATTGACTGATATTCTCTACGGAGATGCGCCCGACAAAAATATCTCCTAACATATCTGTGGTATTCATGTGGGTATAAGGATAGTCTGTGTCTCCAGTGGCATACTTAAAAGCAGGAACAGCAAAGCTACCAATGGTATCTCCGATTAGAATTACATAGTCTGGACGCGTGGCAAGATTGTTGTAGCGAGCTCTGATAAAGCTCTGGATGCTGGAGGTGGAATAGCCAGCCTGGTTTGCTGCAGTGTTGAAAACATCCACATCCGCGCCTTTCTGGCGCTTCCAAAGCACATAGTTATTCAAAGCGCTATGGAAATTGACATCTGTGGTATTACCATGAATGATCAAGAAGCGGGGCGGGGTATCCGCGATCATAATGCCACGATAGTCATTGTAGTTTTGAATCACGGCATTATAGATTTTATCAAAGCTGGGGGAGATATATTGCACTGGCCCTGGCAGCTCATTGGGGCCTGGTTGATCGGTGAAATTCACCCGTATTTGGATATGATCATATACAATGAGTTCCTGGGTGCTTACATTGTAACTGAAGGGATTGATCTGGATGGTGACTATCCTGAAATCCCTCAGGATCATGGGCTCGCCGCATTCTGCAATAGAGCTGGGAAACACACCACCGCTACTATAATAATTAATATTTTGCACAAAGGCCTTGAGCTGCCCAAGCTCGTTGCCCTGTTGCAGAGGATAGGCCTTATATTGGCTGAGCATGCTCTGCTGCGCATTTTGAACTGCGATGGATACTGAACCCTGATGAGGCACAGCAATGGTGGTGGTGATGACGGGCAATTCCGGCATCCCATCCTGCATCAAAGTTCCTGCATCAGGCAAGTCAATTCTTTGGAAAATTTGTCCGTTTGATAGTTCATTCTTGATCTCAAAGGCAGGCAGGGTAAAGGAAATATCCATACCACTGGAATCCTGCGCTTGAAGTTCAAAAGCAGGCTTATAGGAACTGAGAGCATTTGAAACTCCCGCAGCAAAAGCGAACCCACATATCAGGCTCACGAGCATCAGCATTGCCAATTTCTTCATTGTTTATCCTCTACCGGAATCTGTTTATTCTATTTTCATGCAAGTCTTGTTCCTAATACATTAATAAATATGGCTCTGGTTCAAATAGAATGCTTAGATCCTAAAAAAGCGAAAGAATCTACCGGATGATTTGACCGAGCAGATACGCCAAGGCTTTTGCCCAAAGAAAAATCCCCGCAGCCAAGGGCTGTGGGGATTTCACATTTATACTTGTATTACTTGGGGTTTGTATATGATACTATTTCATCAGGACCATTTTGTAGGATTTGCTGAAGTCCTTGGTCTGCAGGCGGTAGAAGTACAAGCCTGAGGAGACCGAACGTCCCACGGCATCGCGTCCATCCCAAACCAAATGATGCTGGCCGGCTCTGTACTGCGAATTTGCAAGTTGGCGCACAAGCTGACCCTTGGCATTGTAGATTTTGAGACTGGTCTGACCAGGTTCGGCCAGGGTAAACGAGATGGTCGTGGTGGGATTGAAGGGGTTGGGGTAATTCTTACCCAGAGCGGTCTGTAGTGCAGGAGCCTCAGAATCCGCGTTAATTGGAGGTGTATAGGGGAAGGGAACATCCAATATATCCGAAGGAGCACCTTCTTCGCCCATATAAACCGCGGTGATGTAATATTTGTATTCGCCTTCCAAGACCAACATTTCAAAGTAGGATTCGTCTGAGTTTTCCGCAACCTTTTCAAAGGGGCCGCTATCAAACCTGCGATATACTCTGTAATTAGAAATAGGGAAGATCGGTTCACTAGGAGGAGCCCAGAAGATGATCAGACTACCGGTTTCGTTGTCCACTTCGAGAGTGGTGTTTTCCACTGGAGGCAGATCGATGAGGGTAAATTCTGCTGAAACCACCGGCGCATCCACATTGATATGAATGTTGTTCAGAGTGGAGCTCTGGTGATTCGGCAAGCTGGCAGACACAGAATGGGTGCCATTGGGCAGATACAATCTGAAGCTGCCTTCGCTATTGGGATTGGTGGCAAAGCGTCCGGAAGACATCACCGTAACCAAACTGGGATCAATAGTGGAAGTCAGATACACAGTGCCCTGGACATAACCCATCTTGAGGTTTACGCCGCTGAGCTGGAAATCATCGATAAACCAGCCGGGACCGGTATTCGAGCCGTTTGAGCCCAGGCGGAAACGGAACTTCACATCCTGATCGGCATATTGGCTCAGATCGAAACTGGCATTCACCCAACCGGAGCTTTCTCCAGTCCAGCCATTTTCAGAATTAAGGCCGGGGATAGCGGAGCCATTGTATCCTCCGAGGGGAGGAATCACAGTCCAGCTATTGCCGTTGTTTGTAGAGATAGACAGGTTTACTCCGTCGTAATCCTGTTCTATAGAGTAGAAGTGCATAAAGCTAAGCTGGCTGCCAGCTCCCAAAACATAATTCGGGGTATAAAGATGATACTGCACGTTGATGGGATATTGTCCACTGAGGTTGGTAGCCCAAACCTTGCTGCCGCTATAGGCATCAGCGTTTGCAGGCTCACCCCAGGCCCAGCCTGTTTCAGAGACAAATTCGCCGTTATTCAGCTCAAAATCATGTTCCACATTGGGCAGATTGTAGGGAATATACAGAGTCACATTCACAGCTTCCCCACTCAGAGGTGTAGCGGTAAAATGCACAGGCAGATAGCTGCCTTCACCGGTGACGCCTGTAAAATCAAGCTCAAAGACGATCTGTGTGATCTGATTCCCAGCGATCAGAGGAATAATCTTGTCTGGATTCGCAATGCTGAGATTGGGCACGGCACTATCCAGAGTAACGTTGATACTACGTGCATCCACGACGCTGCTATTACGTAGGTTTATGATCAGCTTCACCGCTTCATCAGGATCGATCACACCATTAAAGTTGCTTTCAGAATCCGAGATTAAGAAGGAGTGATAGTGCAATTGAGCGGAATCTACCTGGATGCTGAATTGGCGATTCCAAATAGTTTCATCAGATTCAACACTCAAGGCAAACTGGATTACGTGGCCTGCCGGGCAATTATGGGCCACGTTGAAGGTAAAGGGAGTACGGTTTACACCTGTGGCTCCAGCCTCCAGCGCATAATATGAAGACGTGTCGTTTACGGCGGTCACATACTGGTCTGCTGTGAAGAGAGTAGCTGTGATATCATCGGCCACAAGGTTTCCAGAATTTTCCAGCAGCACTCCCAGGCTCACGCTTTCTCCGGGCTCCACCACGTTGTTGGGATCATCCAAAAAAGTATTGGCGATCAGCAGATTTGCCGCTTCGTGGTAGATGGGGACATTGGTGATATACAGCGCTTTGCCATCTGAAAGCGGGGCTGCGGCTGTAGGATAGAGGTTATTGAAAGTATATTCCAAACCCCTGCTGCCGCTATGGTCTTCGATGCCGATGGAGCAGTAGTTTCCATGTCTTTCCGAAGATTGGGAATTGACGTTGTTAAAGGTATGATACTGGAATTTGATCGGACCATCACCCAGGCTGGTATTGTAGGTAGCCTGATCATAGAGGATCGCCTGGAAAGTCTCCATTGAGCTGCCATTCTTACCGTTTTTCAGGTTGTACCATTCGATAATAAAAGAATGATTGCTGCGATCGAACATCGTGTAGATGCCACCGCCTGTATGGGTGGCAAGATCATCCCAGAAAGGTGCGATCATGGGGCTGGGCCCCATGGCGCCGGGCAAACGGAAGTTCCTGAATTCTGCATTCTCGGAGACGCCCATCGCAATAAAGCCATTGGAACAAACTGTGATCTGATCGTACATCCGGCCATAAAACTGGAAGGGGAAAGGCAGATTGACCACGGCAAGAGACTGGGCTCCTACCTGGTCACCTTCGTCACTGCTGTTGTAAACATCGGAAATCGGCAATGCTGTGCCCAAGCCACCGGCCAGAGTAGCGATCTCAAGCCAGGAATATTCGGCCACTTCCGGATAAGCCAGATCAGTCCAATCATACATCACATAGCCGTAACTATCAGGGCCCAAAGGATCAGTTTGGCTGACCTGTCCCACCGTGAGGGAGAAATGCACGATCTGCTCAAAACCGGCATCATTGTATAGCCTTACATACAAGGGCATTACCATGCCGGGCAAGGTTTCCGGGCGTTGCCAGACTATGAAGGGCTCGACCTCGGAGCTGCTGACTGACAGATCCACAGGCATATCCCCTATCAAAGAGGTATTGCCCACCACAGACATCAGATCATTTCCGGTATAAAGCCGGGCATAAACGTTACTTAGCCCGGTGGCTCCAATGTTCTTGAGAGTAAGGCTGAGATTGGCCGTCTCATCTGGCTCCAGGATGCTGTTTCCATAATCCAGGACGCTGAGCTCCACGAATACGATCTTCGCGGCTTCCACCGGGATGAATTCTGATATTTCATAGCTCACACCAAACGAGTCTGTAACGTTCACATGCATCCTGAGCATGGTCTCATGCGGGGTGGCAGGATCCACTTCGATTGCGACTGGGGTAAGATTGTTGCCAGTGCCGCCGCCCATGATGTCCGGATAATCGACATTAGCCTGGAGAATGTTTATCCAGGGGCTATCCGAGCTCACGGTGCCGGAAATGCCGGAAAGGGTGTCCGTACCGGTGTTTTTGAGACCAAAAAAGATCTCCACAGTTTCTCCGGCAGTGGTGAGACCATTGCCATTTCCTTCCGAGGCACCCTGATTGTCGTCATCGATGATGATCGCAGCGGGAACCAAAGTAGGCAGATCAACGACATCTATATTACTCTGTAAAGGTTTGAAATTATGAGAGCTCACTGTGATCACGCCAAGACCTGCTGTCATGGTTTCTGGCAAGACCAGGATCACGTTGCCCTGGTCATCGGTATAGCCGCGGCTGATGATGGCCTCGCCCATAGACAGCGTCACCGAAGCTCCTTCCTGGGCAATACCGCTCGCATCCGTGACCGCCACATCCAGAAGGGTGATCCCCAAGGGGATGTTAGGATCAGTGCTGATTTGGAAGCTGCCCGGAATACCGGTATATACTTCCATAGTGGGGTCTCCCATCAGATTGCACCAGTGGGCAAACTTGGCCACATTGGCTGGGGAAGAGACGCCAAAGATATCGTTTATATACAGTCGTCCGCGCAAAAGTGCTTCACCCATGGTGCGCATCCCGTGTACAAAGATTCCTTCAAATATACCACCGTGCAGGACGTTGTTAAAAGTGGTCATCGTGCTGGATGTGCTCATCCCGATTCCGGTAACCGCTCCTTTGGGAACTGCTACCGAGCCATAGCGGATAAAGGTCTCCATCTTGGATGTGCCGGCAAAGTTATTTGTGCCACAGGTTAAATTGATCGCATGCAAGAGTTTGTTGCCATTGAAAAGAGAGGATTCGGAGGGCGGGCTGTAGTCTATATAGCCACGGAAGCTGTAGAAACCCACGCCTTGATTGATGGCAGAATTGATGCTGGGCACAAAGCTGGGAAAACTGGGGCCGTAGAGTTCAGTAAAAGTGTAATCCGGATTTACCTGGCTGGCCATCTCTTTGATGTATTTGTTGATATACATACAGGAGATGCCGGAAGGATCGGTATCTCCCACCAGCAGCATCCGATTCAGCCAATCTGCAGAGGAGACATCGATGTCTTTTTCATAGGCATATATCTTTGCAAAAAGCACCAGCATTTGACTGATGTTTTCTACGGATATGCGGCCGAGAAAGAGATCGCCCAGCATATCTCCGGTATTCATGTGGGTGTATTGATAGTCCGTATCTCCAGAGTAAGAAAAAGCCGGAATAGAAAAACTGCCAGTGACATCGCCCAGTAAAATCACATAGTCCGGACGGGTGGCAAGATTGTTGTAGCGCCCGCGGATAAAGGTCTGGATGCTGGAAGTGGAAGAACCCGCCTGATTACTGGCAGTGCTGAAGACATCCACATCCGCGCCTTTCTGACGCTTCCAAAGCACATAATTATTCAAGTTTGTGTGGAAATTGGCATCTGAGGTATTGCCATGAATCAGCAAGAAGCGGGGCGGAGTATTGGCGATCATAATGTCACGATAGTCACTATAGTTTTGAATCGTGGCCTTATAGATTTTATCAAAGCTGGGTGAGATATATTGCACCGGTCCTGGCAGTTCATTGAGGCCTGTTTCACTGGTAAAGCTCACACGCAGTTGCATATTATCATATACGGTGAGCTCGTTTGAAACGGCGTTGTAGCTAAAGGGATTGACCTGGATGGTCACGATCCGGAATTCACGCAGGATCATGGGCTCGCTATATTCTACAGTAGTGCTGGGAAATACACCACCACTACTGTAATAATTAATATTTTGCACAAAGGCTTTGGGACTGTCCAGATTGTTACCTTGTTGCAAGGGATAAGCATTGTATTGGCTTAGGATGCTGTGCTGCGCATTTTGCACCTCGATGAACACCGAACCCGAATGGGGCACGGCGATGGTGGTGGTGATGACGGGCAATTCCGGCATTCCATCCTGCATCAAAGTTCCGGCATCGGGCAAGTCAATTCTTTGGAAGGTTTGTCCGTTTGATATTTCATTCTTGATTTCAAAGGCAGGCAGGGTAAAGGAAATATCCATACCACTGGAATCCTGCGCTTGCAGATCAAAGGCAGATCTATAAGAATTGAGAGCGTTTGAGACTCCCACGGCAAAAGCAAGCCCACAAAACAGGCTCACGAGCAACAGCATTGTTAGTTTCTTCATTGTTTATCCTCGTCTGAGTTTCGATTTATCTAAGGTTATTGCAAGTTTTATTCCGTATTAGATTAAATATTGTAATACAGCATCATTTCATGGGGGTGAGGCCGGGAATCTATGGCTTCATATTCTGCCATCTTTAGTTTGATATGGCTGTTAATAAGGTCTTCATTGAATACTCCACCGGCCAAAAGAAATTCATGATCATCTGATAAGGCCTGCAGGGCTTCTTTGAGGTTTTCCGGGATGGAAAGCAGGGTAGCTTGCTTTTCTTTGCTCCAGGCAAAGATATTGTCGTCAAAAGGTCCGAATTTGTGATCCGCCGGATCAATCTTGTTTTTGATCCCGTCCAAACCGGCCATCAAGATCGCGCTCATAGCCAGATACGGATTGCAGGTGCCATCTCCGGTCCTGAATTCAAAGCGTTTGCTCTCCTCGGTATTGGCATATTTGGGGATGCGAATGGCGGCAGAGCGATTGGCCAAGCCGTAAATTAGCTTTACAGGAGCTTCAAAACCGGGCAGCAGGCGTTTGAAACTATTAGTGGAAGGATTGGTGAGCCCCACCAAAGCGCGGCCGTGAAAGAGGATCCCGCCGATGAACCAGATTGCTTGCTTGGAAAGATCTGCATAGCCACCCTTTTTGTAGAAGATGTTTTTGCCCTTTTTGTGCAGCATCATGTGAAAGTGCATACCATTGCCGGCTTGATTGTACACAGGTTTGGGCATGAAGGTGGCGGTGAGGCCATACTCCAAAGCGGTACGCCTGATGATGTCTTTCATCACCATGGTATCATCACAGATTTTGGGGAATTCCAAAAGCTCGGTTTCGATCTCCTGCTGGGAAGACAGCCCTACTTCGTGATGGTGATAGCGGATTTTGATGCCCAAATCTTCCATGTGACCCACCATCTCCTGGCGAATCTCATAAAAGCGGTCAAAAGGAGTATCGGCATGATAGCCTTTCACGCCCTGACGGCTGAGGCCATCAAGATCTTCGTGGTCTTCCGGCAGACAGTCTTTGCTCTCGCTGGAGGTGATATTGTAGCCGCTGGAATAGCTGTCCGAATAAAACTGCACGGTATCAAAGAGGTGATACTCCAGCTCCGGAATCCAGGAAGAGCTATCTGCTATACCGGTATCCTGCATATACTTGTGCGCTCTCAGAGCCACGCTGCGAGGGTCTTTTTGAATCCCAATTCTGGTGTCCGCATCACAGATGGAGCAGATCATCCTGAGGGTGGGAATTTCATAAAATGAATCTATTTGTGCCGTTTCGATATCCGGCATCAGCACCATGTCTCCGCTTTCCACACTGCGCATTCCGGGAATGGAAGAGCCATCAAAGGCGACTCCGCGCTCCAGCACATCCTCAATCCTGCGGGCTGGGAAGGTGATGTGATGCCATTGGCCGCCGAGTCCGATGTATTTTAGATCGACTGCTTCAACTTTGTGCTCTTCAATGAGCTGTTTTAGGGTTCGTATGTCCATTTTGTTCTCCATATTTTTCATTTATCTAATTATTAAAGCAAAAAAGCAGCCAGGCAGCCAGAGGCTAAAAAGAGGGGACACCCAAGAGCTTCATTACCAGGGAGACCGGAGGCAGGATGAATTTGCCGATCAAATTGATCCCCAGCAGGTTTGTGATGATGATGATGGCAAAGAGATAGATCATCCCTTTGCGTTCTTGCGCGGTCCATTTGAAATAAGCAGAATCAGTCAGGAACATGCCCAAGACCTTGGAGCCATCCAAAGGCGGCACCGGAATCAGATTGAAAAAAGCCAAAAGCAGATTCAAAAAGATCACATACATCAAGATATATTGCACTATCGGAACCATGCTAAACAGATGGTAGAAAATACTTAGCAGGATCGCTATCAGAATATTGGATGCAGGTCCGGCCAGGGCTGTGAGTCCAGAATCACGCTTGTAATCCTTAAAATTGTAAGGGTTGAAAGGCACGGGTTTGGCGTATCCATAGATGAATCCAGCGCTGAACCACAGGATCAGCGGCAAGATGATGGTGCCAAAGGGATCTATATGCCTTTTGGGGTTAAAACTCAGGCGTCCGGCTCTTTTGGCAGAATCGTCTCCCAAAGCAAAGGCCGCAAAAGCGTGGCTCACCTCGTGGATGATGATGCTGTAAAAGACCATGACTACGATGCAGACAGTGCTGAGTGTCTTGAAAAGTTGAGGATTAATATTCATAGCTTCTTTATCTTGATAAATTTGCGTTTACCGGCGCGGAGCACGGAGCCATCGGTGGTGGTGATGCTGGCTTCAAAGCTTTCGATCTTATTTCCATCCAGGCTTACTCCCCCACCCTGGATCAGGCGTTTGGCTTCCCCATTTGAGGAGCACAGGCCGCTCTGCACCAAGAGTGGTACGATCTTGATCTCATTTTCGCTTAATTCATATTCCGGCATCTCATCCGGCAGTTCTTTCTTGGAAAAAAGGCTCTCAAATCCGGCTTGCGCTTTTTCGGCTTCCTGCTCACCATGATATAGCCTTACGATCTCGCGGGCCAGAGCTTTTTTGAGGATCATGGGATTCACGCCGCTCTCCAGTTTACTCTTCACCTCGGCCAGCTTTTCTAAATCATAACAGGTGGCATAGCTGCAGTAATTCATGATCAGGCTATCCGGGATGCTCATCACTTTGCCAAATTTGTCGGCCGGAGTATCGAACACGGCAATGTAGTTATTCAGGCTCTTGCCCATTTTGTTTACACCGTCTGTACCCAAAAGAATGGGAGAGAGCACAGCCACCTGCTGCGGCATATCAAAATAACGCTGCATATCGCGCCCGCAGAGGATGTTAAACTTCTGCTCGGTGGCTCCCAGTTCAACATCGCTCTCAACAGCTACAGAATCATAAGCCTGCAAAAGCGGATACATCAGCTCGTGCATCCCCAGGGAAAGTCCTTGTTCATAACGGCTGCGGAAGGTATCGTGTGCCATGAACTGCGCCAGGGTGAATTTTCCCATCAGCTTTAGCACATCCACCATGTTCATTTTGGAGAACCATTCGGTCTGATAGCGAATTTCGGTCTGCTCTGGTTTCAGCACGGTAAAAAGCTGATCCATATACTTTTCGCTATTGCTGATGATCTGTTCATGGCTTAGCGGGGGACGGGATTCATCGCGGCCAGTGGGATCTCCGATCTGGGCGGTAAAATCCCCGATGATGATCACGCCGATATGGCCTAGGTCCTGAAATTCGCGCATTTTGCGGATGGGCACAAGATGTCCGATATGCACATCGAATCCGGTGGGGTCTATACCATACTTGATTCTGAGCGCTTTTCCAGTTTTGGCACTATCTGCCAATTTGGCTTTCAGTTCGTCCAGTGGAATGATCTCTTCCACGTTTTTACTGATGATTTGTAGTTCATGTTCAAAGGCCATTGATCTTGTCCTATTCATATTTTCCATAATGTAGAAGCATCCCAGAAAAAAAGCGATATTCTGTCAAGAAAAAGCCGGAATTTCGCCTCTTTTTTCCCCCTTTTTTTATCTTTTAGCTCTAATGACAAATATTTGCTTGACTCTATAGGCGAGTTTGGATTAGTATATATATAGTGGAGGTACTTATGAAAGACGAAGTATTAGAGACCCGAGAAATACCTGTGGAAGAACAGGATAGCATCAATGAACGCATCATTGATGTGGATCATGCCAAGCTGCAATTTTACGAAAAGCTGCGCAAGAAAGCCAAGGGCTGGACGCGAGAAAAGACAGGAAAGGTGGGCGGCAAAGTAGCCGAATACCTATTTCTGTTGCCAGATTTCTTCATTTTAGTCTGCCGTCTGGCTGTAGATAAAAGGGTGCCCGCAAAGCAGAAGCTCATGGTCACCGGCATCATCGCCTATTTTATTATGCCTTTTGACATCATCCCGGATTTTATCCCCGTAATTGGTTATGTGGATGATCTGGTGCTGGCGGTGCTGGGGCTGAATCTAATCTTAAATGAAGTCGATGCCAAAATCCTGAGGGACAACTGGAGCGGTGAAGGCGATGTGCTGGGACAATTGCAGAAAGTAACAGCCGCGGCAGACAACTTCCTGGATCGCAATCTGATGCAAAGAATCAGACACTGGCTGCAAAAGATATAGATGAAAGCTCCTCTGTTTTTTGCTTCCCGCAATTTGGACAAAGTGCGGGAACTGCGGGAGATTCTGCTCTCCTATAGGATTGCTCTGCACAGCCTGCGGGATTTTGCCGACTGCCCTGAAACCGTGGAAGACCGGGACACTATCTACGGCAACGCCATCAAAAAAGCCATCGAAGGTGCAAAATTCACCGGCATGCTTACTCTGGCAGATGATACCGGTCTTTTCATCACAGCGCTGGAAGGAAGCCCTGGTATCTTCTCCGCCCGCTGGGCTGGCGAAGGCTGCTCCTATCAGGACAATCGCGCTAAGATTCTGCTGCAGATGCAGGGGCAAGAAAACCGTGAAGCCTACTTCGAAACTGCCGTAGCTCTGGCAGATCGTGATGGCCTGATTAGCGTGGTTTCCGGCCGGGTGCGGGGCAAAATCACTGAATCTGAACGTGGCGAAAGTGGCTTTGGTTATGACAGCATCTTTGAGGTAGAAGGCCCAGGCCAGACCTATGCCCAAATGAGCGATGCCCAGAAGAACTACCTTTCACACCGGGGCTTGGCCACTCACGCAATTCTCCCCATCTTAAAACGCATTTTAGACATTGAAGAAAAAGAATAAGAGGTTAATATTTATGATCAAGAATGAAGTATTCAGACAGTATGATATCCGCGGTGTAGTAGGCGAAGAGCTGAATGCCGAAAGCTATTACCTGATCGGCAAAGGCTTTGCCAGCATGATACAAGCCCAAGGCCTCAAGACTATCGTGATCGGTGGAGACGCGCGCCACAGCACCCGTGAATTTATGGATGCCTTTATCAAAGGCGCTCTGGAAGCGGGCTGCGATGTTACAGACCTGGGCATGGTGGCCACCCCGATCGTGTATTTTGCCATCTGGAAACTCAAGCAGGATGCGGGCGCGGTGATTACTGCCTCCCACAATCCCTCTCAATACAACGGCTGCAAACTGAATCTGGGACTCGCCAGCTTTTACGCAGAATCTCTGCAAGAGCTTTTGAAGCTGATTAAAGCCGGAAAGTTCACCAGCGGCACAGGAACACTCAGCAAAAACGACAGCATCGAAGCAGAATACATAGACTATATCACCGATAATATCAGCCTTCAGCGTCCAGTGAAAGTAATCGTGGATGGCGGCAATGGCATGGGCGGGCCTTATCTGCCCGAAATCCTGCGCCGTAAAGGCTGCGAAGTGATCGAAATGTATTGCGATCCCGATGGCGATTTTCCAAATCATCACCCAGACCCCACCGTGGAAAAGAACATGGTGGACTTATCCCGCGCCGTGGTCGAAGCAGAATATGAGCTCGGCATAGGCCTGGATGGAGATGCAGACCGCATCGGAGTGGTGGACGAAAAAGGTAAAATGCTCTTTGGTGATCAAACGCTCAATATCCTGGCCCGGGACTACCTGGCCATCAATCCTGGTAAAAGCATCATCGCCGATGTGAAATGCTCCAAAAATCTCTATGACGACATCAAAGCCCGGGGTGGCAAAGCCATTATGTACAAAACCGGCCATGCCAATATCAAGATGCGCATGAAAGAGCTGGGCGTGGAATTTGCCGGCGAGATGAGTGGTCACATCTTTTTGGCAGACCGCTATCTGGGCTTTGACGATGCGATCTATGCCAGTTGCCGCTTTGTAGAAGTAGTGGCCAAGACAGATCTGCCGGTGAGCCAATATCTGGCCGATCAACCCAAGCTGTACAACACTCCGGAGCTACATACCAAATGCGAGGATAGCCGCAAATTTGAGGTGGTGGACAAGGTCTGCGCAGAGTTTAAGACCGAAGGTTACGACGTCAATGACATCGATGGTGCCCGCATTACTTTTGCCGATGGCTGGGGACTGATTCGCGCCTCAAATACCACACCGGTTTTGGTGACCCGCTATGAAGCCACTACCCAGGCCCGCATGCAGGAAATCCAGGCCCTGATAGAAGGCAAGATCCAGAAGTACCTATAGCCGTAACGTTAGCCGTAACGCTGGATTTATCCGGCAGTTCCGCTGGATTTATCCGGTGCGAATCATCCCAATAGCGTGAAGTTCCTGTGATAACTCTCAATTTTGGCTGGCAGCAAGAAGATATAGAAAATCTGTAGCTTGCCAGCCAAATCAAAAAGACAAGTCAAAACAGGTAGTCGGCCGGAAGATATTTCGCAGGAACGGCGTCCTGCGCTACGAGAGGTGTCGGCGAATCGGAGTCCGCCACTACAAAAAACTCTCTTCAAGTTCAATATAGATTTTATTTGACATATAACTGCTAATAATATTGTGTGCAACAAAGCATAAAACATGAGGAATAGATGAAGATTTTAGTATTGAATTGTGGAAGCTCTTCCATTAAATACCAACTGATAAGCATGCAGGAAAAAGAAGTACTGGCCGAAGGTATTGCCGAAAAGATCGGTGAGGACATTGCTCTTTTTACTTATAAAAGCGCGAAATACACCGCGAAGAAGCAAGAAATGGTGATCGAGAACCATGAACAGGGTTTGGAGCTGATTCTACAGGCTTTGAAGGATAGTGACAAGGGAGTATTGTGCGATCTGTGCAGCATCGATGCGGTGGGACACCGTTTGGTGCATGCCGGAGAGCATTATTCGGACGCCGTACTCGTCACAAACCATGTGGTGGATGTGATGCGTGAGTGCATTTCGCTGGCGCCTTTGCACAATCCTGCCAATCTAAAAGGGATCGAAGCCGTGTCTGCGGCGATGCCGGATTGTCCGCAATGTGGTGTCTTTGATACCGCTTTTCATCAGAGCATGCCGGCTGAGGCCTATTTATATCCCCTGCCTTTGGATTTTTATCATACGCACCAGATTCGCCGTTACGGTTTCCACGGTACCAGCCACAAATATGTGAGCATGAAAGCGGCAGAATTTCTGGGACGCGATCTTGAGGATCTGAAAATCATCTCTTGTCACCTGGGCAATGGTGCTTCTATCACCGCTATCAAAGCAGGGAAATCCATCGATACCTCCATGGGGCTCACTCCTTTGGAAGGGCTGATGATGGGCACCCGTTGCGGCGATATAGACCCCGCCATTCCCATTCACATGCAACAAAGAATGGGGCTGAACGTAGATGAAGTAAACAGCATTTTAAACAAAAAAAGTGGCATGCTGGGGCTCTCGCAGATTTCAAATGATATGCGCGAGATCGAGGATGAGATCCTGATCAAAAAGAACCCCAAAGCCATCCAGGCCCACGATGTATATTGCTACCGGATCAAGAAATATATCGGCTCTTATTTCGCGGCCTTAAATGGCGCGGATGTACTGATCTTTACAGGAGGTGTGGGTGAAAGAATGCCGATACTGCGCAAGCAGGTTTGCGAGGGTCTTGAGGCCTTGGGCATCCAGCTCAATGAGATAGAAAATGCCAAATTTACCGACGATATCCAGATCTTGAGCTCACCAGAATCTCAGGTCACGATCCTGAAAATCCCTACCAACGAAGAGCTGATGATAGCCCTGGATACACAAAAACTAATCGGCAAATGAAGATTTTGCCTACAATATATTTCAGATAAGAGAGAAGAAGATGCAAAAGCTTAATACCAACTTATACAAATTGCTCTTTGATCAATCTCCGGTATCCCTTTGGGTGGAAGATTTTTCAGAGATTAAGGCCTACCTGGATGGTCTGAAGAATGAGGGTGTGACGGATGTTCATGCCTATTTTAAGACTTATCCTGATAAATTCCATGAGTGCGTCAGCCTCTTGAAAGTAAAGGATATCAATCAAGCCACCTTGAATATCTTTGGTGCCAAAAGCAAAGAAGAAATGTTAGCAGGCACTGATATCATCTTTGGTGAAGAAACCAATAATTCATTTTTGTCATCCATCGTGGCCATGGCAGAAGGGCACAAGCACTTTGAAGGGCAGTGTGTCAATTATGATCTGAAAGGCAGGCGCCTGAACTTTCACCTTTCCTGGAACATCCCGGGAGATGAGATCGAGGATTACAAACGCGTAGTAGTGGCCATGCAGGATACCACCAATCTGGAGAGGGTGCGTAAGGAGCTGGAAGAGCGCGAAGCTCTGTTTCGTTGCATCTTTGAGCAAGCCTCCGAGGGGATGATGCTGGTGGATATCCAGGGTAAGATAGTTTTGATAAATGGGGCTATGGAAGGCCTTACCGGCATACAAGCCAAAAATGTGGTGGGAAATCATCTCTGGGATTTTTTTACAGCATTCTTCGCTTCTGTGGATATCAAGCAAGAAGATCTGTTGGATATGCATTTATGGCAGGATTACTTTGAAAACCCCTCCAAGTATGCTGATTCTGCCCACTCTGTGGAATACAGCTTTTTTGACAACCGGCATAAGCTACATGCTTACAAACAGACCCTGGTTCCCATCAAGAGCGAAAAAGAAGACCTCTTTGCAGTCCTGGTTACAGACCTTACCCCGATGCGCCGCAGTCAGGTCATCACCTCCATCTTGCACAAGATCTCACATGCGGTGAATATCGAATGTTCACTGGACGACCTTTTTAAGACCATTCACGAGGCTCTGGCCCAGGTGCTCGATGTCACAAATTTCTTTATCGCACTCTATGATAGCCCCAGCAACCTCATTACCTTCCCCTATCTGGTAGATGAAATGAGTGAAGACAACAGCCCCGTAGAAGCAAATGACAATACCTCCCTTACCGCCCAGATTATCTCGGAGGGAAGCACTCTGCTGCTGGATCCTGAGGCAATCGAAGCGCGCTCCCTGGATAGTGACTTTATGGGAGTGGTGTGTAAAAACTTCCTGGGTATCCCGCTCATGCTCTCGGGCAAGGTGATTGGCGCGATAGTGCTGCAATCCTACCATCGAGGTGATCTTTATGACGAGGAAGACAAGCTGCTTTTGGAATCCATCTCCGAACAAATAGCTTACGCTCTGCACAAAAAACAGGCCGATGACAGTATCCACACGCTCTTTCAGGCTATCGAACAGGCCGGCGAAGGAATCGTGATCTTCAGCCCCGAAGGCAATATCCGCTACGTGAATACCATCTTTGAACGAATAACTTCATATCGCCGCATCGATCTGCTGGACAAACCCTTTGATTTTCTGCCCTTTGATGTGGGCAGCCGCAAAGAAATGAGACAATCCTGGATGAGAGTGCGTTCTTCCCAGCCCTGGCGCGGGAAAGTGGATATGGTGCGAAAAGATGGCCCCAAAATCACCCTGGATATGGTGGTAAAACCGGTGTTGGATAACGATGGTAAGCTCTCCAGCATCATCGCCAGTTGTAAAGACGTTACCTATGAGCTCATGCGGGAAGAGCAGCAAAAACGCACCCAGCGCCTGGAGGCAATCGGACGCCTCACCGGTGGAATCGCACATGACTTTAATAACATCCTGTCCGCTGTGATCGGATATACCGAACTGGCCGGTGATGATATGCCGCCCGATAGCGATGCTGCCTTAAACCTGGTGGAAGTGCTCAAAAGTGCTGGCCGGGCCAAAGAAATGATCGCCCAATTGCTTTCCTTCTCGCGTCAGGAAGAATCCAAGACCGAGGTGCTCGAACTGGAAGATCATGTGAAGGAATCCGTGCGGTTTCTGCGCAGCTATCTGCCGCGTTCGATCAAAATCGTGGAAAGCTATACCGCCGAGATGAGCACAGTGATTGCCGTTCCTGGACAAATCCATCAGATTATCATCAATCTGGGTACGAACTCCATGCACGCTTTGCAAAAAGACGGAGCTCAGCTTAAGATTTCAGTGCAAAATGTGAGTTTCAGTTCGCGTGATATGCAGGCCTTCCCTGAGCTCGAGCAATGCCAATATCTGAAAATATCTGTTGCAGATAATGGGACCGGCATTGATGCCGCGATCATAGATCATATCTTCGATCCCTATTACACTACCAAAAGCGCCAATGAAGGTACTGGCCTGGGGCTCTCCATCGTGCATAGCATCGTGCAATCCCACAAAGGCGCGATCCGGGTGGATAGCACAGTGGGAGAGGGAACTGCCTTCCACATCTATCTACCGCTTTACACTCCCGATGTTTGGCATCAGGCTGCCACTTCAGATGAAGAGGAAAATGTGATAAATGGCACCGAAACCATTATGTTTGTGGATGATGAACCGGCTTTGGTAAATGTTTTCCGTCAAGGCTTGATGCGTTTGGGTTACAAAGTCGAAGGCTTTACCGATCCCCGCAAGGCCCATGAACACTTTATCAAGAATTCCGCCAAGATCGATATCGTGGTGACAGACACTACCATGCCCTATATGAACGGAGTGGAATTGGCCCAAAATGTACTGGCCATCAGGCCAGATATCCCTGTGGTGATCTGCACAGGCTTTACCACCCTGATCTCGGTGGATGATGCCCGGGAAAAAGGAATCCGGGACTTTGTAATGAAACCTTTCAAAATCAAAGAAATAGCCACTCATATCCGGATAATTTTGGATGAAGAGAAGAAAGATGAGACTGGACCTACTGCTGAATAAACTCTGTTTTACCAAGACGCGCAGCATAGCCAAAAACGCCTGCGACAAAGGACTGGTATCCGTAAACGGCAAAACCGCCAAAGCATCGCAAAATGTGCAAGAGGGGGACATCATCCTCCTCAAGCTCTATGGCTTTGCGCATGAGATGAGGGTGAGCAGCATCCCCACGGGCAATGTGGCCAAAAAAGATGCCGGCACTTACTTTGAAATGCTTTCACGGGAGCCGCTTAACTGAAGGGCCCAAGACGATGGCAGTGGCTAAAAGCCGGCTGAGTAAACTGCGACTTTGGGCAGATGCCTTGTCCAAACGTGGCCTCTGCCTGCTCCTTTTGTGTGCAACTTTCTCCTGGCTGATGGGATATCAGCTTCTTCATGAATCCCCATATCATGAGCTTTATGGCGAAAAATCCGCCACCGCAGCAGACCTTGATCTTAGCAGAGCACTATCGCAGAAAATTGCCGATCTGCAGATCACTCTGAGCATTTATCCCAAAGCCCGGGTCAAAATCTACATCGTGCATGGTGAGCAGGAATATCACAAACTCAGCTTGGGCAAGGCCGAAATCGTGGAATTCAGCGATGCCTTTTACAGTGGAGCAGATCGGGCAATCTACATCCGCAGCCAGGATCAGATTCTCGAAAACTATCTGAAGATCCTGGTTCATGAATACATCCATTGGTATCTGGAAGAGCTATTCATCTCGGCTCCTTTGTGGTTTCACGAAGGAATGGCCACCTATTTCAGCGGACAGATGGGCTACGAGCGCTATCTAATGTATCTGAGAGAAAGCCTGATCAACCCCAAAAGTGACCTCTTTCGCATCGGTTATTTCTACCCGGAAAACAAAGCTGACTGGCCCCGATTTTACCTGGGCTCTGCCATGGCCGTGCGCTATATGCAAGATAAACATCAGGAGCAATGGGGCAGATTTTGGAATATCGTGGCCGCTTATCATCATCAGGAACAGAAAGTCCGCTTTAGTGAAGCTTTTGCCAATGCCTATCATACCAGTCTGTGGGATTTTCATCAGGATTTTGAACGCTATAGCAAGCGTCAGGGCTATCTCTATCTGATCGTGGCGATAAACTCCCTGATCTTTGCTTTTTTGGCTATTTTGATGCCATTTGCGGCCAGGAAACGCAGGCGGCGGATGCGCAATATGCCAGATCTGCCAGATCTGCCTGATATATCTACTCTGTCCAATATACCCGAGTTTACTAATGCATCTGCTACACAAGAGCCAGACAGCGAAGATGAGAAGCCGACAGATACCCTTTAGCTGGCGTCTTTCAAGATCTGATGGGAGGCTTGCTGGATTGCAGACCTGTCTAATCCAGCAGTAAGCCACAGCCAATGCCACTCTATCGCTAAAACGCTAAAACGCTAAAACGCTAAAACCCTAAAACGCTAAAACTTTCGTGGCGTGACGTGTCGTAAAAAACAGTTTATTCATCCTTTCTCCCTCTCCCCAGGGCGTCGATCATGTCTTTATCTACCCTTAATCAAGCGTTAACAATTAACGCTTGATTAAGGGTAGATAAAGACATGATCAATACTCCAAAGAGAGGGAGAAAGAAAAAACTGAGCGGAAAAACACGAAAAACAAGCCCTGTAGGGACGAAATTTCAGATAAGAAGCCAAGACCAGGTCATAATCAGGCTTTGATAAAAAATGGGGGAATGCCTGAACCCTTTTCCGCTTGACAAATATCAGCTTTATCCAGAGACTGTTTAGAAGTGTTATTTAAACAAATCCTAAGCAAAGGAGTAGATATATGAAGTATCTCGATCTCGCCATGAGTGCGGCTACCAGCCTCGGCGCGGAATATGCCGACATCCGCATTCAAAAGACCACCGATCAGGTGATCTTTCTGCGCAATCTCAGCCTGAAAAGTGCGAATACCAGTGTCCTGAATGGTTATGGAATTCGTGTCTTCAAGGATGGAGCCTGGGGCTTTGCGCATAACAAGGTATTTAATGATGAGGCGGTGCTGGCCACTGTGCAAAAAGCCTTTGATATTGCCACCCTGTCCGCCTCGGTAAACAAGAAGAAAAAGCTGCGCCTGGCCCCGGAACGTAGTTACATCGCCAGCTATAAGACACCCGTCAAGATCGATCCCTTTGAAGTGCCGCTCAGCGAGAAGGTGGAGCTGATGATGGAAGTGAATCGCACTATGCTGGCCTTTGAGGGCATCAAACAAGCGGTCTTTTACCTGATCGCGCACAAGGATGAAAAGCTCTTTGCCAGCACTCTGGGCACACGCCTGGATATCACTTACCAATTCATCGATCCCATGATCACCGCTACGGCGGTTCATGAGGGCGATTCTCAATCCCGCACCTTTGATGAAGGCGGACGCGCTGTGGGTTGGGAATGGATTCAGAGCCTGAACCTGATCGACAAAGCCAGGCAGGTCGCCGAAGAAGCCCTGATCAAGGTGAAAGCCGAAAGTCTGGGGCCGGAAACCCGCCGCACCCTGATCCTGGACCCCAATCATCTGGGACTCACCATGCACGAAAGTGTGGGACATCCCACCGAGCTCGATCGCGTTTTGGGCTGGGAAGCGGATTATGCCGGAGTCTCTTTTGCCACTCCGGAAAAGCTGAAGAACTTCCGTTATGGCAGTGAGATAGTGAACTTCGTGGGAGATAACACCCTGGCTGAAGGCCTGGCCACTATGGGCTTTGACGATGATGGCGTCCCGGGGCAAAAATGGCACATCATCAAAGATGGCATCTTAAACGAATACGGCAGCACCAGAGATACAGCCATGGAGATCGATCTGGGCTATTCCCGCGGCTGCAACAGGGCTACCTATTATTACGATCAACCCATCAACCGCATTCCCAATCTCTATCTGCTCCCGGGGACCCAGCCCCTTACCCCAGGTGAACTGATTGCCGATACCGAAGATGGCGTATATATCCAGGGCCGAGGCAGTTTCTCGATCGATCAGCACCGCGTAAACTTCCAGTTTGGCGGCGACTTTTTCTGGGAGATTAAGAATGGCAAGCTGATCCGCCCCTTAAAGAAAATACTCTACAAATCCTGTAATCCAGAATTTTGGAATAGTTGCGATGCGATCTGTGACCAGCGTTTTTGGCGTCCCTTTGGCGTGGTAAATTGCGGCAAAGGACAGCCCAGCCAGACTGCCCGCATGACCCACGGTTCCGCTCCAGCAAGATTCAGAAATATCCGCGTGGGAGGCTCCCAATGAAAATCAAAGATATCGAAAAATACATCCGTGAACACACTCAAGCTGATGACTTTATCTGCTTTGTAAGTGAGAACGAATCTCATGAAACCCGCTTTGCCCAAAACGGCATCACCCAGCACATCGCAGGGCCTAAATTAAGCATTTCTCTGGAGCTGTCCTTTGGCGAAAAAAGTGGCTCCTGCCGCGTGAATCAGGCCGATGAAGCCAGCCTGGACTTTCTCATCAAAACCGCCGAAGACATTGCCCGCCTGGCCCCTGCGGACCTTGAACATATGCCCTCCGCAGGCCCGGCTAAGCTGCCAAAGGTGGAAAACTGCGCCAAAGCCACGATGAAGCTGAAACCCAAAACCATGGTGGATATCGTGCAAAAAAGCATAAACAAAGCCATCGCTGCTAACGCTCTGGTCTCCGGAATGTGTGAAAAACATCTGTTGAAAAGCTGGACCTTCACCAAAAATGGCTTTGCCGGAAGCAATGAAGGCAGCAGCTTTGGCCACTCTATGACTTTGAAAAAAGGCGAAGTGGAAACCAAGGTGAGCTATGAAGCCAAGGACTATGCTCCCTTTGATCTGGACCAGGAATTTGCCCGGCTGAAGTCTCAGGCCAAAGCCCTGGCCAGCATGCAGAGTTTTGAAGCGCAAAAGATCGCCGTGATCCTGCGTCCCGAGGCCTTGCAAGAGCTGATCTGGTATATGACCTGGATGATGAACCGCAGGCAGAGTGACGAAGGCTTCACCGCCTTCACCGGCCAAATGGGACAGAAGTTTCTGGGCGAGAAATTCAGCCTGTATTCCACCTTGAAACATAAAAGTCTCTCAGCTTTCCCCTTCAGTTCAGAAGGACTGCCCAGCACTGAAACCACCTGGGTGGAAAATGGCGTGATCAAAAACATGCCGGCAAACCGCTATTGGGCCCAAAAGGTTGGCTGTGAGCCGCTGCATATCTTCAATATGTATATCCCCGGAGCAGAAAGCAGCGAGGAAGAGATGATGAAGATGGTGCCTCGAGGGCTGATCATCAATCGCTTTTGGTATATCCGGGCAGTGGATATGAAGGTAGGAGAACTCACCGGTATGACCCGCGACGGCGTCCTCTATTTTGAAGACGGCAAAATCAAGCATGCGGTGAATAACCTGCGCTTTAACGAGATCCCACATGAGATGACGCGCCGCATATTAGCCTTGGGTGCAGAAAAGCTGGCTTCGCCTGCAATGATCGCACCTACGGTATTAGTCGATGGCTTCAATTTTGTGGATAAAACCACTTTTTGAAAAAATGTATTGACAGAAATTTGAATTCTAAAAGATAGTTACAATAGAAGCGATTCAACATTCCCAAAGTGCCGATTCCTTGTTTTCGCGGGACAGCCCAAAGAATGTTCGATCCCGAAAAAACACAGGAGAAACAAGATGCCAGACAAAACTATTATCTGCAAAGACTGTAACAAGGAATTCATCTTCACCGAAGGTGAACAGGAATTCTACCAGGAAAAAGGACTTCAGAATGAGCCTCAGCGCTGCCCGGATTGCCGGAAAGCCAAGAAAACTGAGTATAATCGCAGAAGATTTAACAACTAAACCCAGAACTTACTAACATGAAAACCGCCTCAATTGGGGCGGTTTCTGCTATAACCCTGAATCATTTCAAAAACAGCCGTTTCGCTGGATTTATCCGGCCCTTTGATCGGCTTCAGCCGGTATGGATCGCCACAAAACAGCAGATCACACGCACCAGCTGAAGCCGATCAAAGGGCCTGCAAAGCCAGCGTTACGAAAAGAACTACCAGCTGAAACCAGCCCTACAAAAGGAGATCTTGTGAGAAGATACATCAGCGTCATGATACTTTTAGCAGTGTCAGTCTTGCTCTGCGCCCAAATTAACCCCCAATTCTCCAGCCGGAAGAATCCCGAGCTGTATCGCAGTATCCACAAGCTGGCTCAAGAAAATCTACAAAATCTGCCCAAAGCTCTAAGAAGAAACTACAGCAAGGTTTTACAGGAGCATAACGACATCCTCATGGCCTTTCTCATCGCCTATGAAGAGGATGCCAAGCTGGCCGCTACCGATCCGCAAACCATCATCTCAAATTACACTCAGATCCTGGAGCTGGTGCAAAAGGAAGGCTTGAACTACTCACCGGAGTTTTTCCTCTCCTATGTGGCCAAGCAAAGCGTGTCCGACGAACGCCTCACCGCCTATCGCAAAGCCATGCTGGATGATGGCCTCTCTGTGGCACTATCGATCTCTGACCCTATGGATAGATACCGGGAAGTCTCCAGTTGGTGTGTGGAAAAGCTGCAATTCCAACAGACCAGTGGACGGGATCAATCCCCGCTGGATATCACCCAAAACTCCCTCACCGGACGTTGTGAAGAGATGCAGATTCTCTTTGTGGCGGCAGCCAGGACTGTGGGCATCCCCTCACGTCCCGCCAGCACCCCCTGGTGGGCTCATACGGACAACAATCATGCCTGGGCCGAGGTTTACATCAATGGTGCCTGGCATTACACTGGAGATATGGATTCCGCTTATTGGCTGGATCAGACCTGGTTTAGCGGCTTGGTGGATAAAACAGTATTGATCCTCACCGCAGGCAGCCTCCCTGCCAAAGAGGATGAGGTTCTGAGCAAGGGACGCTACGAATCTGTGATCAATTCCACCCCGAATTATACAGGGGAGCGCGGCCGCAGCATTTCCATAGACTGCGTGGATGAATTGGGACAGCCTTTGGGGGATACCCGCATCGGCATCATGGTGTACAATTGGTCTGCCCTCAGGCCCATCACCATACTCAAGACCGATGCCAAAGGCCGATTGAACTTCAGCACCGGCAGCGGAGACTTTTATATCAGTGCCTTTAATGAAGGCAAAAAGGCCTTGCATTTGATCAGAGCCTCGGAGAAGCGGGGAATTGGGCTCACCATCCCCCTCAGTGAAAAAGAGCTGGGGCCCATAGACACAATGCTGTATTATCCCGCCAATCATAAGGATCGGCAGAGCGCTCCCGAGGCCTACCGCGAAGATGTTCAGGCCCGCAAAGCCCTCTGGCAGGCTCAGCTCGACGCATGGGAAGCGCGGGCGCAAGCCAGCGATCTGCAAGACAGCCTCAATGTGGCTATCAATACCCGGGGCAATTTCCCCGCCTACCAGGCTTTTCGCCAGAAATATGCTGTGGTAGAGGATGATTTCCTCAAGCTTTTAGCCAGCTCTGACCCCAAATTCCTCTGGCAGGCCGATGCCGCACTCTTCGAAGCCTTCTACCACTTTTGGCAAGATCAGGAGGCCGAGACCACAGACGAACTCTTTAGCCCCACGGCGTATTATGAAGAGCTGCCCATAGCCAGAATCACCGACCAGGGCGCACGGCTCTATCCCGATAACTTCATACACAAAGGTAAAGACGCCCGCGAGCGCCTGAACAAAACCCTGCACTGGCTGAAACAGGTGTATAAGATCGATGAAGAAAAAGCCCTCAGCGGACTGCTCAGGACGGATATCGCTGCCCGCCAGAGATGCCTCACCTCCTATCAATACCGCATTTTGGCCATCAGTGTGTTAAAGGCGAATGGCATCCCCGCAGAATTCACCAGATTGCCAGATAACATCTTAGTCTATCTGGAGGATGACTGGCACTATTACAATCTCAAAGAAGACGCTTTTACCCAGGAGCAGGAGCAGGCCAAAGCCAGCACGCTGTGCCAGATCGCCATCAACGATGAAGACGGCATCCCTCTGCCGGCCACCAGCCAGCAGCTCAGCCTCTGCCAGTATGTAGATGGGATATTTTACACGCTGAATAGCTCCTTTGAAGAGCTGAGCCGGGGCCGCTTTCGTGTGCAAGTGCCCGCAAATGATCTTTATCTCCAATTCGGCTACCGCGTGTCGGACAGCCAGACCGCCTTCAAGCTTTATCCACTCTCACAGAAAGCCGACTCACTGAAGATCGTGGCCACCAGCTATCCCCTCTCCTGGAAGCAGGCCAGTGAAGAGATTCTGGCTTTGATAGAGCCTGCTTTGCTTGAGGAAGAAGAGCTCATTCTCCTGGGCAATTATGATCAGGAAAACAGCCTGCGGGTGCTGCAAAAGATTCAGGATGCCCAGCGTGACTATGTCTTCATAGGTTTTGAGGAAAAGGGCAAAAGCAAGATTACGAATTATAGAGTGGACCCTCAGTGGCAGAGCTATGTGCTCCAAAATGAACTAAATACTGTGCTCAGCATCACCCTGGCCAAGACCAAAGATGGCTGGCAGATGTATGAGGGTATTTGGGAGAGAATGCCTTAGAATTGAGAATTATGGGTCAATGTAGAATTTAGAATTATGGGTCAATGTAGAATTTAGAATGTAGGATGTAGAATGAACAGATCGTAACGCTGGATTTATCCGGCCGTTGCATCAGCTTCAGCTGGTGCGTCAACTGCTGGATTCATTTGCGTCTCGTATCGGACAAAGTCACAGGCTTTGATAAAAAAGAGAACAGGCTTGAAGAGAGGGAGCAGATCCTGTGCTCTGCAAACGAGACGGTTGCAATCCAGCAGTTACCCAATCAAAAAGCTCACCAGTCAAGCAGTTGCCCAATCAAAAAGCTCACCAGTCAAGCAACTACCAAACCAAGCAGTTCTCCAATCCAGCAGTTCTTCAATCGAATCCTTTAGCCAGTAGCTCTTTATCCGTGTAAATCCGTGTGATCCGTAAAATCCGTGTGACTATGCTTTTGCTTACTGCACGCACCAGCTGAAGCTGATGCGTCAACTGCTGGATTCATTTGCGTCCCGTATCGGACAAAGTCACAGGCTTTGATAAAAAAGAGAACAGGCTTGAAGAGAGGGAGCAGATCCCGTGCTCTGCAAACGAGACGGTTGCAATCCAGCAGTTGCCCAATCAAAAAGCTCACCAGTCCAGCAGTTATCTAATCAAAAAGCTCACCAGTCCAGCAACTACCAAACCAAGCAGTTCTCCAATCCAGCAGTTCTTCAATCGAATCCATTATCCAGTAGCTCTTTATCCGTGTAAATCCGTTTGATCCGTAAAATCCGTGTGACTATGCTTTTGCTTTGGTGCACGCACCAGCTGAAGCTGATGCAACGGCCGGATAAATCCAGCGTTAGGGCAGACAAGATAAAGGGAGCTCCCGATCTGGGAGCTCCCTTTTATTGTTGTTTTGGGCTGTCCTTTTGCGGGCACTTAATCGGCCAGCAGTGAAGGGACGCACCCTAGAGTTAGATTATTTCATCATGATCATTTTCTTGGTAGAGCTGTATTTGCCGGCATTCATCTTGAAGTAGTAAACACCGCTGGAGACAGCGCGACCGTTATTATCTTTACCATTCCAAACCGCTGTGTGGTCGCCGGCTTCTTTCACGCCGTTGACGAGCTTTTTCACAAGCTGGCCTTTGACGTTGTAGATTTCGACGCTCACGGGACCAGCATCTTTCACGCTAAAGCTGATGGTAGTCTCGGGGTTGAAGGGGTTCGGATAGTTGCCCTTGAGGGCTGTGGTGTAAACAGGAGCTACACCGTTTTCATTTCCTACACCAGCACTGATGGTTACATCGTCCACCATGAAGATGAAGTGATCATTGGAGATACATTGAATTGCCACATAGACCTGTTGGCCTGCATAAGCAGAGAGGTCATAGGCAAATTCAGTCCATTCCAATGGTGCCAGCACTGCGGTTGCGCCAGTGATTATAGTGAAATTGGCAGGAGCGGTTCCAGTAGTGGATACACCGATCTTGAATTCTTCAAGACCATAGTCCGCATGGAAGGTTCTTGCCCAGAATTTCATTTCACCACCACCAGCGACTTGAGGAGTGATCAACCAGTCGTTGTTGGGAGGTGTAGTGGCAGCGAAAGAGGCAGCAAACTTGTTGCCGCCATGCGGTACTGCAGTAGTGACGGGAGGTACAGTAGCACTTGGATTGAATATGATA
>Ga0265295_1001349_pt1 | contig 43436 bp, 35 predicted proteins | sample Munlansysbiofilm_FD_192503 | JGI IMG/M metagenome (GOLD analysis project Ga0265295, IMG submission 192503) | Leachate microbial communities from a municipal landfill in Southern Ontario, Canada - Methane capture system biofilm | ecosystem: Engineered > Solid waste > Landfill > Unclassified ... | reverse complement strand
AGCTTGATGTCCATGGACGAATTGCCCACATGCAGAAGCTCTGCATGCACGCAGATGGTGTCGCCCATGCGCACCGGCTTGTCGAAGCTCATCTTCTCCACGCTGACCGTCACGGTCCGCCCTTTGGAGACCTCCGAGGCCATGAGCCCCCCGGCCACATCCATCTGGGCCAGAATCCAGCCGCCGAAAATATCGCCGCTGGGATTGGTGTCCCGAGGCATGGCCAGAGTGCGCAGAACCAGCAATCCGCGGGGCTGTCGTCCGGCATTCTCTTCCAACTTCATCGTGATCTCCTGTGCGGCGACCGGCGTGAAGCGCGGTCACCGTCGCGTTGATGCCTGTGCGCGTTGCGACAGGCCGACTGTCGTTCGTTAGCGCCCCCATTGTTCCTGAACCTTGGCACAGTCTTATGGACTGTCATGCATTTCCGGGCTATTTGCAACATGCCAAATCAGCTCTGCACCTGCTCGCCAGTGGCCATGGCAGACCGGCAAAACATCCGCGCGTTTGGGACTTTTCAAATCATGACACCTGCAATGCGCCAGGCGCCCGTCGAGCGAACCCGACAACAGCCAAAAATTTCACCCAAGGCAGGTCGTAAATAAACGGAGAAGTAGCATGCAAAAATACGTTATCCTGGCTCTTTTGATCATATTTTCAGCTTCCTGTGCTCCCGCGACCAGGTCAGTAGACAAGAAAAAGGACGTGGCTGCCGGGTATGAACATCTGGAAGCACGAGAAAAATCGAAAAACGCGGTAGACCAAATTTACATTGGACAATCAGGGGCATCATTCTATTACGACAGTAAACTGTGGTCAGTAAAAAATAAATCGGTTTCAACAATCGATTTTTCAGCAAGAAGATTCACCAACGCGCATATATTCATGTACGATGAAAATATGCCGATGACTGAAATTCATAAAAAACTTGTTGGGCACTATCAGATGAAAAATGCGCAATTAGTTGAATCTGAATTCATAAATGTAAATAATTCTATACTTATTTATAACAAAATAGAAGGAATGATCAACAAAAGAGAAGTCTCGATCCTGAGTTATGGATTTTCCGAAGGCACGCATACGATAATCACGCACTGCTTCATATATAAAAGCATGCTCAGAAGCGAGACGGAACAGGAGATCATCGAATTTTTGAATGGATTTACCGCAGCAGGATGATTCGCTTTTCCGGGCTGACGTTAACAGATGGAACTGCAAAAAGTTGCCATCCCCTTGAAGAAGGGGATCCCTCCCTTATTAACTATCTGAAAGCAATGGATTCCCGCCTTCGCGGGAATGACGGGCGTACTCTCTCGCGACTTTTTGCAGTGGCCTCTTAATAGAGCCGCCTGCAAAAAGTCATGGATTCACCCTGGCGGGTACACGCCCGCCACCCCATGCTGGGCAGACGTTCGCGGGAATGACTTCTGCTGCTTTGCGACTCTCACAGAGAATTTTTTCACACTGCGCCCCGGCGATCCGCGCCAAGAAAGAGCGCCAAGATGACACTTTCGTCAGCTTGGCGCTCTCTTATTGCGAACGTGCCGAATGCGCTCTTCGGCAAACGCGAATATCAGCAAGCGACCACGAAGAGATGCATCTCGCGCGGACCATGCGCGCCGTGCACCAGAGTGGCCTCGATATCGGCGGTCTTGCTCGGGCCGGTGATAATGCTCACGTTGGACGGCAGGTCCATGGCGCTGAGCAGGGAGAGCATCTGCCGGTAGGAGGCCAGCATGCGGCTGCGGGGAACCACGGCGATGTGGATGGACGGCACCAGCGACACGGACCGCGCCCGGCCGCGGCCACCGAGGAGCACCAGCGAGGCCGTGTCGGCCAGGAGGTAGTCGGCGGTGGTGATGCCGATGTACGAGGCGATGACCTCGCGCCGGAACTCCTCGCGCTCAAACTGGCTGAAGGAGTCCGCGGAGGGTACTGACTTGACGGCTATCTCGGTCCCCAGACGCCCTTCAAGCCCCAGTCCATCAAGAATCGGATCGCTCCAGCGCATGATCTGCTTCACTGTGCCCCATTCCGGATCGCATTCCCGGGCCAGGGAGGCGATGGCCTCGCCGCAGGCATCCAGATCCGGACACTCGTGCACCTGCAGATTGAGCGCCTTCGCCTCCATGCGGATGCTCTCCATCCAGCCGTCCCGCTCCGTGGCCTTTGCGTCCGCGCAATGCACAAAGTCGTCGCTCTTGGCAAAGACCAGCGTGTCGCGGCCGTCTTTGGCCTGCACTCCCAGCGCCTGCCGAACCCGTTCAATGATGCGGCTCATGCGTCCCTCCTTGTCGTGTCCCGACGCGCCCAGCGCCGGGCAAAGCTCTTCTTCGCCAGAGGCGGAAAATCGCGGCCTCTGGTCCAGCCGCCAAGCGGTCCGGGCAGGCGCCTGATCCAGCCGTTCTTGCGGGGCAGGAATCTCTGACAAAACTCGGCCAAGAGGCTCATCGCGTCGTACAGGCCCCGATGCCGCATGACCACGGACCATGCGCCGAAAGCCAACTTCGTGGGCAGGCTTTGCGGACGCACGTCCCATCGTTTGTCGCCGTCGGCCAGCTTGGACCGCAGCAGCGAGAGCATGCGCGGCAGGTCGTTGTCCACCGGACAGACCTGCTTGCAGGCTCCGCACAAGGTTTCCCCCTGACAGAGATGGTGGCAGGTGTTGATGCCTTGCGTCAGAGGCGTAAAGACCGCGCCGATGGGACCGCAGTACGGCGAGCCGTAGCTGTGGCCGCCGATGGCCATGTAGACCGGGCAGACGTTGAGACACCCGCCGCAACGCACGCAATGCAGCACCTCGCGAAAATCCGGATCGGCCAGGATGCGGCTGCGGCCGTTGTCCACCAGGACCAGATGAAACTCCTCCGGCCCGTCCGGTTCCCCTGGCAAACGCGGCCCGCCCACATAGCTGACATAGGTGGAAATCTTCTGTCCGGCGGCGGCGCGGGTCAGCATACGCAAGAGGATGTCGTGGTCCTCCAGGGTGGCGGCGATCTTCTCGATGCCGAGCAGCACGATGTGCACCCTCGGCATGGTCGTGGCCATGCGAATGTTGCCTTCGTTGGAGACGATGGTCACATGCCCAGTCTCGGCGCAGGCGGTGTTGCCGCCGGAGATGCCCATGTCGGCGGACAGCATCTTCTCGCGCAGGGCCTTTCGCGCCATGGCGGTCAGGGTCGGCGGATCATCCGTGTAGGGTTCGCCCAATTTTTCGGCAAAAAGCTCGCCGACCTGCTCGCGGGTGTAATGGATGGCCGGGGCGATGATGTGCGACGGCGCTTCGCCTTTGAGCTGCACGATATATTCGCCAAGGTCCGTCTCCACGGTCTCGATGCCGGCGGCTTCAAGCGCGTCGTTGAGATGAATCTCCTCGCTGAGCATGGACTTGCCCTTGACCACGCGGGAAACCTCATGCCGCCTGGCCACGTTCAGGCAGTATTTCACGGCATCTTCGCCGGTGTCGGCCAAATGGACATGGCCGCCCCTGGCCTGGATGTTCGTGCTCAAGGTTTCGAGCACCACGTCCAGATTGTCGACGATCTTGCGACGCACGGCCTTGGCGTCCTGACGCGGGTCATGCTCCGGCGAGAGCTGATTATAGAGGTTCACGGCGTTACGGCCGAACTTGTCCCGAAGCTTGCCAAGGGCCTTGTGCAACTGCTTGTCCTGCACGGCCTTGGCGGCCAATTCCCGGTATTTCAGAGGGTCCTGGTTCAGCATCTCACTTCTCCCCGGCCAGAATTTCGGCGATATGGTGCACGCTGATGGGCAGCTCGCGGCGGTGGATCATGCCCTGCATGTGCATGAGGCAGCCCATGTCGCACCCGACCACCGCGCCCGTGCCCGTGGCCTGGATATTGGTCAGTTTGGTTTCAAGCAGGGCCTCGGAAATTTCCGGATATTTGGCCGAAAACGTGCCACCGAACCCGCAGCATTCATCGGAACGGGTCATCTCGACAAGCGTGAGCCCGCGCACCTTGGAAAGGAGCGCCCGGGGCTGATCCTTGACGCCGAGCCCGCGCAGCAAATGACAGGAATCGTGGTAGGTTACCGCCCCGTTCCAGGTCGCGCCGACATCGGTCACGCCCAGCACGTCGACCAGAAATTCGGTGAACTCGAAGGTCTTGGCGGCCACCCTTTTGGCTCGTTCAAGCAGGCGGGGATCCTTGGCAAAAAGTTCCATATAATGATGCCGGACCATGTTCACGCACGATCCCGAAGGGCAGACAATGACCTCGGCGTGTTCGAACACGTCCAGATAATGCAGGGCCAGCCGCGCCGCCTCATCGCGGTATCCGGCGTTGAAAGCCGGCTGTCCGCAGCAGGTCTGGTCCGGGGGATAGTCAAGGGTGAGGCCCTGGCGCTCCAGAACCTTGACCATGGCTTCGCCTACTTCAGGAAAACAGGAATCCACTATGCACTGGATGAACAGGGTCACCCTTTTTGGTTTGGTCATTCAAACACCTCGCAAGCGCTGCTGCGCCATTCACTACATATCTAAAATACAAAACGTTGGTGCTCAGCACCAAACAAAAAGGCCACGATCCACTACCAGGTAAGTCTGCAACAAAAGTAGAGCAAATGCTCCTTGCGCCAGCCCCCCTGCACGGGTCAAGGGGCCAAGCCCCTTGCGGGGCCCGGGGCAGCGCCCCGCCTCTTATAACGCTTCACGCCCCCAGATATGCCGCCAGAACGCGATCGTCGTCCAGCAGCGCCAAAGCTTCGCCGGTGGCGGCGATTTGTCCGGATTCAAGGACGTAGCCACGGTGGGAGTGGGCCAGGGCCAGCCGCGCGTTCTGTTCCACAAGCAGGATGGTCATGCCCTGGGCGCTCAAGGTGTCCAGGATGGCGAAAATCTCTTCCACCACCAGCGGGGCGAGTCCCAGGGACGGTTCATCGAGCAGGAGCATGCGCGGCGTGCTCATAAGGGCGCGAGCGATGGCCAGCATCTGCTGTTCGCCGCCGGAGAGGGTCCCGGCCGGTTGGCGGCGGCGCTCGCGCAGGCGCGGAAACATGGTGTAGGACTTGTCCAGGTCGCGCGCAATGCCTTCCTTGTCCTTGCGGATATAGGCGCCCAGCAGGAGGTTGTCCTCGATGCTCTGCCTGGCCAGAACCTGGCGTCCTTCGGGACAATGGGCGAGCCCGGCGCGAACAATGGCGTCGGGGCGGGTTTTGGCGATGTCCGACCCGGCGAAAGAAAGGGAGCCGGAGGCGATGCGGGCCAGGCCGGAGACGGCGCGCAGGATGGTGCTCTTGCCCGCACCGTTGGCGCCGATAAGCGTGACCACCTCGCCATGTTCCACGTACAGGCTGACCTCGCGCACGGCCTTGACCGCGCCGTAGTTCACGCTGACCTGATCAAGTTCGAGCAGCGGCATGGCTGTCCCCCAAATAGGCGTCGATGACGCATTGGTCGCTGCGCACGTCGTCCGGTTTGCCCTGGCAGATGAGGCGGCCGAAATTGAGCACGGCCATACGGTCGCAAAGCCCCATGACCAGGGGCACGTGATGTTCGATGATGAGCACGGTCAGGTCGAAGCGGGCGCGCAGGTCGCGGATGAAGGAGCTGAGTTCCGCCTTTTCGGCCAGGTTGAGGCCGGCGGCCGGTTCGTCCAGAAGCAGCAATTTGGGCCGCAGGGCCAGGGCGCGGGCGATCTCAAGCCGCCTGCGTTCGCCGTAGGGCAGGGATGAGGCGACATCCAGGGCCTTGGGTTCAAGCCCGACAAGGCCAAGCAGTTCCAGCGCCTTGTCCCGGATCTTTCTTTCCTGGACGCGGCTGGCCGGGAGGCCGAGCAGGTCCGACAAAAGGCCGGTTTCGGCAAAGGCCTGCATAGGCGCGCGCACATTGTCGAGCACGCTCATGCCGCTGAACAGGCGGATGTTCTGGAAAGTCCGGGCCATGCCCATCCCGGCGACCTTGTGGGGCGCGATGCCGAGAATGTCGTGCCCCAAAAAACTGATCCTGCCGGAGGAAACCGGAGTGATGCCGGAGATCAGGTTGAAGAGCGTGGTCTTGCCCGCGCCGTTGGGGCCGATCAGGCCGAAGATTTCACCTGCCTGGACAGAGAAGCCGACATCGCCGACAGCCATGAGCCCTCCGAAAGAGCGCGAAACGCCTTCCAGCTGTAAAATGGCGTCCATCAGGCCACCCCCGAAACTTTGCGGCGCAGGGAGGCCAGCAGCCCGGCGATGCCCTGGGGCAGGTAGATACAGGCCACGACCAGGACAATGCCGTTCATGATCAGGCGGGCGTCTTTGAGCGGGCGCAGCACTTCAGGCAACGCGACCAGCAGGATCGCGCCCAGCAGCGGCCCCCAGATGGAACGCGCCCCGCCGATGAGCACATAGGCCAGGCAGGCCACGGAGGCGTCGAAGCTGCTTTGGCGGGCGTTCCAGGTGTTCAGGAACGGGGCGCTCATGGCTCCCACCACTCCGGCCAGGCCGCAGCCGATGACGAAGGCGCGGACCTTTTCGTAGGTGGTTGAAATGCCCATGGCCTGGGCGGCCAGTTCGTCCTCGCGGATGGCCATGAAGGACCGGCCGGCCACGGTGCGGGTCAGTCGCCAGGAAAAAAGGAGCATGACGATGAGAAGCGGTCCGAAGAACCACAGATACGCGATGCGTTTTTCGAAAGGTTGCGGGATGCCGAAGAGCCCCACCGCCCCGCCGGTCACGTCGAGGACAAGCACCACGACATTGAGCACCTGCACAAAGGCGATGGTCGCCAGGGCCAGATAGATGCCACGCAGCCGCAGGGCCGGAATGCCGACCAAAAGGCCCAGGAATACGCTTGCCAGCATGGCGATAAGCCATTCCACGGGATAGAGGGCCGGGCCCAGGGTTTCCCGCCAGACGGCGAAAACCGGGCTCGTGCCCATGATGGCCGCAATGTAGCCGCCCAGGGAATAGAAGCCGATGCTGGCCAGGGAGAGCTGCCCGGCCATGAGCGGATACCACAGGCTCATGCCCAAGAGGGCCTGCTGGATGATGGCCACCATCAAAAAACCGTAGTTGTCGAGAAACATGCCCATCCTAAACCTTCTGGATGGTTTGCTGGCCAAGCAGCCCCTGGGGGCGGGCCAGAAGAATGACGAAAAGCATGACAAAGGCCACGGCCTCTTTCATGGACGAATAGTCCGGGGGCAGAAACGCCTCGCCCAGACCGATGACCAGCCCGCCAAGGACCGCGCCGGGTATGCTGCCGAGGCCGCCGAGCACGATGACCGCCAGACCTTTAAGGCCATAGCTGACGCCGAAATACGGCCCGGCCAGGCCGAAACTCGCGCCGATGAGGGTGCCGGCCAGGCCGCCCAGCGCGCCGGAGATGAAAAACGTGGACAGGATGTAGCGATCCACGTTGATGCCGAGCAAGCTGGCGGTCTCGGGATTTTCAGCCGTGGCTTGCAGGGCCTTGCCCATGCGGGTCCTGTTCATGAACCAGGCCAGGACCAGGAGCATGGCCAGGCTCACGCCGAGGATGATGAGCTGCACGGTGCGCACGGCCAGAATCTTGCCGTCCATCTTGAAGATCATGGCCATGGGCAGGGAGCCGAAAATGTCCGAAGGGAAGGAGTAGATCTCCGCCCCGACAAGAAATTGCAGGCAGTTGACCAGGATAAGGGCAACGCCCAGGCTGCTGACCAGGGCCAGGAGCGGATCGGCGCCCTTGGCCCGCAACGGCCGAAAGGCCAGACGCTCGACCAGGACCCCGACAAAACCGGCCATGACCGAGCCGCCCAGGAGCGCCAGGGGAAACGGCAGGCTGAACGGCAGGCTCATGCCAGCCAGGAGTCCGTTCAAACCGAAATCGCCGACGGCCAGGGCATAGGTGCAGTATGCGCCGAGGGTGAAGACCGCGCCGTGGGCGAAATTGATGATCCCCAGGATGGAAAAGACCAACGTGTAGCCGAGGGCGAAGATGGCGTAGACCGAACCGATGGAGAGGCCGTTCAGGATATTTTGCAGAATAGAGACGATGTTCATGATATGCCAAAAGCCGGAGAAGCGGCGCTCCCCCGGCAGGATGCGTTATTCGGGCAGCAGTTCCATGGCCCCGGTCTTGCCGTCGTCGGCAATCTTGATCCGGGAGACATAAAACGTTTTCTGGGTGATCTCGCCGTCGGCATCAAGGACGATCTCGCCGAGCGGCGTGTCGTAGGTACTGGAGATGATGGCGGCATTAAGCGCGGTGCGCAGTTCAGCGGTATCCATCTCGGCGACCTTCTTGCCGGAGTTCTTCTCGACCTCGCTTAAGGCGTCCACGACAACCTTCACGCTGGTGTAGGCCTGGGCCGAGAACTGGGCCGGGTCCTTCTTGAACATCTCCTTGAACACGGGAACAAAAGCGTTGTTCTCGGCGTTGTCGGCTTTCGGACTGTAAGCCTGGGCCACGATGACGCCGGTGCATTCCTTGCCGCAGACCGGATACATGTTCGGAGAGTTGAAACCGTTGCCGCCGACGATGAGGCCCTCGTAGCCGAACTGGCGCAGCTGCTTGACCATGTTGCCGCCGTCGGCCGCCAGACAACTCATGACCACCATGTCCACGTTCGCGCCGAGGATGGCGGTGACCTGGGTGGTGAAATCGGTGTCCTTGACGCTGGTCTTTTGAATGAGGGCGATGCTGAGGCCCTTGTCCTTGATGGCTTCCTGGAAAATGCCGGTCTCGGAGACGTTGAAGGCGTCATCCTGCGCATAGACCACGGCCACATTCTTGACATTGGGGTTGATGGCCAGCGCCCGCTTCAAGGCGTTGGGGGCGACCAGGGTCATGGGCGCGGAGATGCGGGAGACATATTCGCCGATCTGGGCCACGCCCTTGGCCGTGTTGGACGGGCCGACCACCGGGACTTTGGCCTGGTTGGCGATAGGATTGGCGGCAAAGGCCTGCTGGGACAGGGTGGGCCCGATGATGGCCACGACCTTGTCGCGGGAGATCAGATTCTGAAAGGCGTTGATGGCCCCGGCCTCGTCACCGCCGGTGTCCTGGAAAACGAGTTTGATGGGCGTTCCGTTGACGCCGCCCTTCTCGTTGATCATCTTTTCCGCCACCTTGGCGCCGTTGACCTGCTCTTCGCCGAACAGGGCCACATTGGTGGTCTGCCCCACGGCGATACCTACTGGAATGGGGCTGCCGACCGGCTCGGCAAAGGCTGTCTGGGCAAAAAACAGGCTCGCTGCCAGCACTACGAATATGCGCATGAAATCCTCCGTAAGAATGCGATTTGCAAAGAGAAAAATCCCCGCAATCGATAAAAGATTGACTGACCTATCAAGGACGGTCAGAGGGTGCAAGCTGAAAATATGCTGCAAAAGGGGTACGTATGAAAAAAAGGTTGCAAAATCGGTCAGATGAACTTTCGCATCGCGCAAGCGTCAGCGCGGCGGCACCGTAAACCACTCGTCCTCTTTCGCCGGCAGGAACCGCGATTCGTCGAATGTCGAACGTGCTCCCGTCGAAATGATCCGAAACGGGGACGCGCTAATATCCATTTCCGTAGCCATACTTCGTCCATGACGGTTCCCGCGGGAAGGATCATGCATTGAAGTCCCCGGATCGGGATGAGACGCAAAATTAATCGTCTGTACGGACACACCTTACAAAGGGCACTGCAAAAAGTCATGCCCCGGCGTTGCTATCGCATGAAAGCAACGATCCTCCGGCCCAGCGACGAGCACACTCCCGACGTGAGCATTCTTGCTGGCAGGCGGCAAAACGCTCCAGACGTGAAGTCCGAAGCGTAGGCGTTCTCTCGGCACAACGCCGGGGGCGAGGGAGTCCCGGCCACTGCCCAGGCATTTTGCTTGTGTCCGCCACTCTTCCCGGGCTATGGGGATGGTCCGCTACAACTTCAAGGAGAGAACATGAATATAGACTGCGTCGACTGCAAAGCCCGAATTGCTTCCTTCGAAGCCCGCATGACCGAAAACGAGAATCTGGCCGACATCCGCCTGGCCCCGGACAAGTGGACCTTGAAGGAAATGATCGCCCACCTCGTCGACTCCGCCTCCAACAACCACCAGCGCTTTGTCCGCCTGCAACTTGAACCGGCGCTCGTTTTCCCGAAATATGGCGCCGAAGAATGGAAAAACGCGACCAAAATCGCAACATTCGACTATTCGACGCTGGTCACCCTCTGGAAAACCTACAACGCCCTGCTCGTGCACCTGATCGAAAACGTGAATCCGGCCGCCTTGAACCACGTCTGGAGACGCGAAGACAAGGACATCTCTCTGGAAGCACTGATCCACGACTATTTCGCGCACATGGAGCTGCACCGGACAATGTTCGAGGAGCGGGTGGAAGAACTCCGGTAAGGATGGTGCGGCACATCCTCGTATGCAAATAAAAAGGTCAGCCTTTCGTTCAAGCATACCGTATTGCTCCACGGTGAAAAATGCCCAGGGCCGAAGCCGAAGCGGCACGGAATCCCGGCAGGCTGAAGATAAAAATCGCAACAAACGTCGTATTGACGAATTTCTTTGTGGCAAACGTCCTTTGATTTAGAATTGAAGACTGTTGGCGCGCCTCTCCGGGTGTCGCCAACGCTTCGCCGAGTCGCGGCCGTTGATTTACACTTCGATCCGTTACATACCTCCTGATCTTTCACATTCCTTGCCCCCCAGGATCAAGAGTTTTTCACGCCAAGGAAATGATGGGTCCAAAACACGATGAATATTTTGACTTCGCTATCTTTTTACGTATAGGTAGATGGCATGTTTAAAGAAATCGGATTGAGACGGATGTTGTCGGCATGAAGCTTCTGCGTCATTCTTCAAACAGAGCGTGGAGTGCTTCACTGTTTATTTCTAACCATACTTCAATGGAGGGGTCATGCTGAGTTCATTGCGCATACGCGGACGCCTGTTCGTCATTCTTGGCCTCAACGTCGCATTGGTCGGAATCATGGGATTTGTGGCCTTTTTCATGGCCACGTCCATCAACGAAAAATTATCCCTGGTGCTTTTGCGCGACCTGCCCGGAACAGCGGTCCTGCTCGAAGCGGACCGCGACCTGCACCAGATGCTCCTGGCCGAACAAGGCATGCTCCTGAGCAAGCCCGGATCCCCCGCGTATGAAAATTACATGAAAGCCTACAAGGAAAACATGGAGCAGGCGGACAGCCGCATGTCGAAGTTCATTGAAGTCTCTTTTTCAGAAGAAAATAAGGAGTTGGTCGATCAGTACAAGAGAGACAGGATCACCTGGGAAGACATATCGAAAAAGATACTCGCGCTGCGTGCCTCGTCCACGGGGGAAACGAGTCCGGAAGCCGTGGAGCTGGCCACGACCGAAGGCGCTGAAAAATTCGACATCATGCGCGATCACATCAACAAACTGACCGAAATTGTCGAAGGCGACGCCGAGATTGCGGGCCAGGAAGCTGCGGGCGCCTTTGAGCGGCTCAAACTCATTCTGGCAATCATCACCTTTGGCAGTATCCTCGTGGGCGGAGCGCTGACCCTGTTCATCTCCAACGGCATCACAAGCCCTCTGGGCCGCATGATCGCCATGCTGCGCGACATTGCCGAAGGTGAAGGCAATCTGACCAAAAGGATCAGTGACCAGTCAGGCACGGAAACTCAGGAACTGGGCGAGTGGTTCAATCAGTTCGTGGACAGGGTTCACAACATCATCAAGGATGTCGCCCACAATTCAAGCCAGGTCAGCATGGCCTCGCGCACCCTGTTGGACCTGGCAGGCAGCCTGAGTAATTCTTCGAGCGTCATGACCGGGACCTCGAACACGGTCGCGGCCTCGGCGGAGGAAATGAGCGCGAACATGAACAGCGTCGCCGCGTCCATGGAGCAGTTTACCGTGAACATGGGCACCGTGGCCACAAGTTCCGAAGAAATGAGCGCGACCATCACGGAAATTTCCGTCAGCACGGGAAGGGCCAAGGAAATAACCGGCCAGGCTGTTGCCGCGGCCGGGAAGGCCTCCATTCAGGTCAACGAGCTCGGCACGGCGGCAAGAGATATCGGCAAGGTCACGGAGGCCATATCGGCCATATCGTCCCAGACCAACCTTTTGGCCCTCAATGCAACCATCGAGGCGGCCCGGGCAGGAGAAGCAGGACGCGGATTTGCCGTGGTCGCAAATGAAATCAAGGAATTGGCCCAGCAGACCGCCCAGGCCACGGAGGAGATCCGAGGCAAGATTCAAGGCATCCAGCAGACCACCGGGCAGACAGTGCAGGAGATCGGACAGATCAGCAGCGTGATCAACGATGTGGATTCCATCGTGGGCAGCATCGCGGCGGCGGTGGAAGAGCAGTCCGTGACGACCCGCGACATCGCCGACAATGTTGGGCAGGCCTCCGTCGGAGTGCAGCAAGTCAACCAGAATGTCGCGCAGGCCGATGGGGTGCTGCGAACCATTGCCAAGGATGTGTCGTCGGTCAATGCCGCTTCGGGTGAAGTGGCCGAAACCGCCCAGTCCATGCATTCAAATTCGCAATCCCTGGCCCGCTTGGCCGAAAATCTCGATGAAATGGTGAGCAGGTTCAAGATCTAGACTACATTGTTGTACGCTCTTCGGACTGCATCAATAACACGTCGAAGTTCGTTTATTCCTGCGGGTTTGGTCATATGTGCGTCCATTCCCGCAGCAAGAAACGCTTCATGATCTTCCGTAACGGCGTATGATGTCAGGGCGATGATCGGCGTGCGCCGCCCTCCTCGTCGCATCTCTTGGGCGCGGATAAAGCGCGTGGCCTCGACGCCGTCCATGACAGGCATCTGGATATCCATGATGACGATATCGAAGTCTTCCTGCTCGTAAAGCGTAAGTGCCTCCTGACCGTTTTCGGCCGTGGCGATTTGAAAGCCGGCCTTGGTCAGCAGACTGGATACGGCAAAACGATTCACGGGATCGTCCTCTGCCAGGAGCACCTTGCCCGTTGCGCGTCCGGCCGGGCACTGCTGTTGCACCCTCTGAACCAGGGGTGCCGGCCCCAAGGGAAACGACAGGCTGAAATGAAATGTTGTTCCGACGTCGACTTCGGTTTCCACGGAAATCGACCCGCCCATGAAGTGAATGAGTTTTTTGCAAATGGAAAGACCCAGACCGGCACCTTGATAACTTCTGGTATATCCTTGAATGCCTTGAGTAAACGGCTCGAACAGATTTTTCAGCACGTCTGCCGGAATTCCGCAACCGGTATCCGCCACGCAAAAGTACAGCCTCGCATGATCCGGCCTAAGAGAGGATAGGACATGCGCTTCCACCGTCACAGAACCGTTAGAGGTGAACTTGAAGGCGTTACCCAGCAGATTGGTCAGCACCTGCGACAATCGCAGGGAGTCCCCGATGACGAATTCCGGCAAATGAGGGTCGCAATACAGGATAAGTTCAACGCCATCCTGCAACACGGTGGCAGGCCGGAATAAATCGATCGCTTGGGAGACAGTCTCGCGCAAGGCGAATGGTTCATTCTGCATACCGATCATTCCTGCCTCGACTCTGGAAAGATCGAGAATGTCCGAAAGCAAGCGGGTCAGGCGTATATTGGACTGGATGGCCAACGAAATGATCTTGCTTTGCTCGCCGTTGAGCGAGGTCGTCTGCAGCAACTGGAGCATACCCAGAATGCCGTTGAGCGGGGTTCGGATTTCATGGCTCATGTTGGCCAGGAACTCTGATTTGATGCGGCTTGCCGCTTCGGCCCTGCGCCGCGCATCGATGAGCGCATTTTCAGTTTGCTTGCGGGCCGTTATGTCGCGCGAAATTGTAAAGATAACAGACTCACCCCACAATGACACCACGCTGGCGCTGACTTCTGCATGATATAGGCTGCCGTCTTTGCGCCGATGTTTCGTTTCAATGATGTTGGTGTTCATCGAGTCGCGTGGGAGACCAAGGATCTGCTCCTGGGTCAGTTCTGCCTCAAATTCCCACGTATGCATTCCCTGCACTTCCTGCAGTGAGTAGCCCAGCATCTCTGCGAAGCGTTCATTGGCTTCGATGACGCGGTGCTCATGGTCGAATATGGCTATGCCATCATTGCTTTTCTGCATAAGCATCTTTCGCCGCAGCGATTCGTGCCGCAGTGCCTCAGAAGTGCGTTTGCGCTCGGTAATGTCCGAGGTTGTCTCGCAGATGGCGACAGGTTCACCCGTCGCATCGCGAATGACGCACATGCGGCAGTCTATGACAAATTCGCTGCCGTCCGGCGAACGGCGCGCTATTTCTCCCTTCCATTGGCCGTCATGCAGTGTTTTTTGCAAAATCTGATTTTGCGTCGTTTTTTCATTTGGAGTTTCATCCAAGGTTGAAGCACTTTGGATGTAGGACGCACCCCCGGAATTGTCGGGGGACTTGGCCAAAGCTTCGTTACGGTATAGAATATTCCCCTTTATATCAGTCACGCTAACGCATTCTTGGATCTGATCAAGAACCATCGCCTGCAGACGGTATTTCTCCTCCAAGTTCGCGTGATGCGTAATGTCCTGCATGGCCCCGATAATACGCAGAGATTTGCCGTATTCGTCCCTTATGGAGTACGCTTGGTCGATGATATTAGCATATGTGCCGTCCGATTTCAAAAAACGATATTCTTCCTGCCAGTAGGACTGCGACGGATCATTGAGGAAAGCTTCAAAACTGCTCTCCACTCTTTCACGGTCGCGCGGGTGTAGACATCCCCCCCACCAGATCATGAATTCGGCAAGGTTATTGCCTTCCGGACATCCGAATCGAACCTCTCCGGGTTCACTCCAGACATGTCCTCCGTTCGAAATATCCAAGTCCCAGATAACAGCGTTGGTGGCTTTTTGGGCCAGGCGCAGACGTTCCTCGCTCATGCGCAACGCATCGCCAAAACTCTTGCGGTCCGTGACCTCATCGCCCAGGGAGGTCACGTCCACAATGCGCCCCTGGGTACTTCGGCTCAGGATGTTACTCCAGGCGACAGTCCGCAACGTCCCATCGCGAGAGATGATGTCGTTTTCGCAGGTAAAAGAGTCCACCGTGGAATCATCGGCCATGAAGCCAAAGAACATCGTTCGGACATCGTCGCGCATGGCCGGCGCGACAATGAAATCGAACCAGTTCCGACCAAGAATCTCCTCACTCTTCCACCCGGTGAATTCGAGCAACTGCTGGTTCGCAAGAACGATTCTTCCTTCAGGATCGAGGGAAACGCAGAGTTGCGAGCTCAGTGATTGGATCTGCCTTACTTTGCGCTCCAAACGCTCCACATTTTCTTCAGCATTCATGCTGACTTCCAGAGCGGCGTGATCATTCTTCATGGTGTGATCCAAAAATGTTTGACTGCTTAAAAGTAATCCAGTTTCTCATGCTTCGCGATATGTTCTCATCTAAAGTCAAATTTTGCGTATCGGAAAGGCAATAGTCGTCATCCACGCCATCTTTTATGATTGAAAGTCCGGCACCGTGATTGAACGCGGTACGGCATCTCTCCAAACTTGGGGCATGCGCCACTGCGCCGCCCAGGCAACCAGATCCGCAGGAGGCATCGGGCGGGCGATACCATATCCTTGGCCGTAATCGCACCCCCACCGTATGAGCGGCACGCCGTGCTCGATTGTCTCCAGGCCTTCGGCAACAACCTCTCGGCCGAACGTGTGGGCCAAGCCAACGATATTTTCCACGAGCGCCCTGTCTTCTTTATTGCGCAGCATCTCGATGACAAAGGACCGATCTATCTTGACGTTGCTCACGGGGAGTTGGCGCATATAGGTGAGAGACGAGTAACCCGTACCAAAATCATCAAGAGAAAACCGCACTCCCAGTTCCATGCAGCCGCGAATGCGTTCATTAATTTCTTCGAGGTTTTCCAGAGCGGTGGTTTCAACTATTTCCAATTCGAGCACACCGGGATCTGTGTCGGGGTATTCGCGCAAGATGGCTTCAAGCCGCTCCACAAAATCAGTGCGTTGCAGGTGCAGACCAAAGACGTTGACGCTGACCTGAACATCGACACCTTCCTTGAACCATTTTTCGCGTTGTCGCAGCGCTTCGTGGATGATCCATTCACCGACCGGCAAGGTGAGATCCGAAGATTCGAGCACAGGCAGAAATTCATAAGGTTGCAGCAGGCCGCGTTTGGGATGCTGCCAACGCAACAGCGCCTCTACGCCGGCGAGTTTCCCGGAACGCAGATGGATCTTTGGTTGGTAGAAAAGTCGAAAGTGCCCTTCCTTCAGCGCCTCATCGAGACAATTGCGTAGGGACTGGTGTTCACGCAGACGCTGCTCGCTTTCAGCATCAAAATATCGCACGCAGTTTTTCCCGCTGCGTTTGGCCTCGTACATGGCTTGGCCGGCCTGGCGCAGAAGGACATCCGGCTCGTCAGTCATTTTGTTTGGATAGAGCGCAACGCCGGCACTAAAGGTGACCAGCTGAGTCGTCATACCAAAAGGCTGACACGTACCGACAGCTCGCAGCAAGCGAGAAATCGCGCCCTTGCTGTCACGTTCGCTTTCCAGATTACAGAAGAGGACGACAAACTCGTCACCGCCAAGCCGGGCCACAGTGTCGCTGGCACGCTTGCATTCCTCCAACCTCTTGGCCACTCCAATCAAGAACTGATCGCCTGTTTCCCTCCCTAAACGATCATTGATATCCTTGAATCCATCGAGGTCCAGGTAACACACGGACAGCAGCCGATTCTCCGACCTCTGACATTGGGCAATGGCCTGCCGCATCCGATCGGTCAAAAGCGCTCTGTTCGGCAATCCCGTCAGCTCATCGTAGTAGGCCAGATGCTCAAGTTGCCGTTGGCTTTCCTTGAGTTCAGTGACATCCGAGATCACGGCGGCGAAACGCACAATACGGCCCTTCACGTCCCGTATGGCGAAAATGCGCGAAAGCTGAACATATTGCGTTCCATCCTTGCGATGATTGACATGCTCTCCTTCCCAATGACCATTGATGTTAAGATCCTCCCACAGCTTTGCGTAGAACGTTGCATCCCCAATTTCCGATTGGAGAAAACGCAGATTCCGTCCTTTGACTTCTTCAGACGAATACCCCGTGATACTGGCGAAAGCCGGATTGGTTTCCAGAATCGATCCTTCCCGGTCCGTCACCATGATTCCCTCAATGACGCTTTGAAAAACTTCTTGCGCCAACAGCAAACGCTCCTCTGCAAATTTTCGAGCACTGACATCCTGAATCGTGCCGCTCATGCCGAGTGGTTGACCGTTCGCATCGAAGGTCAATTTGCCTAACCCATGCGTCCAAATGACTTTTCCATCAATGGGCCGGACAATGCGATATTCCCGGTCGAAGACCTGACGTTTCCCGAGTACCTCTTTGGAGAAATACTCTACCATCAATGCCCTTTCATCGGGATGAACTAAACGATGCCATCCCTCAATTGTCCGAGGATAGTCGGGACCTGTGCCGAAAATGGCATCGAGTTGCGGGGAAGACTGCCAATTCTCGCCGGGAATATCCAACTGGTAGGTGCCAAGCCTGCCGGCCTCCTCTGCGGCGACCAATGCATTGTCCCGTTCCCGAAGCTCTTTCAACGATGCCGCCAGGCGTTCGTTGCTTTTTATGAGCGAAACAGCATCGCGGACCTGACGCTTCCATTGGCGATACAGCAACACGGCAGAGATGTTTATGATGAGCAGAAACAATACCAGTAAAAAAAGGAAGATAGTAACAGTGTGACTCCAGCCTTCCAAGAATTCGTCCGTTGAAATACCGGCCAGGATCTGGATCGGGGCGTTATTCACTTTACGATAACTTAGGATTCGCTCCACCTCATCAAAAGGCGCGACCGTACGATAGGTCGCTTGGGTCAATCCTGCGGCCACGATGTCCCGTAATTGCTTTGAAACTTTTGAATCGCCGATTAAGGCTAGAGAATTCGTGTTTTGCACTGTTGACCGGGCAATAATCCCCAAATCTTCTGTGTGGCGCAGGGTCAGGGTTCCCAGGGAACCGAGCTCAAAGCCGGAGAGAACCTTGTCAAAGTACGATAGAGATTTCGGAACGATGACGATTCCAAGGAAGCGGCCATCACGGTCCAGAACTGCTCGAGCAAATACCATGACAAGATTACCTGTCAGACGGCTTTTAAGGGGCTTGGAGATATACAGTCCGGAAACTCTGCCCGCCTTTAACTCCTGAAAATAATTGCGGTCCGCCAGGCTAAAACTCGGTTGCCCCGCCTCGTCGCCATGAAAAGTGATCCGCCCCTCGGCGTCGACAAAGCTCCACCCTTCAGTTTCAGGCAACAATGCATGTTGGCGTTTGATCAGCGCGACAATGTGCTTGGCCCTAACGGTGTATTCATCTTCAAGATGATTGGCGATTTCATCGGCAACCGTGATCAATGAAAGATCGATCAGATTGACTTCGCTGCTCAGATGCAGATCAATAGCCAATGCTACACTCTGAGTCCGGATTTCCGCTTCACGGATTGTCCACTCGTAAAGTTTATGCAGGGTGCTGGCGACCACTATGATAGCCAAAAGATTCAACGCGAACATCGCGACCAAAATCAACATGCGAAAAGTGGGACGGACGGATAATACCATTGTACACCTAAAATCGATAGTCTTGGTCAGGGCCGCTAGTCTGGTGTGTGGAACGAGTGCGGAACTCTACAAACCGCATACTATTTTTTGTGTCATTACATCTTGGCGCGTTTTGAAATAACTCGATCATAACCAATGTCATAAATACCAGCAAGACAGCATAAGAAAAAGACCATTTCAGTCAGTATACTGAAATCCCACAAGGATTTTGGGTTCACCACCATTAAACCGGATCATACGGGGATACTGATCTGTCATGTCCCGCCGCAGCGGGAAAGAGTGGGGAAGCGGTAAAGCGGTCCATTGTCACAAACGTGAGACAAAGTGAAGTGCGAACATAACTGCACAGGATTCGCAAAAAGATACATCTCCTCATGCCTGCGCCCACGGTTCATGACGCAGCGCCAGACGTGGTGACCATGAGAGTCTTCTAAACGACGGAAAATGTAAACCAAAGCGAGACCTGATTACCATCCGACAGCCCTTTTTTTTCCGTTTTCGGATTTAAAAAGGTCAGCCTCTCGTTCCAACGCACCGGATTGCCCCGCAGCGAAGAATCGAGGGACCGACCTCTTTTTGAAATCAATCCGACGCAGCTCAATAGGCCGGCACCACCGAATAGCCTTTTTGCTGATATCCCAGTGACGCGATCCAGCCGTTATCCACCGGATGGATCTCGGGCGCGATCGATTCCGGTTTCACCCCCATGAGGCCGGCGGCGAACATGCAGACTTCGAGTCGAATCCCGTCCTTGGCCATGGCCGCGATGGTCCGGTCGAACTCTTCGAGCCGCTTCTTTTCTTCGGAAGAAAATTTCTCCCGCGCGTTTGACAGCAGCAACACCGACACATCCATGAAGACCACCACGAATTCCGGTTTCTCGGATACGGCCCGTATGGCCGGATCTTTGAACGTATCATGCACCAACTTCAGATGAATCAATGCGCTTTCCGTGTTCCCGTCCCTGAAATCGAAGATCGTGTTGACCGATGTAACCCCCTTCAGGGCCTCATATCCTTGGGCCGATGCCGAAACTCCAAGAAATCCAAGCAAGCAGAGGATAAAAAAAGCTGCAAGCGCTGAACTGACATAATTTTTCATGGCATACCTCCTTTGATTTGATACATGATTGCAGGCTGCTTGCGCGCCTACTTGAGCGTCGCCAATGCTTCGCCCAGTCGCTGCCGTTGTTCCGCGGTGGTCACTACCCCCAGCATGGCCTGATACCTGGGATGCTCAACCCCGGAGAAGATGTATTGCCAGCGGTAGGCGTCCAGAAACCCCGCTTTGAGATCCCGTGCCTTATCCGCCATGGATGAACCTGATATTTTAAGAAAATAATCGACGTCGGCTGCGCTTTGGGCCTGAAGAATGCCATCCACATCCGCGACCATGGCAATGAGTTCATCCACTGCCTGGTCGCGTTCCCGATCCGAAATCTTGGCGTTGACCCGCGCCCACTCCAGCTCATCGACAATGGCGTGGCTGGTCTCCTCCTTCCAGTGAAACAGGAAAATGTCCTTGTACAGTTCGGACAGATTGTCCTGCGGGGCGATGCTCTGCTTGTAGTGCTCCTGCGTGAACAGCTCGATCTCCAGAATCAGCCCCATCACCGCCCAGGTGGAATTCTTCAAGACGGCTTCCGCCACCGCGTCGGGGTCGGGCAGAAAGGTGTACCCTCGCGGCATGCCCGCCGCCATCATCGGTTCGATTTTGCGGAACAGCATCTGGTGTTTGAGCTCCTCGTCGCAAAAACGGACCAGCGATTCCAGGGCGACCTGGCTGCCAAGCCAATGATCACGGGTACAGTCGAGTATCTTCGCGGTGATGAATCGTTCCACGAATCCGAACATGTTGGCGTAGGTGCGGCCCTGAATCTGGCTGGCGAAGCGTTTGTCGTGCTCGGACATAAAGTCGAACCGATCGATTCTGGTCAGCCCGTCCGGCAGGAATTTCTGCGAATAATCAAACGGTCGACCGCGCAACACATCCTTGTCGATGTCCCACCGGACCCGTTTCGAGACCTCGATGCATTTTGCGTATCGTTCGATATCGAGCTCTGGCGATGGCTCCATGAGTGTCCTCCTTGCATTGGTCGTGATGAACCGGGCACCGAACCGTTTTTCGATCCGACAATGTCTGTTGTCGGCTGAGGAGGAGAATGGAGGAGAGATGGCTGTGGCTATTGAGCAGAATGAATTTCGAAAATCGAGCCGATCAAAAAAAATAATTCTTTTCGAAAACATGACAAGGGGAAGAAGGCAGCAGTTCGCTTCTTGACCCTCGGACAGCTATCAGCCGCCATCTTTACTCCTCCGCCTTGGCAGCCTAGGGTGCGCCTTCGCGGAGGTGCACGGTGAACGTCCTTCAGGCTATCCTGCCTATTTTCCTGCTTATTTTGATCGGGTTCGTGCTGCGACGGGCTGAGTTCCCCAGCGCCGGATTCTGGCCTCAGGCCGAGCGCTTGACCTACTACGCGCTTTTTCCGGCCCTGCTCGTCGACAAGCTGACCTCCATGCATGCCGGAGAACAACCGGTGCTGCTCATGGCGGTGACCCTGGCCGCAAGCATCTGTCTGCTGGCCGGGGTGCTCATGGCGGCGCGGCCCTGGCTGCAAAGCGACGGACCGGCCTTCACCTCCATCTTCCAGGGAGCCATCCGGCCCAACACCTATGTGGGCCTGTCCGCCGCCGGCGGGCTTTTCGGCGATGCGGGCCTGTCGCTTTCCGCCGTGGCCCTGATGACGATCATCCCTCTGGTCAACGTGCTCTGCGTTCTGGTGCTGACCAGACATGGCCGGGACACTACCGCGCACGGACTGCGGGGAACCTTGATACAGCTCGGGCGCAATCCGCTCATCCTCTCCTGCGCGGCGGGCTTCGCCTTGCAGGCCGCCGGCGTCACGCTGCCGGCGACAGTGCGGGAGGGCCTGCGCATCATGGGCAGCGCGTCGTTGCCCCTTGGCCTTTTGGCCGTAGGCGCTGGCCTCTCCTTCTCCGCCGCGCTGACGGGCTGGAAGGACATGGGAGCAAGCGCCCTCTTCAAGCTCCTGGCCCTGCCGCTGCTGGCCTTTGCGGTGGGACGAACGCTGGGACTCGGCGGGACGCCGCTGGGCATCTGCCTGATCTTCACGGCCGTTCCGGTCTCGGTCTCCTCCTACATACTGGCCCGCGTGCTCGGCGGAAACCACGAACGCATGGCCGCCATCATCACCGTGCAGACGCTGGCGGCGCTGGTGACGTTACCGCTGGTGCTGGGCGTGTTGCTTTGAACCAAAACGACGGCGCACCAACAAAAAAGCCCGGGCGCATGGAGCCTGGGCGAAAATGAACGCGAAGGATATGTGAAGATTCAGCCCTGTCAGCAAAATCTGGGGCAGATCAACTTCCTAAAATTTCAGAATAATTTTAAATATATGCTTGGGTAGTACCACGGGAGGCCACATGATCGACGGCCCTTGGAAATTCGATGCGGAGTGGTCTGACCATGGAAAGAAAGTACTCCGGAAAGATTCAAGATCTGGCCTAGTCCCCGCGCGCGTCATCGGCTCCCGACCGGAACGATCAATCCATTTCATCCACAATGTTTGAAGAATCTACGTCGCCATCCCATCCAAGAGATTGCCCCAATGACTGCACATTCTCTTCCATGACCTTAACGGCATGGAGTTGAAAAATTTCCAGATACAATACCACCAACTGTAATGTCTTCATCCAACTCTTTTGCAACGGTTTGTGATTTCTGATTTCTAATCCTGTCTTTCGTGATAAGAAACGGCCCGTATCCTAAGTCCGCGGGGTAGGAGATTGATGTCGTCATATGGCGCGATTATGTTGAATGTGACGGAACGTCGGTTATGGATTTTTTGCGCCGGGCAGATCTCTTATCCGGATTAATCAAGCGAATCAACAAAGTGCACCTAGGCATCGTCCGGCACAGGCGTTGTCATGGAGTTTGCATTGTTATGGCCACCCTAGCGTGCAGGAGTCGACTTCCAAATGGGATGGGTTGTTTCGTTTTGCCTGGTTCTCATATTTGAAGAGGGTGACACTATGAAAGATAAGGTAACAAAAGAACCACTTATCCAAGAACTTACAGAATTGCGTTCGCAATTCGCCACCTTGAAAAAATCGATGACTGAGTCAAAATCCGATATGCTTTTGACTGAGGAGGCCCTGAGCTACGCCGAAAGTATTCTGGAGACCATACGAGAACCGCTTCTGATTCTGGATAAAGACATGAAGGTTATCTCGGCAAGTTACAATTTTTATAACACCTTCAGTGTAAATCCTGATGAGACAATAGGGAGTGTTCTCTATGATCTTGGTAACAAGCAGTGGGATATTCCAAAACTACGGGAATTACTTGAGACAATAATTCCCCGAGAAACAAATTTTGGAAACTACGAAGTTGAACACGTTTTTGATTCCATCGGCAGACGGGTCATGCTTTTGAATGCCCGGCAGATTCAGCACTCCTCGGACAAACATCCGATCATCCTGCTGGCTATTGAGGATATCACTGAACGTAAGCGATTGGAAGATTTGCTAGCGGATTCTGAAGAGCGTTATCGACGTCTTTTTGAGACTGCCAATGATGGGATCGTGCTTCTAGAAAAACGTGAAGGGATGATAACTCATGCTAATCCGGCATTTGAAAAAATGTTCGGCTATAACGTGAAGGAAATTGTTGGTAAGCATCTAGATGATATTGGAATTTGTATCGAAAACAGTGATTTTCAAGTTATAATTCAAAAATTAAGAGAAACAGGTGTAATAAACTATGATGATGTCAGCATAAAAACAAATTTTAATCTTGATATTGATACAGATATATATCTCGTTGATAGAGCATCATTAGTACAATGTAATATCAGAGATATGACTCAGAATAAGATAAATTTAAAATCTCTTATACGAGCAAAAAAACAAGCTGAAATAGCGAACATGGCAAAATCCGAATTTCTCGCCAATATGAGCCATGAAATTCGCACCCCGCTCAACGGCATCATGGGCATGATTCAGCTTCTGGATGGCACACCCGTCGGTGCTGATCAAAATAAGTATATTGAGTTGGCTTTGACGTCGTGCAACCGCCTTACCCGTTTGCTTTCTGACATTCTGGACTTGTCTCGAATTGAAGCGGGCATGATGGAAATCCACGAATCAAAATTCCGGTTTGAAGATTTGCGTAGCTCAATCCTAGGACTCTTCGCCGTGGAATCCCTGACCAAAGCTGTCACTTTAAAATGCATTATTGATCCAACCATTCATCCCGAAGTTATTGGTGATGAAGGGAGGGTTCTTCAAATTTTATTCAATTTAGTTGGAAATGGCTTGAAGTTTACAAAAGAAGGTTCTGTCACTGTTGAATTAATTCCATTGAGATCCGAAAAAAAAGATGATTACAGAGTGCTGTTTACTGTTTCCGATACAGGAATCGGCATACACGAAGACAATCTTAATGACCTATTCAAGCCTTTTGTCCAAATAGAGAAATTCTATACCCGTAAGTACCAAGGAGCTGGGCTTGGCCTATCCATAGTTAAAAAACTCGTTCATTTAATGGGCGGAAGCATTGAAGTTGAAAGCATTGTCGGTGAAGGCACGTCAATAAACGTAGTTTTACCCTTCAAACAGTCGGTCGAAGCGAGCATATTAAAGCATCAAACCGTACAGATTATGGAAAACCAAAAATTACGCATTCTTCTGGCCGAAGACGATCCATCCAACCAGTTTGCAATGATCAAACTGCTGGAGAAGGCAGGATATCAAGTGATGCTGGCAGAGAATGGCGAGCAGACCGTTGACCTGCTTAAGATGCACGACTTTGACTGTATCCTTATGGATGTGCAGATGCCCGTGATGGACGGCGTGGAGGCGACGAAGATTATTCGTTCCTCAGCGGATATTGGCCCAAAAAAAGATATACCGATCATTGCCATGACCGCCTATGCCATGAGCGGAGATAGGGAAACATTCCTAAAATGCGGAATGAACGACTATGTTGGGAAACCGGTGCGAATGGATGATTTGGCGGTGACCCTGGACCGAGTTACCGCTTTCGGTCACCCGGGATGAACAGCGGATTATTGTTTGCGCTCAAAGCAAAAAAGCGTGCACAAAAAAGCTGGAGACATTCCGACCTTTAGCGCTAACAGCCTGATCCAAATCCCGAAATTGCCGAACAGGGGATTCCTCGACTCCACTCCCCAGATCCAACGTAAACGCCAAATATGACGAGGCTGGTCGAGCCAGAATCCAGTCGCAGTTTCAGGTCATGCAGAGGGCGGCGTAATCACGCAGGCAAACCAATCGCACGGAGCGCTAGCCACATACTTTCCGGAAGAACCCTTTTTTTGACGTACAGCATGCACCACAACGATTCAGTTTCCACTCGCCATATCGCTCAAATCGAATCCACAAAGCACAGTGGAGGGGACGAGGGGCGGATTTTGAATCTTGAATTTAACCATTCTCTGGCTCTTTCCAAGCAATAGGGATGGCAAATCACGTTGAACCGCCGCAACGTCGGCCCGAGCACGAGAAAAAGGTTTCCTGTCGAGGTCATCCAGAAAAATGGATGCATGGGCATTGCCACGGGAGGTCACATGATAGACGGACCCCGGAAATTTGATGAGGAGTGGTCAGGCCATGGAAAGAAGGTACTCCGAAAGAATTCAAGATTCGAGATCTGTCCCCGCCATTCTCTGTCGATGTCATCCACCGCAGTTAATCAGCTTTCGCGAAAGTGTACGTCTTTCTACCCCTTCGGGCCAATCTGAAAATACCAGAGCCCGTCATCTGTTTGAATACCTGCTCTTCTTTCATATGGTGGTCGCTGAAAGATAATGTCCCATCAGCTTTCAGTACTCTATGGAGTTCTTCCAGGACTTCGTTGGGGCGATCCAGATCATGGAAGACATCGTATAACAGAATCGTGTCTACACTCTTGTTTTGGAGACCAGTTCGGCAATCAGACTGGATTGTTGCGATGTTATTATACCTATTACTATTCGCCATTTCTTTGATCTCATGAATGGCAAGAGGATGCATGTCGAGCGCATAAATTTTACCGGAAGGCCCCACCAATTCTACAAGTGGGGGCAGGTAACCTCCTGGGCCACAGCCGAAGTCAAGAACAGTGAATCCAGGTTTAATTTCGGCTTCATTTAAAACATCAGCACGAGGTTGGATCAAATCCCGAATCGTAAACATAAGGCTCATGAGCCTGAAGCCCACGCCTGACATTGTCTTTTCCATAGCATCTTTCTCCTTCCTATTCTTTCTGCCAAACCGCAAACTCAGCAGTGCTTGTGCGGACCCGCATTCCAAATGGTGTGAGGAGGAGAAACAGATCGTGAATCTTGAATTTTACCATTCTCTGGCCCTTTCCCCAAACTGGAACGTATTGCGCAAATGTGGTTACAATAAAAATCACGGTAACAGCAAGTACTTCCTTTGTCATAGATGTGTCTATGGCTTCCGAGCACACCCCTATGATCTACCCGGCCATGCCGACGGTTGAATGTCTGGTACTCCGGAAAAATTCAAGATTCCAGATCAGACATCAGACCCCTTTGGTAGACATAAACGCCGTGTTCTTCCCCTATAAAGAACACTGATTTTGTCTTCTTGGCACCGAGCTTCTGCGCCACTCGTATGGAGGCATGGTTCATCGGATGAATCAGAGAGATGAGCCTCCTTTTTCCCAATGTATTTTCCCCATACTCTTTACAGGCCTTCGCGGCTTCGGTTGCGTAGCCATGGTTCCAATACACGGGTAGCATACGATATGATATCTCAGTTTCCACATCACCATTAATTTCTTGATGTAGAAGACCGGCAATGCCGACAAACTGCCCTCCTGATTTGAGCATGACTTTCCAAAAGCAATAACCGTATTCTGTGTAGTGATGGAGGATTTTCTCAACCATTTGCTGTGTCTCGTCGTAGCTGAGCACCTTCGGAAAGAACTCCATCACTTTTTTGTTGCCAGTCAGCAAATATACAAAATCAACGTCGGCGGCTGTCACTTTAATCAACTTTAAACGTTTGGTTTCCGTGATCACCCGCATTGTTTTCTACGCCTTTGCATAACAAGTGATTATAACGCGAGGGAGGATGGCCAGACCTTGAATCTTGAATTAACCAGTATCTGGCCCTTTCGCCAAACTGGATCGTATTTCGCAAACGTCTTTACAAGAAGAGTTGCGGTAACGGCAACTGCTTCTTTTGTCATACATATTTGTGTTTATGACTTCCGCCCCCCCGATGCCCTACCCGTCCATGCCGACGGTTGAATGCCTGCGTGTAGACGCTGTCGAGCTGGAGCACGGCTTTGGACAGACTGCCGTCCGGTATCTCCAGTAGCAGATGGAAATGATCGGTCATCAAACAATAGACATGGCAAATCACGTTGAACCGCAGCAACGTCGGCCCGAGCACGGAGAGAAAGGTCTCCTGTCGATGTCATCCAGAAAAATGGATGCATGGGCATTGCCACGGGAACTCACATGATAGACGGCCCCCGGAAATTCGATGCGGTGTGGTCAGGTCATGGAAAGAAGGTACTCCGATAAAATTCAAGATTGAAGTTCTGATCTTCGTCTTTCGCATTAGCTTGTTATCGTTTTCATAAGTTCCTGACCTAACCGGTCAGAAATAATTTAGCGTATATGATATTCATGCAAACAAGATAAATCCACATTCAGTGGGCGTAGTCTGTAAGCATGGTGCCCTCAGTTCCATCCAGCTCACACCGTAGGCACGGTCCCGCCGTCTATGACGTACTCGGTACCCGTGATCGATGCAGCACGCGGCGAGACTAGGAATGTGATTAAATCAGCCACTTCTTGCGGCCGAGCCGGGCGACCAAGCGGAATTCCACCAAGGGAATCCATGATGATCTTCTTCCCGCCAGCGTAATCCGTTCCAGCTTGATCTGCAATCCGCTCAGCGAACCGAACAGCTGCTTCAGTCTCAACCCAACCCGGAGAGACACGCACCACGCGAATGCCTTTCGGCGCAACCTCCTTCGACAAACTCTTGCTGTAGGTCGATAGCGCCGCTTTTGCTGCTGCATAAGCGGTAGTCGATTCCGGCAGTGGCAGTTCGTGCTGTATGGACGTGACGTGAATGACGACACCGGATCCCTGTTCGATCATTGAGGGGAGCAATGCTCGGTCTACACGTACAGCAGGCATCAGATTCAGATTGATCGCAGCTTCCCATTCCCCGTCATCCAGGCTCGCGAAGCCGCCAGCCGGTGCGTTCGATCCGCCGAGAACATTGATGATGATATCAATACCACCGAGACTATTTAGGACGGCATCCGCTACAGCTTGGCACCCATTCGCTGTAGTCAGATTAGCAGCGACATAAATAACGCCTTCGGGCGACACTTCGGGAACCGAACGCGCCGCTGCGACGACAGTAACGCCAGCATTGCGCAAAGACTCAACAACGGCTGCACCCACGCCCTTCGTGCCGCCCGTAACAAGCGCTCTGCGTCCATGGAGGTCAAGGTTAAGGCTCATAGGGTGATCTCCAGTGATACAATCTTGTCGCCTTCGACACTGAAGAAATATTGAAGGTCAACGGGGCTGCCAGGGAAGTTGCCGGTCACCCTGCTGGTAACGATGGTCTTGCCATCTTTGTCTTCGCACGCGAAAGGCTCGCTCGTGTAAATGTATTTCTTTGAGGTATCCGTTTTCCACTGCTTGATGGCGCTTAAGCCTTGGTAAGTGTGGCCTTCGTCCTTTACAACGGCGTTCTCAGCGAAGCATTGGGCAACCGCCTCGCTATCACCTCTGTCTGCGGCGAAATAAGCGTCAACAGGTTTTGGAAGATTGATAGGCATGCAGAGTACTCCTTCGTGTTTGATCGAATCACCCTGTGCGATCCGAATTGATAATTTGGGAAGATAAGACTAAAATTTTTAAATAAGCAACAACCCACTTAAAAGTAAGGTACTCACTTAAAAGTATGGAAAAAGAATTAACCCCCGCCTCGGCTGCCGATGGAGTTGGACAGGCGCTCAAGGTTCTCGAAGGGAAGTGGAAACTAGTGATCATGTTCCACTTATTCGGCGGTAAGTTATTGCGATTCTCCGAACTTGAAAGGGCAATTCCTGCCATCACACAGAAGATGTTGATTCAGCAGCTTCGCCAGATGGAAGCTGATGGCGTTGTTCGGCGGATCCTCCACCATCAAATACCGCCAAAGGTCGAATACGGCCTCACCGAGTGGGGCCAAGCTCTCTGCCCGGTGCTTGATGCGCTACTGAAATGGGCTGATCTACGCGATGAACTCCGTTAGACCAATCTAGATTACATCTATTTTATCAAGAAAACGCAGAACCCAAAGAAAAAAGGGATTTTAGCCTTTCGACTGAAATCCCTTACTTTCTAATGGCGGGCCGATGGGACTCGAACCCACGGCATCCGGCGTGACAGACCGGATTAAACCCTTAATGAAGACGCTTAACCATCTGTCTTTGTTAGCAGCATAGACACAATAATATTCATAGAGTTCAAACTTCTCATCCTTTGGGACTCGTGTGAGACACTTCAGTGCGGGAACTCATGTATCGGCATGCCGGAAGTTCACAAGTGCAGGAAGTATCTTATCTCGTAACAGCTTCACAACCTAGGAAAACATCTTAAAAGTCGTTCATCCGGTGCAAGCGTTCTTTTGCTCGATCAATGCGTATAGCAAATGATATTTTCGAACCGAACGCAATCAGTGATAGCCCTGTATTCATGCGAAATATCCGCATGAAACCTGTGACAATCTCCCTCGGATAATTTCTCAACCTTGTTCTCATAGAACAGTTCCATTGTTCCCTCACGCATTACAACGTGCTCGACAATGCCAGCCTGGTGGGCGTCCGATTTCTGATGGTGGCGATTGCTGAGTTTTACCTCGAACACTTCAATCCGCGTTTTCGGGCTGAACGGAAACAGGATGGTCACACTCATGTCCGGATCATCCGGGAACAGCGAATTATCGGGACTTGCCTGCGTTGCTTCTTCAAAGAAGGAAGAGAAGGACAGCCCTAGGCCGCTCGCAATTTTCCAGAGGGTCGCTATCGTCGGCACCGATTCCAGGCGTTCCATCTGCCCCAACATGGCCTTGGAAACACCTGTGGCCCTGGCCATGGCATCCAGGCTCATTTTCTCTTCTTTTCTGTACGTTTTCATTCTGTTGGCAATAATTGATCTGAAGTCGTGTTCCGGCATTATTTCACCTTGTGCGCTTTAACGCACAGTGCTAAAGTTTGGTCTGTGCGTTTTTGCGCACAATATCCGGATGTCTGTGCGTGTTCAATGAAAAAAGCCGAACCTGATGAGGTGATGCGATGGAAAAGGAATTGAGCGCCAGCGCGCTTCGAGTGCAGCAATATCTTGCTCAACGTGGCGAGCGGTTTGAAGTGAAGGAATTTGCCGATTCAACCAGAACGGCCCAGGAAGCCGCGGACAGCATCGGCTGCTCGGTTGCCCAGATCGCCAAATCCCTGGTTTTTGAAGACAGGAATTCCGGCGAACTGGTGCTTGTGATTGCGTCAGGCTCCAATCGCGTCGACACGGGGAAGATTGCCGATGCCACCGATTGCCGGCTGAAGCAGGCAAAGGCGAATATGGTCAAGCCGAAAACCGGCTATGCCATTGGCGGTATCCCCCCTGTCGGGCACAATGAACCTTTGAAGACGTTTCTGGATGAGGACTTGAAGCGCTTTAACACGATATGGGCCGCCGCAGGGACTCCTTTCGCGGTCTTTCAATTGACTCCCGCATCCCTCGAAAAACTGACCTGCGGGCAATGGCTGGATTTGCGGCTCGTGTCGTAACGGGGAAGCGGGGCAGATTGGATTCGTGGGAAATCTGGGTAGATCATGATTCTTGAATTTCTCATTTCTAACTCCACCCATCAACTGAGTTTGTAAAATGACGCTACAAAAAAAGTTTCCGCAACGGCAAGGGCTTCATTGTTATGCGCGCCGATTCTGCAACCAACTTGTTAATTTTGAATTCTTTTTCCAATATGGCATCCCAATATAAATCAAGATCTGAGCCTTTTTTCGCATATGACCCTGCGTAGCGTCACGCCGGTTCCCGAAGGGTATTCAGCTGCGGGATTGGGGTGCGGGCGAGTCCAGTGCAAGGCTTTTCTGACCATTTTGGTATATATGTTCTCGTCTTTGGTAACTGGTGTTGCCGATTTCAGGAGGGGGTGCTAGGAGTCCGCATTGGTCTGTTCCCAGCGGGGACACATGGAATCACTCAGCAAACGGACGAGACAATGCCCAGTTTTGACGACATCGTGAATGAACTCCAGGAAAAAATTTTTGATGAAGCGGCTCAGGCCTACGGTCAGGCCGGGTTTGAACGCTGGCGCAACAAGCCGTATCTCGGCCGGCCGGCCAAGGCCGAGTACATGGGCGCATCTACCGGCACGTGTGGCGATACCATTCGCATCTTCCTGCACATCGAAAACGATCTGGTCTGTGACGCGGGATTCGGCACCGACGGCTGCGGCTCCAGCCAGATCAGCGGATCCATGGCTGCGGAACTGGCCATGAACAAGACCTGCGAAGAGGTGGCTGCCATCACGGGCGAGACCGTACTGGAAGCCTTGGGCGGACCGGACTGCATGCCCGAAGAAGACCGCCATTGCACCCGGCTGGCCGCCAACGCGCTGCACGAGGCACTGGGAGATTACTACTTTAAGACGCTGGGTGCGCGAGAACGTTGAAGACTCCACACTTCGACCACACCCCTCTGATACGACAAAAGCCACCCGTCTCCGGATGGCTTTTTTTCCAAGTCAAAGAACGGGTCGCCGGAGCCGCATGAACCCACGGCGGAACCCACAATCGGGTAGGAGGCGGGGTCACCCCCGCCGTCCTCCCACACCACCGTACGTACGGTTCCGTGTACGGCGCAGGGAGAAGTGTCCTTTTGTATGGTTATCAGATCTTGAATCTTGAATTTTACCATTTTCTGACCCTTTCTCCAAACTGAAACTTATTGCGTAAATGTCGTTACAAGAAAAGTTGCGGTAACGGCAAATGCTTCTTTTGTCATACATATTTGTGTTTATGACTTCCGCCCCACCCCGATGCCCTACCCGGCCATGCCGACGATTGAATGCTCGCGTGTAGACGCTGTCGAACTGGTCGGCTTTGGACAGACTGCCGTCCGGTATCTCAAGCAGCAGATGGAAGTGATTGGTCATCAAGCAATAGGAATGGCAAATCACGTTGAACCGCCGCAACGTCGGCCCGAGCACGGAGAAAAAGGTTTCCTGTCGATGTCATCCTTGAAAATGGATGCTTGGGTTTTGCCACGGGAGGTCACAGGATAGACGGCCCCCCGGAGATTTGATGCGGAGTGGTCAGGCCATGGAAAGAAGGTACTTCGAAAAATTCAAGATTCAAGAACTGACCCCAGTCCCCTCTGCATTTCCCAATGAACAAGCTGGACGCGGCCAGTGTATAGTTCTGCCCTGCTAGTCAAAATCTGCAATTTCAAGAAGGGAAAGATTATCAAGCCAGCCCATTGTACAGGAAGAAACAGGCAGGGCGACGCCTGACTGACAGGAAGTTAGGAAAAATCCGTGCGCACAGACAAAAAATTGCACTGTCGTCCGCCCCTGACGACTCGCGCTTTCTGCGCTGACCTGCCCTTCAAAATTGGGTACGGATATACATAACTACATATTCTTACCCAACTATTTAAGCTAATTTGTAAGTCATTGTGAGTATTTCATATCGTACCTTCGCGATGTAATTGTCGTGGATTCAATTCCATCCATATAGTAATGGAGGATGTCAATCCGTGACAAGCTATTCCAGGCTCAATGAAGAAGAGAGAAAGTATGTTTTGATTAATCCTGTCCGAAGTTATGTAATCAAAGAATGTCAGGATGACGCTGAACGTGAAACGGAACGGCGTTTTGGATATAATGGTCGCAATGACGAGACAGATGCTTTTCGGCATTGTATGTGGTCAGGGCTGATATCCAAACGCATCAGCCACAGTGAGGCAATAAAATTTACAACCATGCACGAAATGCAGGACGGAAATGACTTTGCTGAGAAGAGCATGGATCTCCATAACAACAAGGTTGGAGCAGAAATTGGCCAGAATGTTGGAAGCGAGAGGTCAATCGCCGATGAATGTTACAAAGCTCTTCAGGAAGGCAAACTCAAATATTACTAATCATCTTAGCCGGTTTATTTGCTGTGTTTCGATCATTGTAATGGCGGCATCGTGCTCTTCACTGAATAATCGCCAGGAGTCATTGGCAAAACTTGGCAATGCCGAATTCAATCCGGATGTATGGGCAATTTCGAATGAGTATGTTCGCGGGACGATGATTCATGATTTTCTTAAACAAAATTCGCCTATCACAGACAAAGACAGGTCTTTCATCATACATCAGTTGGGAAATAGCACGGCATACTTTGAGTATGACGTGAACCCGGCATACTACATCGGGAGCAGTCCGAAAGCTGGCCATCTCAAGGCGCATCTTGTTGCGTTCATCATCGACCAAAAGACTGGAAAAGTACGCGATATTCAGGTTTATCCAGAGTTGGAATGAGGACGTTCTCTGCAAGAAAAAGAGTCGTAATGACCTGCTCAGGCAGCCCAGGCAAAAGAAAAGCCACCTGTTGCCGGATGGCCTTTCTTCAAGAACAAATGCGGGCTCTGGAGCGCCAATAATCCACAAAAGACCCACAAAAAGAAGAAGGGTTTAAGACCATTAGCTCTTAAACCCTTGATTTCTTTGGCGGGGCCGATGGGACTCGAACCCACGGCCTCCGGCGTGACGGGACGATGAATGCCGCTTTACCCTGCCGTATTTCAGCTAGTTACGTAGCTTCGCGTAGCCTCGTGTGGGTTCCCGTGGGTTTAAAAACCCACAAAAAACCCACACATAAACCATTTCAATAATGTCATAACGTGCCGGTCAGCCGCGTGCGAAGCGCGTCGGCTGGAGTGGCTGGTTATATCTATTTCCTACGATTTCCAAATAATTTAATCCAAAGAGCGAAGCCTTTTTGTTGGAGTCTGTACTCACCTATCTTGGATGGGTTTTTTAGGATTATTTTTCTATTTGTTAAGGCTTGTAAGGCATTATTGAGAGTTTGTTCAGAACCTGAGAATTTGCTGCGTATATCACTTTTTTTAATCCATGAATTCATATTCTCTGCCATTATTGCAAGTACTTGTCTGTACTCGTCCGATTTTATTTGTTCATGGTAAGCTGAGGCATAATATCGCGTTCCAAGAGCATCTATTGCACCGCCTTCACAAAATGCTCCATCCAACACATCATCTTCAGATATTTCCCCATCAGAGTTATATTCGAATGCAGAATATGCAAACTGTTGTATAAAATGAGGGTACCCTTCGGAAAGACTCGATATCTGTCGCTTTGCAAGTTCAGTGATAGTTGTTTTGGTTTCGTTAATTTTATTGCCCGCATCAAGGCCTTTTTGGATCACATAGTAGCGATCATCTGGGCTAAGCTCTAAAATATTTAAAGGGATGAATAATCTTAGAGAGGATTCGTGGGACTTTGAAAGCTTATCAATAACCTCGGGAAGTCCTGCAACAACAAACATGATGTTATTGCATTCATGTTTTTGAAGAAGCTCTGTTACGACTTTAAGAAAATAGCCTATATGAAGGCTTGGACATGCGTTATCAACTTCATCAAGAAAGAAAACAATTCCATCTTTTGCTTCTTCGCCCTTTTCAGGTTTAGTAACCCGCTTGCATGTTTCAGCAAGCGACCAGGCAAAATCATCAAGCAAAATATCAGCATTATCTATCTCGGCCTTTTTTTCAACACCGGAATCCATTACTTTAATTCGCTGGACAAATGACCATGTATCGGAGAGAAATTTTCTAACTGTGTCGATCTTGCCAATAGACCTTTCAATATTTTTGTTTATCAGTCTTATGAGTGTCACAAGATCAGTTCGATCAGAAATAACTATATTTATAGATATGAAATTAAAATGATCATAATCTGGACTTTTTATTTCCCCTGTCGCTGTTGGCTTTATTATAAATAGCAATGAAGATTTACCAATTCCACGTTCCCCAGTAATTAGAAAATTTTGCGGGTTTTTATTTTTTGTTTGGAAAAGGCCCTTCTCCATTGCTTCTATCTCTTTTAAGCGACCAGCAAACATTGCAGTAGGCACAGGACTATTTGGTTTAAAGGGATTTATTTTCATCACGTTTTCTCCTCAACTGATATAACGCCGCATTCAGCGGCTTGTCCGCTGCAATGTCTTGTTATACATATTTAAGAATTCCACATACTTAAGCATTCCATTCAAGTACCGCATACTAGAAGAATCTTTCCATGGCTTCTCTAGAGCATCACGAAATCTTACCGATAGCTTTTCCCGTTCTTCCGCCGTTGAAGAATCAAGAAGGCCCTGTAAAACAGATACGGTATCTGATTTCAATAGAGCTTGGGCCAAAATAGACTCAGCATTCAATGTGTTATCTATGTTTTTTGTAAATTCAACACTCAAATCTTCTCGCCGTTTACAAATATCTAAAGCAACAAGATCCATGACTGGATTTCTCAGCTTTTCATCACTTTGTTCTTTAACGCTTATAGACCCAACACTAAGCAATTTAGATATAAGAGAAATGGTGTTGGCAGGCGTGGTGGCGGCTAAAAATAGGTAACTCTTCGCACCAAGAACTCCAAATTCTGATGAAAATTCTGTGGGCGGATAAACGATAATTTTATTTTCACTTTTGCTTATGAGCCCAGAGAACAATAGCCAGCCAATAAGCTTTGCAGGGTATCCTTTTGGTGTGGTGCCATCTTTATTTGAATAAACGCCATTTAAAACATTCTCATACTGATTATTCGTTAAGTATTTATTGCCTTTACTAGAAGAAATATCTTTCAACTTCAAATAAACCACATGCTCTTTGAAATGCGCCCGTATAACGTCTTCAGGTTTATTTCCGGATTGCATTCTTTCATACTTACCGCTGGGGTGCTTTTTAATTAATGAAAGCGACTGCAAATCCATGAGTATGTTTACCAGGGTTCCTTTCTTATAACCAGAAATACCGAGCAAATCATCAAAAGTATAATCGCAGTTTTCATTTAGCTTCCTTAAGGTGGTAACGGCCATATTAACGCTGGCCGCAGGCATATACGACCAAGGTATTACAGGAGCCTCGTTAGTAATTAAGTAGTCTCTAAATACATCCCAATAGACAGATACTTTTTCACCAGTTTTAATAAATAGTCGGTCAGAAATTAAATTATACACTGTCTGTTGACCAAACTCTTTGGTAGCTTGATAGTGATCAATAGGTGAATTACTTGCTACGTATCGTAGGCACGCAACCTCCTTGTCGGGCCTTTCCAAATCTTCATCAAAAAGGGATTTTATTTGCAACTGAGTGATGAGCAGCTCTTCTTGGGATACTTTTTCAGTAATCTTTTTGAATATATGTATGCAAAGCTTTTTTAGAAGCCAAGGAAGACCTTGAGACTGCTGGATAACTCTGGTTCGAAGAGATTTATTAAGCCTAATTCCGACACTTTTTTCGAAACTTGAAATCAGTTTCGAAGAGTCTGACACGTCAAAGGCATCAATCCTTTTATCAATTCTTCGGTCTTTCAACTTTGACCACATAGAGTATGCAGGATTTTCCTCTCCTAAAGTAATCCCGCTTCGCCAAGAAAATCCAACAACAAAATTTTCTCTTTCAGAAGACACATCTATCGCAAAGCGCTCAAAAGCTCTAAAAAGGCCGAATAGCTCCTCTTTCATGAAAACTTCTTCGAATTGATCGAAGAATATAACTAGAACCTTTTCGTTTTTTTGCAAATATTCCGAGCACTCAATGAAGCCTGATCCAGAAGTTATATCTTCAATATTCTCAACTTGAAACTTTCCATGAAACTCAATAAATCCATCATGAATAGCACTTTCGAAAGCTTTAACAACAGCTTCTGCTACAAATCTGGCCCCTCTAGCCGACCTCACATCGACTGGATATAGGTAAAATTTATTCTTCCACTTTTTGTTTTTGAAGCGCTCAGAAAGAAATGCAACTAGCGAGGATTTTCCGTTACCCGACGATCCGATTATCGACAATATTCTTGTATCTGTATTGTTGTTTTTTACAGCATCAAAGTAATCCCACATTTCTTTCTGGACAACATCGCGCCCGACGAAGTCAGATGGCTTACAAGGCTTTGGATCCATGATGTCGTCAGCAACGATTATTCCACTAACCACCTCCCTGGAACTCTGTAACAATATCTTTTTGGATTCAGTGCCTTTAGAGGTTAGTGGAATAATAGGGATGTTTTCAAAAGCATTTTGCGTGTCAAGAATTTCACGAATTCTATCGCAATCAATCTCGATGTTACCTGACGAAACTAGTAGACAATCTGTAACCCCGTCTTTCATCTCCTGAAAAATCCATGTAAATGGCAATTCAGGGTGAATTAACAGAGTGGCGTGAGTTATGTTTGCCGCAATTAATGATTCTTCGTACTCTTGTACTTTTCCAGAAACAATCAGAGCATTCAGTATCTCTTCAAGTCCGTAGAACGAATAGTCACACCCTTCCATATCACGGTATGTCTCGTAAGCGCCTTGCGCATCCTTGCCTAACTTAGCGGTTGAAAATAGTGCAATTCTATCTATCTTAGCTCTTGTAGCCTGCGCAAAGCACAGATCTACAACGCCTGCATCAATCTTCTTGGAGTTGTAAAACTTACACTCTACATAAACGCTCTTTCCAGAAGGAGTATGTTTGGCCAGAATATCGATTTCCATGCCAGTCTTACGTATTTCGAAATTTGATATTTCATAAGACTGTTTCTTTAATATGTCAGCACAGATTTTTTCAAAGAAAGCTCCCTTCTTTGATTCTGAATAACACTCTGGCACTACAATTAAAGCATCTCTTTCGATTGGAATTGCTCTGTTCATCTGCATCCTTAGGTATTAGCTATATTAAATCGTATAACGCCGCCAACACGCGCGGCTTTGTAATGTAGGCGAAGCCGCAATGAAAAAAGACGTCGCCGTGATTGGCATTGTTAGCCATTAATTTTCGTCCTCAATAAACTTTTTGAGTATTTGGTATGTAGGAGTGAGCTTACCTTGCCCACCCGTATAGTCAAAATAGCCACCTGTAAACATTTCATAACAACCAGTTCTCGCAATTCTGTTCATAAAATTTACAACCTGCTCGTGCGGAATATTAAGCTCGCGAGCCAATCTGCTTTCAAATTCATCCCAGAATTGAATTGTCCATTGCAGGTCGTTTTGTTCTTCTGTTTTAGGTGTTTTGCTATATTCATCAAGTGTCTTCAGTGCCAAAATCTCGCGATAGCTAAGTTCATCTAAAATTTTGAGATAATCTTCATACTCATCAATGTCTTTGATCTCATCTTCTGTAAGCGAACTTTTCAATAAGCGTGCGAACATTCTAATTTTTTCTCGACGCCGTGAATTCAGTGCATACTTTGTCGTTGCATAATATGCATGCAGGAAATCTTCAGACTCTAATAGTTTTTCATCAACAACAACGTCACCTTTGGATAGCTCATCAAAAAACGCTACAGCTCGCTCTTCCTGGATGTTTTCCAGCGTTTTGGTGAGCACAACATCTATGGCGCTACCTATACCAAATGGCACAAGTTGAATTAATCCGCGTATTACGCGATTTGATTCATATTTCTTAAGTAATGGATGTAACTTATTCATATTTTATTTGGCTAACAAGTAATTATCTTGTTTCTGGTTAACAACGCCGTCTAGAAAATATTCCATACAAAGACAGCCATCAAGTAGTCATTTTCTAACTGGCTAACACCGCATCCTTCAGGTTAACCAGAAATTTGATAACTCCATGACAACTTACTACTCTAGGCTTTCCTGTTCTCTGTTCAAGGGGAAAAGGGTCAGATCGAAAGCGCCGGTAAAAGCCGGCAGGGTGCAGGAGGTGCAAGTCCTCTACAAGGCAAAGGTTAGCGACCAGCCATGGCCCCGAGTCATGCGTCGGCCACTCGTGAGGGTGGCGGCGAAGCGTTGACAGGGGGCGTGCAGGCCAGGCGATCGAGCTCCGAAATCACCCATTTTGGGTCGCCGACCTTGTGATTTGATGGGGAAGGCCGCACGAGGAGTCGCGCTATCGCAAGCGACGCATCGGACCCACGAGGGGGACGATGGTCAGATCTTGAATCTTGAATTTAACCATTTTCTGGCTCTTTCTCCGAACTGGAGTTTATTACGCAGACGTTTTTACAAGAAAAGTTGCGGTAACGGCAAGCCCTTCTTTTGTCATACGTATTTTATGCAGAACCATCATGAACTGCATAGGTAGATCAGGCAAAAGAAAATCCACCCGTTGCCGGATCAAGGAAACTGCTCGCTGTCCATGTTGCATTCATCTGATCCGTCGGATTTTGAAAAAATACAAAATTAAACAGCCTATAAAATTAACCTTGGGAAGCCACAGACTGAGCGGCTTCCCAAAAATTTGGCCTCTAACGGTAATAAAATAATTCGAATCGTGGCGAGCAGGGTCAGATCTTGCGTGGCGAGCAGGGTCAGATCTTGAATCTTGAATTTAATCATTTTCTGACTCTTTCTCCGAACGGGAGCTTATTACGCAGTCGTCTTTACAAGAAAAGTTGCGGCAACGGCAACTACTTCCTTTGTCATACATATTTGTGTTTATGACTTCCGACCCACCCCTATGCCCTACCCGGCCATGCCGACGGTTGAATGCCTGCGTGTAGACGCTATCGAGCTGGCGCACGGCTTTGGACAGACTGCCGTCCGGTATCTCTAGCAGTAGATGGAAGTGATAGGTCATCAAACAATAGAGATGGCAAATCACGTAAACCGCCGCAACGCCAGCCCGAGCACGGAGAGAAAGGTTTCCTATCGATGTCATCCAGGAAGATGGCTGTTTGGGCTTTGCCACGGGAGGTCACATGATAGACGGCCCCCGGAGATTTGATTCGGCGGAGTAGTCAGGGCATGGAACGAAGGTACTCCGGATAATTCAAGATTCAAGATCTGACCGCGGTGCTGCCCCGTTTTCTTCCATTTCCGAATATAGTTGTTCAAGCTCATCGATAACTAATGCTTTCCCGGAATCCGATTGAAATGCGTCCAAATAGTCACCTACTAGACCCGGATCAAATTCGAGAGGTTCTATACTTCTTAAGAAACACAGATATCCAGATGACGATTTTGTGTTCATAAAAAACACAAGCAACTCCTTCCAAAGAACATCTTCGTAAGCAATGTCAACTTCGCGAAGAAAAACGGATTCAGCCTTTGACCCATGCCGAAGTTCATACGTGTATAAATTAATTTGTATAGCACGATCACTTATGATTTGGTAAAGCTTTCTAGAGATAGCAAGAGTAGTTCTTCGAACAAATTTACGGTACCGGTCTTCATTATGATTCCCTATAAACGGTGTGTCATTGAGAAAGGACACTTGGAGGTGCTTTTCTAACCAATTGAAAATTGCTTTCCGTTCTTTTTTAGCGTCGTACACAGACGTAAGAGAAAATCGATCATAGCGAAGCGTTTTGTAGAACCGCCCGAGCATACTCAATAATTCAACCTGTGGCGGACCCAGGTTGACTTGCGTGTGCTTTCTAAGGCGAGCAAGAAGATCTAAATGGTTGTGAGTTATTAGTGACCTTTCTAACTCTTCCTGGTTGGTTGAGTCATCATGTTCATATAAAACCACTGCAATCTTAAGAAGCCGCTCGATCCCGACAGAAAGATCGTAAAGAAACTCGAAAAGTTCTTCAGTGAAATCCAGGCTTTTCATTTCATGATAACGACGCAACCCGTTATAGATGAAAACTCCGGAAACGCTAAGCTCTTCACCGAGCTTAAAGTTCTTCCAAAAATCTGATGGATTCATGATCACCAACCCAGTACGGCGATTCGGACTTCTGTGCCCAACGTCCGGCTCACCGGACCCGCGCTTTTTGCGGGTTCCGCGTGTAGACGGTGGTTATGCGCTTGATTTATTAAAGTATTTTATTCTTCTCTCTTCTATTAAATTGTGTACACCTTGCAGTGTGTTGAAAGCAAATAGAGCATCATTTTCGTTTACATCTTTGTTTTTATGAACCACATCATTCCGTAGTTTTCTTACTCGATTTAAATCTCCAATCAGTTGTTTCTCCTTTTCTGTCATGTCAGAAATTAACGTTGGCAACTCTATATTTATTAAATAACTTACAGGTATTTCTTTTTCGTAGTCATCCAATTTGTTCTTCGAAATACCTTTCGAAATTTTGAAATCTCTTAAAAATCTTGATATAAGAGACTCACATATAATAAATGAGTCAAGCAACCCAAATTTGAAATTATTATAAACGCTAATGTCTCTTCCTATTCTTATTATTGATTCTGTTGTTTCGTTGCCACTTAGTAAGGAGTCTGATGACAGTAATCTTTGAAGATTATTTGAAAGATCTATTATGGAGTTTTCATCGAAAGTAGGAACGCTTTCTGTTAGATCGTGAAATTTAAAGATCCCTAAGCTTAACGATAAATTTCTTGATGAAAATAATTTATCTTTGAGCGATAGTTTATTATCAGCCTCCGTAAACTTGTGGAAATATCTTCGAGTATAATACCTTTTGCTTTGAAACTCTGATGATAGAGGAATACTTAGATCTCTTGCAATGCTCCTATATTTACAAATGAAAAAATCTATTACTTCTGTATGAAGCATTTCATCGACATAAGATTTTTCTTTTTGAATAGATTCATGGACGACAAGAAGTACTGTGTGGTACTTTGTAAACAATACCCTTCCTTCAAGATGATCAACCAGAACCCTTCTGTGGCAACTCAATGGGCCTGTATCATAATCAATTTTGAGCCCTTTACTGTTTTCAACTTCATATAATGGTCTTGAGGGCTTACCTTCTTTTAGGTCATTGTTAAAATCAATAGCATTTACTGATTCGATATGTCTATCGATTGCAATACCAATGAGTTTGTTTTTATAAGTAAAGTCGAACCATTGCTTATTATTTAGTGAAATATATCCGGGGTAAATAAATTCGGTGTATAATGCGCCACTATTTTTCATGATTCATTTAATAGCATAACGCTCGTAACACTTGCCCGAAAAAGCGTAGCTTTTTTGGGTCGAGTGCTTACGATTGTTAAGTGCGAATTCATACAGGTTTCATTTTGTTTTTTCGAGATTCTAATAGTTCTTTGTATTCATTTATATTTGCAATATCAAAAGGTGTTCCACAGCGGTAAACAGAGTAAATGTGCTCTAAACCCTGCCCATCAGATAGAAATACTATTCGTTTTGCTCGTACTTCTCTTTCATAATATTCTATTACTTTATCTTCTATCATCTTTTGGTTTATGCGGATTTCATTTTCGACGCCATCAGGCTGGGGGTTTTTGAAGATTAGCATCACTTCAACTTTATAGAATTCATTTTGAAAGATGAAGATGAATTGATAATGTTGTTCTTCTTTACTTTTACTTTTCTTTTTTTGAATTATGCTTTTTAATGCGGCCCAAGCATCCTTTCCTGCCTCCCCCAAAAAACCATTAAAAAAACCTGAGGCAGCAAATATTCCAACACCGACCAAGATCGTAAGAGTACTTATTGGCTCAACAGATTTTTTTAGCTCAAATTGAACCTTGCCATTTTCGTCAAATTTTCTTTGTAGATCCTCAACATCTTCAACTAAATCTTCTAACTCATAGCTACGGTCATATGCGACAGTTACTGAACCTATATCCTGATAGTGAATAGCTAACTCCCGATCTCCAAGTTCGTTTTCTTTTTCTATGTCATCGAACTCGAATAAAGAAAATTCCCCCATCAGCCAATTTACATCTTGGTGATTGATGAGTTCTGCTTTCTCCATTCTGCCAATAGGTGGCATTGAAAAATCATGCTCACATTGAGATACGATCACCTTACTATTAGTTTGATCCTTCATCCCAATAAGAGCTTCAACGCTCATTTTATGTCCATGTGCATCTACTTGATCGTTTGAGAGGGAAACTATCTTTTTCTTCATATTAGCTCTTATGATGTTGATTACTTCAAGCACTTAACGCCGCATTCAGCGGCTTGTCCGCTGTAATGCCTTGTTAGGCTCGGTTCCACAATGTTGATTTAAACTTCTTTATGAACGCAAGCTCTTCAACACATTCATATGGAATATTGTCTTCTCCAAATACAGTAACTAGTGGCGACTTCCTTGCGTAGAGAAAATAGCGGTACCCATGATCCATTCCTTTTCGAAGTAAGGCCGCATTTTTTAGGCCGGCACAACTACCGCCATGAAATCCTCCCAGATGCTGGTCACATCGCGCTTTTAGAGTCTTTCCAGCTTTCCCGACATAAACCACAGTATGAGCGTGTTCTGTTACTTCCACCCATAGATAGACGAAACCATGTTCACTGCTTGCTGCTTGGAGTTTGAAACTATATCTATCATTGAGACGGCAAATTTCTCCTGCCTCTATGAAACTGTATTCGTTTGTTAATTTTAAAAAATCAGACTTGTTCATAAGAGCCTAACAAGTAATTATCTAGTTTCTGGTTAACAACGCCGTCTAGAAGATATTCCATACAAAGACAGCCATCAAACAGTCATTTTCTAACTGGCTAACACCGCATCCTTCAGGTTAGCCAGAAATCTGATAACTCCAAATCGTCCTGAAAACTTGCCGTGGAACGTTTCAACCGTTCGTCCTAGCCTTAAAAACGCAATCTCTCTCTTCCTTCGCTTGACTGATTTTGACAAACTTTGCAATATCGGTTGCAAATCTCTTTTTCTCGATGGCCTCAAGATACAATATAGGTGAAGAGA
>Ga0265295_1001348_pt1 | contig 43440 bp, 36 predicted proteins | sample Munlansysbiofilm_FD_192503 | JGI IMG/M metagenome (GOLD analysis project Ga0265295, IMG submission 192503) | Leachate microbial communities from a municipal landfill in Southern Ontario, Canada - Methane capture system biofilm | ecosystem: Engineered > Solid waste > Landfill > Unclassified ... | reverse complement strand
ATAGAAACTTTCAAACGCGGGTGGTGGCTTAAGCCACCACCCGACTCGCTGGTGAGCAACTCCCGGATTCTGCTGATGATTTTTTTCCGGATTCAGATGGTGAAAATGGCCGGATTATCCAATATTATAAGACATTCTCTTGCAAGTAGTTAATTTGTCTTATTTTACAAAACAAAATATTACCGACTATAAGAAATCAAGAGGTTTCCAATTATTAATTTCATCCTTCTGGAGGATACTGCAAGAGGAGACGGACAAAGGGAAATGAACAGAACAACCCTCTCTCTGGTTCTAATCTTCTTGGGAGTCCTCATCGGCTGCAAGGGCGAGCCGGATGTCTTCACGAATCTTGATCCAGATGCCATCGAAGAGTGGTTCGACTCCTCCCTTGCCATAGAAACACCCCCCTTGGTCTTCACCCATCTGCCGGTACTCCCAACAGATCTGGGCAAGGTATACCCTTTGGGCATGGCAGGATCGCATGTTTTTCCTGCCGATCACATATATCTTGAGCAAACAGCCAGAGAGATAGTGGAGGAAGGAGAACCATTGCAGGCCTCAGTCTATGCCCCTGCTGGAGGCAAGATTCACTACATAGAAACTCCTGAGGATTCTTCTTCCGCCTACAACGACTACAGCATTCGTATTGCCGTATCAAAGAACGTGAGCTATGTGTTTGGGCATATCATGCTTGAAACAGACCCAAATCATGAGGACTATCTTCGTGTCGGTGATGTGGTGGAAGCCGGTGATCGCCTGGGTTCCTTCAATCCATCGAGCAATCTGGACCTCTATGTGCTCGACAGGGAGGAGGGAAACGCTCTTACAAACAGCAAGTATCCCATCACTATGCGCTATGCGCAGAATCCCTTCTCGTACTTTACCGAAGACTCTCTACGGCAGCAGTTGTATGCCAAGCTTCTTCCGCCAAAACCGGCAGGAACGGAAGATGGCCATCTGGATACCACTCAGCGGCACTGCTCTGCACAGGATGCAGACCATACATCATCGTATCTTCACTCGATAGAATCCATTCTGGAGCAAAACCCAACTGAACAGATCTTCCTGAATCACTACCTCGATCTTCGCCAAAGCTTCTCCTCAATCGAGGGAACCTTTGAGTACGACAGTGAGGACAGCATCCAAGGCAACTGGTTCTCGCCGCTTGCAGATAATAAGTGGGGAGAGGGGATCTCCTTCCATTTCGACCTCTGGTATCCCTCCCAGCCAAGGGTGAGGATTGATACTGCGTTTTCCACTATAGCCACTAAAGACCGATTTGCATTGAATCTCTCCCAAGACGGGTTCATCCCGTTCTCGGAGGTAGGCGTCGGGGAACAGGCAACCTATGTTGTGTATGATGAAGATCATTGCAACTGGCATGGCGTTCCGTATGTGGATACGGACAACCCCAACCCACTGGGACTTCTCTTGGTGAAGATGGAGAGCGTGGATAGGATCAAGGTGGAGGTTTTTGCGTTCGACTCATCATTGGACGTTGCATTCACCAATAATGCCAGAACGTACTATCGTTGAAAGAAACCATCTGAGAAATACGTAGTGAATTCTCTGCTTGGGTAAGGGGTACTGCTGTCTTTGAACAATGACATGCAGCGCCAGCGGTTCTACCCCACTTTTGCAAAGTATGGTATACTCGCAAGGTACATTCGTAAGGGAGCATTCATGGCATATGAAGTAACTGCTACCAGGAAACGGCCCCAGGAGTTCGACAACCTTGTGGGTCAGGAGTTCGTGGTATCCACCATCAAGCATGCGATCGAATTGGGAAGAATTGCCCATGCCTACTTGTTCAGTGGACCAAGAGGGGTTGGCAAGACATCCTCCGCCCGTATCCTGGCACGGTCGCTCAACTGTGTAGAAGGACCGACAGCCCACCCCTGCGGAGTCTGTTCCAACTGCCGAGAAATTGCCCAAGGCAACAACGTTGATGTCATTGAGATCGACGGTGCGAGCAACACCAGCGTCAATGATATCCGCCAGATCAAGGACGAGGTGCTTTTTCCTCCCCAGAGCAGCAAGTACAAGATATACATCATCGACGAGGTACATATGCTCTCCACCAGTGCGTTCAATGCACTGCTGAAGACTATTGAGGAGCCCCCTGCCTACATCATATTCATCTTCGCAACCACAGAGCTGCAGAAAGTGCCGGCAACCATCAGAAGCCGTTGTCAACAGTTTCATTTCCAGCTCATCGATCTCGATCTGATCAAGAACTGTCTTAAGGATGCGGCAGTTGAGAATGAGGTTGAAGCGGATGAGGATGCGCTCTTCTGGATTGCCAAAGAGTCGACCGGTTCAATGCGTGATGCCTATACCCTCTTTGATCAGGTTGTGTCCTTCTCCCAAGGTCATATCACCATGGAGAAAATCTCCAGCAAGCTTGGGCTGGTAGGCATCGATCAGATAGTTGCCATCGTCAGCCAGCTTCTGGAAAAAAAATCCGATCAGGCCCTGCTCTCGGTACAGAGCTTGTTGTTTGCCGGAGTATCGGTAGAACAGTGCATCAAGGACTTCACCCTCTTCTTCCGCAGCCTGCTCTTCATCAAGTCAGGGGTAACCGAGGATTCCATCCTAGGAATCCAAAGTGAAAGGATCCCCCTCTCCTTGCGCAGTGCATACACCACAGAGCAACTTGAAGCAGCACTGGAACTCTTTCTTAAGCTTTACCGTGAAGTTCGTTACTCGCTTAATCCCCGATTCGAGCTGGAGCTCGCCATTTCCAGGCTTGCAAGCCTTCCTCACCTCAGTTCTCCCACCTCCTTGGTCCAGAAAATTGCCCAGTTGCGTGAAGAACTGGTCAGTGGTACGGTGAAAATCCAGGCGCGCAAGCTTGAAGTCCAGCCCGACCTGCTTGCCACTGAGGCTGTCATCCAACCAAAGCAGAAGGAGGAGGCTTCCTCCTCTGTTGCAAGCATACCCAAAAGGCAAGCTGAGCCAACACCGACTCCTGCTCCTGTAGTCCCGGTCTCAAAAGAGGAACCAAAGCCACAAAGCAGCCGCCCCTTCACCAAGGCCGATCTCCCCCTATTGGTAAGCAAACTCACCAACGCACCATTGCTCAGCCAGGTTGCACAAGCAATCGTTGCAGTGAAAACTGAAGGCAATACACTCTCGCTCACCTTTTCCACCCCCTTCTGTCAGAACAAGGCAAAGGAGCATGAGACACGATTCAAGGCCCTGATACAGGAGATTGTAAACTTTTCGGGAAACGTACACTTCCTCTGTGCCGAAGAGGAGGAAAAGATCGCACCTACTGAGGAAGACCCTCTCATCTCCAAGATTGCCTCGGTCTTCCGAGGTGAGATTACCAACAGAACCAACCAATAACAGGAAGGAATGAACGATATGGATATGAATCCTTTTGAGCTTTTGAAAAATATGAAAGGCATCCAGGAGAACGTGAAACGGATGCAAGATCTTCTGCCCACCATCACCGCTACCGGCAGTGCGGGGGCGGGCATGGTGGACGTGACGATCAACGGCAAGTTCATTGTCACCGATGTACACATTGAGAAGGATATCGTCGACCCTGAGGATGTGGAGACGTTGCAAGTACTGCTCACCAGCGCATTCAACGATGCCAGTGCAAAGATTCAGCAGAAGATCCAAAGTGAAGGCTTGCGCATGGCCCCTTCCTTTACCCAGGCCTGAAGATGACAGCACTGGAAAACCTTATCCAAACCCTATCACGTCTGCCTGGTATCGGGGTGAAAAGCGCCTCACGTCTTGCCTATCATCTCATCAAGACAGAGAAGAGCTACAACCAGAATCTTGCCCAGGCCATCGCCACCATCCAGGAGAGAGTCTTCCCCTGTTCTGAGTGTGGAAGCTTTACCGAAACCGACCCCTGCCCGGTGTGTGGCGATCCCTCGCGGGACAGAAGCCAGCTATGTGTAGTGGAGCAACCTCAGGATGTGGTTACCTTGCAGTCTAGCGGAGCATACAACGGACTCTATCATGTCCTTGGGGGAGCCATCAGTCCATTGGATGGCATCGGGCCGGAACACCTGAGTTTTGCCAAATTGATCAAACGCATTGAGAAGGGTTCCTTCAGCGAACTCATCATTGCAACCAACCCGACAGAGGAGGGCGACACCACTGCCCTCTACATCCGCCATATCCTCAAGGAGCATCCGGAGCTCTCCATCACCCGCCTTGCAAGCGGTCTTCCCATTGGCGGTGACTTGGAGTATGCAGACAGAATAACCCTTGCCCGTTCGATGAGGGGAAGGGTCAGGTTCTAGAATCAGCTCTTATTTGATTCCGCGCTCTTTCTTGATCGACTCGTACGCTTGCTGGATTTCCCTGAACTTGGAAGTGGCATGTGCGAGGAACTCCTCACCCATACCTTTGGCTGCCAGGGTATCGGGATGGAACTCAATGCTGAGTTTCCGGTATGCACGCTTGACCTCGTCATCAGTAGCGGTTCGGGTTACATTGAGAATGGCATAGGCCTTGTCACTAGCGTTGGCGCAACCACCATAGCGATTGCAAAGCATCTCCACAAAGCTGTCAGGAAGATGGAAGATCTGAGCTGCACGCCTGATCATCTCCTCCTCACTGCGATTGATCTGCCCATCGGCAGCTGCAACCCGGTAGAAGATGTCGATCATCAGTTGAAGGATGTTTTGTGCGTGACTGAAATTCTGGTAAAATTGGGCTGCGAACTGCTCGAACGTACCACCACCAGTAAGGGCTGCATCAAAAACACGAAGGGCAGCCTCTTCTTCACGAAGGCCTAAACGAAGGTCTCTTCGGATAAACTCCACAACTTTTTCACGTTCATGTGTTGAAACTGAACCATCGGCAGCTGCAATTCTTGCAAGCATGGAAAAAGCCCCGACAAAGAAGAGCATCTGCTCCCGGTCGAGGGTAGTGTACGCAGTTCTCTGGCTCTGCTGATACGGAATCTGGCCGGAAATGTCGTCAGCCTTGTCGAACATATGGCCGAAGGCTATGCCGGCGATCATGCCCAAGGGCCCGCCGAACATGAAGCCTACAGCCCCTCCGAAGAGTTTTCCCAACCAAGCCATGGCTTACAGCTTGTCAATCAACATCGAGCACTTGCCCGAAGGAATGGGAAGAGTCTTCTTCTTATTCTCTCCGAGAATCTCAATGGTGAAGTAATAGAGCTTCTCGCTCTCCAGTCTGATTTCCCAGCCACGATCGGTTTTGTTGCTGAGAATGGTGATCATATTCCGTTTCAACGAGAGGCGTTCGATACCCATCGCTTCCAAGGTAGGCATCACCCAGTTGACTGTCTTTCTCGGCAGCGAAATATCCAAGCCGACAATATTCTCAATCATCAAGGTTATGGTTACCAACGAGGCAAAGGGCATGAGACGTCTACGCGGGAAGCCTGCAATCTCGGTTGTCTTGGAGTACCCTTCCTTATTGGGCAGGTATGCTTCCCATACATCACCGATGGTTTCAGAATCGGGATGCAGCGTATCAAGCAGGAAATACATATGCCTGATTGCACACTCACGGGCAAAAATGAACTGCTGGAACTTCTCCAAGCCCTTGATCACCATGAAGGTGTTCACTGAGAGCACCCCTCCGCAATGTCCATTTCCTTCCTCACTGAAAGCAGGAGAGGAGACGGGAACACCGGGGAACGGATTGTCCGTACCGAACTCTTTCGGATCATGCAGGTACTCAATCATGTAGGCTGCACGCTCGTCATTGGGGATTTCGGCAAGCATCGTCCAGTAGGCACCGATGAACTTGTGATTAAGCCGATTCTCCTTGATGTCGAGGTCGTAGTAGAAGTTTGTCTCGGGATCCCACATCATGCTGTTGATCCTCGTCTTGAGAGAGAAGTATATCCGCTTGTAACGGAAACTCAGCTCCTTGTCGTTGAGGATGTCACCAATGGCGGACATGTAGAGGGCATTGACGGCAAGCTGGGCGTTGAAGTCCAGTGGATAGTACACATGGTCGCGGGGAGTATTTCCCGTCTGGCAGGCTTCTACAGGGACACTGAACAGTCCATTGGGTTTCTGGAATGTTGCCTGAATCCAGGAAAAGTACTTCTCAAGGATAGGAACAATGTCCTTCAACCGCTTCTTGTTACCGATCTTGTGGTAGAAACCATGCTCTACATAGGCAAACAACGGGGGAAATATTCCCTCCGGATTGGCAGCAGTGAAAACGGGCTTGCCATCTTCGATCGAATACTCACCACGAATCGCACCGTTTGCTTCCTGCTTCTGATAGAAATAGTCGAGCAGAGGAAACGGCGAATTATTCTGGTTGCTATACACCAAAAACAGGGAGGTAAAGCATGATAAATACTGATTGAAGGTGGTCTGGCCGGGATGGGAAAGATAGGAACCATTGAAGCCGTTTGCCTCCGTTCCTTGTTTCCACAGTTCGTCAATCCAGACCCATGACCTGTCGTACATATCGACGAAATCCTGGTCATAAAAATGTACGAACGGCACCATATCCTTTATCAAATTGGGAACTCCTTACTCAGCAGGTAAACACTGGAAAAACTACATAAGACGCGCATTTTTAAAGATATACTCTCTTTTCGGAGAAGTCAATCGCATATACAACAAGATACAGAAACAACAGAAATATTCTAAAACTGAGACCTTTCTTTTTGATGTTTCCCAATAATCATTTATATAATAGCTAATTATCCCCGATTCGGAAAGTCTTTTTTTTTTACAAATCAGCATATCTCCTTATCTTTCATCACTACAGCATTCCCTCTGGACATGGTTTCGCAAAAATCGTGTTTTTCAGCAAAATACCGGTAACACAGACTCCAGCAATCGTGCGGTAAACTCCATACAACCCAAAGAAATCTCCTCTCCGTCCACATGAATCGGCATCAGATTATCGCTGCTGATCATCTTCACATACTTCACCCGTTTGACACTGAACTGCTTCAGCTTTACTTGCGTCCCCTTGAAAAACGTAAGAGCGATGGGAACCAACTTGTAGCTGGCCACAGGTGTATTGGCATATACAACATCGAAATACCCATCATCGAAGAGTGCATCCGGCCCCATGAGGAACGCAGACCCCATTCGCCTTCCATTGCAAATGCTCAGCTGTTGGGTTTTCAGATTGATGACCTCATCATCAAGCGTGAGCTGGGCGGTGTAGGGATCAGGATAGTTGATCAGGATCCTGATGAGAGCCAGCACGTAACTAAGGGTTCCGGTCACATGCTTGAAATCACTGGCAAGAAAGTTGACCAAGGGTTCAAATCCTACTCCTTGCCCATTTACAAAGAACCTCCCCTCTGGATAGTTTCCCCCATAGGTGACCCCTGCATCGATGACTCTGGTTCTCCCTGCAAGGATGGTGGAGCAAGCCTTCGCCAAATCCTTTGGAATGCCCATACCCCAAGCAAAATCATTTCCCCTTCCGATGGGAATAACCCCCATGACCGGACAGGGAACACCATCCTTGGTGACTGCTTTCAGGATGCCGTTGGCAACCTCGTTCACCGTCCCATCGCCCCCGGCTGCTATAATGGGATTCCTCCCCGCCAATGCCGCTTCATAGGCAATCGATTGTGCCCCTTCCCCCACTTTGGTATGGGAAAGAGTGACCTTCGCCCCACCCGAGGAGAGCAACGTCTGTATCATCCTCTCCTGCTTCTTCGCCCGTCCTTTGTCCGCATGGGGATTGAGGATGACAAAGAGCTCATTTTGCTGCATGGTTGCACTCCTTTGATGCTCCGACGAAGGCTATTTACACCCAAGAGGCAATCCCCTATCATTGCGATGTGAAAACCTACGCCCCTCGCTCTGCATTTCTTCCTACAACACAAGAAGATTTGCACAATCGGTCCTGGGACCAAATCGACATCGCCTTCATCAGCGCAGATGCCTACGTTGACCATCCCTCTTTCGGAACAGCCCTACTGGCCAGACTGCTCGAGCGGGAGGGTTATCGTGTAGGTATTATCGCACAACCTTCTTGGAACTCAACCAAAGATTTTCTCAAAATGGGAAAACCCAGACTCTGCTGTATGATCAGCGGAGGGAATATCGATAGCATGGTATCCCACTATACTGCCAACCAGAAGATCCGAAGCGAGGATGAGTACAGTCCAGGGGGCAAAGCAGGCCTTCGCCCCGACCGACCGACACTGGTCTATACTGCCTTGGCCAAGCAAGCTTACGGCAGTGATATTCCTATCATCATAGGGGGGTTGGAAGCATCGCTGCGAAGACTCAGTCATTATGACTACTGGTCCGACAAGGTTCGAAAGCCCATCATCCTCGATGCCAAGGCCGATCTTTTGGTCTATGGCATGGGAGAACGACAGACGGTGGAGATAGTCAAACGCCTCGATGCAGGACAAACCATCAAGGAACTGACCGATATCCCCGGCACTGTCCATGTGCTCAATAAGAAATCCTATGAGCAGCTTCCTGATACACTTCAGATACCCTCCTTTGAGGAAGTCAGTGCACGTGATGCCAAGTCAAACACCCCCACTGAGGAAGGGAAAAGGGCCTATGCCCTTGCCTTCCAGCTGCAGTTGGCACAAGAAAACCCGATACGGGGCAAGCGCATCGTCCAAGCGTGCATGGACCGTATGGTTGTACAGAACAGGCCTGCGCTACCATTGGACGAGGCTCAGTTCGACGCGCTCTTTGCCCTGCCTTTCACCCTGGATGCACACCCCGACTATGAAAAAGAGGGTGGTGTTCCTGCGCTGACAGAAGTGCAGTTCTCCCTTACCAGCAACCGAGGCTGCTTTGGCTCCTGCTCCTTCTGTGCAATCACCAGCCACCAAGGAAGGATGATCCAGACACGCAGCAAGGACTCATTGCTCAAGGAAGCAAAGCGAATGGTCTCGCATCCTCTCTTCAAAGGATATATCCACGACTTGGGAGGCCCTACCGCCAACTTCCAAGGTCTGGCCTGCGACCGTCAGCTCACCTATGGCCCCTGCCCTGCCAAGGAGTGCCTCTGGCCAACTCCTTGTGACAACCTGAAAGACTATCATGCTCGCTATCTGGACCTTTTGGAGAGTCTGGAAGCCATCAAAGGGGTAAAGAAGGTATTCATTCGCAGTGGTATCCGTTACGACTACCTGCTTGAGGTCTGTGACGAGCAGACCCGTTCCCGCTTCATGCGACATCTGGTACGTCATAACGTCAGCGGACAGCTCAAGGTTGCCCCTGAGCATGTAAGCCCAGCGGTTCTCGATGCCATGGGAAAACCCAAGGCTGAACTGTTTGATGCTTTTTCCGAACTCTACCAGGAAGCAACCGAAGAGGCTGGGAAAAAGCAGTACCTCATTCCCTACTTCATCGCAGCACATCCTGGCAGCACCCTTGAGGATGCCATCGAATTGGCCTTGTACTTGCATAAGAGCCGATTTATCCCTGATCAGGTGCAGGAATTTTATCCAACACCCGGGACAGTCTCTACCTGCATGTACTATACTGGGCTCGATCCACGGATGGGAAAGCGGTTTGCCACCATCCATGTCCCCAAGGGACGCGAGCGACACTTGCAGCGGGCCCTGCTGCAGTATCAGAAACCTGAAAACCGCCCCTTGGTTCTTGAGGCCTTGGAAAAAGCAAAGAGAAAGGACTTGGCGAGAGTGCTGCTCGCGAGAAGGTAAGAAGGTGATCAAAGACATAACGGAACGGAAAGATTTCACCAGCAAGATGATTTCCATCGCCTTGCCGGTCATCTTCCAAAGCCTACTCAATAACTCGCTCTCCTTTGTTGACACCCTGATGATAGGTCAGCTGGGGGAAGCCTCCATTGCAGCTGTTGCACTGGCAAACCAGATGTTCTTCCTCATCAGCCTCCTCTTCTTTGGGGTAACCAGCGGCTCGGCCATCTTCCTCTCCCAATATTGGGGAGCCAAGAACGAGACGAACATCCAACGGGTGCTCGGGCTCTCTGTTGCAGTAGCCGGAATCGGTGCATTAATTTTTGCCCTCGCTTCATTCTTCATTCCCCGTCAGATCATGTACATCTTCACGACTGAGGAAGTCGTAGTCGCACATGGCATTTCCTACTTGAAAATAGTGGCAATAAGCTACATCTTCTCAGCCATCAGCCAGGTACTCGCAACAGCACTGCGCGTTGTGGGCCACGCAAGGATTCCCTTGCTGGTTGCACTTTTCTCCCTTTCCATGAATGCAGTGGGAAACTACCTGTTGATCTTCGGCATCGGACCCATCCCTGCAATGGGGGTGGCCGGGGCCGCTTATGCAACTGCTGCCAGCCGTCTGGTGGAGGTGGTTGCACTTCTTATCATCGTCTACCGCCGCCACCCAGTCCTGGCCATCCGGACAAAAGAGGCCTTCCACTGGAATAAGGCCTTCCTCCTGCATATCGTACCGACCAGTCTTCCTGTCATCCTCAACGAGTTCTTCTGGGCCTTGGGCATGATCGCGTACAAGGTTGCCTACAGCAGAATCGGTATCGAAGCAATCGCTGCCATCAATGTGGCCGAGTCGATCGGCAACCTCTTCTTCGTCGCCATGATGGGGGTGAGCAACGCCACCCTGATCATGATCGGAGTCAAGATAGGAGAAAAGCAGATTCCTCTCGCTCGACTCTATGCAAAGCGATTCATCATCACCGCCTTGCTGGTCGGTATTGCCATGGGTCTCTTCGAAGTCCTCATTGCCCCGATTTTTGCACAGTTCTTCAATATCAGCGATGAAGTGAGGAGATTGGCAATCCTCTGCCTCTATGTCCATGCCCTGACCATGCCGTTCAAGAGCATCAACATTGTGATCATTGTCGGCATCCTGCGTAGCGGTGGTGACACGCGCTACTCCATGTTTGCCGAGATGTTCGGTGTCTGGGCTGTCGGTGTCCCGCTGGCGTTCCTTGGGGCTCTGGTGTTCCAGCTGGAAATCCACCAGCTCTTCTTGCTTCTGGGGATGGATGAGGTCTCCAAGATGTTCATCGGACTTCATCGCATCAAGAGAGGAACCTGGGTGAATGACCTGACTATCGTTCATTGACCTCCTGTAAATATGAACGTATAGTTTATCCAAAGAGAGGTACCGTATGAGTCTGAGAACAGTACTTACCAATGGAACTGTCGTTACAGGGTATGCAAAGCTTAAGAATTGCGCCCTTTATATAGATGAAAAAGGCGAAATCGGGGATATCTTCAACATGCGTAGGCTGGAAGAGAAAGATTTCCCTCCCGACACGGTCATGATTGATGTAGGGGGGTCCTACATCATGCCCGGATTCATCGATTCCCACATCCATGGAATTGGTGGTTTCGGCACCGAGGATTGCAAAGCATCTTCAATTCTGGGAATGAGCGAACGGCTCGCAGACTTCGGAGTCAGTGCATTCATGCCTACCGTCTACACCGATACCTTGGATAACATGCTTGCAAGCATCAAGGCCATTGTGGAGGCCATGGGCAGCGAGCAAGGCGCAAAGATCATGGGTGTCAATCTTGAAGGTCCCTTCATCTCCATGGAGCGGGTGGGAGCACAGAATCCAGCAGGAGTACTGCCGGTGAACCTGGATGTTTTCAACCAGCTCATAGATGCAGGAAAGGGGCATGTCATTTGTATGACGGTAGCCCCAGAACTCAAGCACATGCGTGAATTGGCCCTCCTTGCAAGAGAACGGAACATCGTTCTCTTGGCCGGCCATACCGATGCCACGTATGAGAACATCATGGAAGGCATGCAGTGCGGTATCTTCCACTCCACCCACTTTTTCAATGCCATGAGCAGGTTGCACCACCGAAACCCTGGAACAGTCGGGGCAATCCTGATACAGCGTGAGATGCAGTGCGAAATCATCTGTGACGGAATACATGTCCACCCTGAGCTGGTGAAGATGTTGCTCAGGGAGAAACCGCTGGACAACATCGTCATGGTCACCGACTCGCTCAAGCCTACAAAACAGCGTTCAGGATCCTGCCTTGCAAATGGCATCGAGTGTGCCATAGGCGTGGACGGCGCCTTCGTTGCTTTAGAAGATCCTGATCTTTTCATTGGTTCTGCACTGACCATGTTGCAGGGACTGCGCAATGTCGTGGATTGGGAAGTACCCATCCAGCAAGCAAGCCAGATGAGCGCTACAAACCCTGCCCGTATTTACAACTTCGCCAAGCAAGGCATGCTGGTCCCAGGCTATAAGGCTGATGTCGTCGTTCTGGACGAGAACCTTCAGATGAAGGGTCTATTCATCGAGGGAAATCTCATCAGGGACCGTTTTGCCTGAAAACCATCACACAAGGAGCAATTGGATGCAAAAAGCTGCACAAGGCCTGAAACCTGAAAGACTTTGGAACTACTTCTCTGACCTTTCTGATATCCCCCGCGAGTCGGGCAATGAAGAAGGGGTACGACAATTCCTGCTCGCGTTTGCCAAAGAGCATGCGCTTAAGGCGATTGTAGACGATATCGGTAATGTCATCATCCGAAAGAAAGCCTATCCCGGCTACGAGGGCCGTAGCTCTGTTGCCCTGCAAGGCCATATGGACATGGTGTGCGTCAAGGTCGAAGGAAGCACACATGATTTTGCCACCGATCCCATCGAATTGGTACGGGATGGGGACTTTTTGAAGGCCAATGGAACCACATTGGGAGGAGACAACGGCATCGCCATCGCCCTTGCTCTGGATATCCTTGCCGATCCTGATTGCAAGCACGGCCCGCTTGAGGCAATCTTCACCGTCAGTGAGGAGACAGGCCTCACCGGGGCTTTCAATATTCAGGAAGAGCATGTACAGAGCAGGCTCATGATCAACCTCGACAGCGAGGAGGAAGGGGTGCTCTATATCGGCTGTGCAGGGGGAATCGAAGTGGATGCCCAGCTTCCTGTCACCTGGACCAAGCCAGATTCTTCATCGAAGGCATTCCTGCTTACTGCAAACGGAATGCTTGGCGGCCACAGTGGTGGAGAGATCCACAAACAACGTGCGAATGCGATCAAGGTGGCGGCCCGCACCGTCAGTCAGCTTCCTTCCTTCCAGATCTTCAAGGCTGAGGGAGGAACCAAGCGCAATGTCATTCCTTCTGTCTGTACCATCGGCTTGGTTGTAGAGGAGAAAGATGCAACACTGCTTGCCTCCCTGGTTGCACAAAATCAGAAGGAGTTGAGCCTTGAGTATGCACACAGTGATCCCAACCTTCTGCTGACTCTCACCGAGGTTCCCATGGTAGGGAAAGCGGTTGCCAAAGAGCAGAGCAAGGCTTTCTTCACTGCCCTCTATGCTGCTCCCCATGGTGTCGATGCCATGAGTATGACTATTCCCGGCATTGTGGAGACCTCCTCCAACCTTGCCATTCTCCGTCTTGAGGAACAGGGCTTCTCTGTCATCAGCAGTCATCGCTCATCGGTGCTCTCCGCCCGTGATGACATTGCCCATCGCAATGGAGCCATCCTTGCCCTTGCAGGAGCCAAGGTATCCTATACGGGAGCCTATCCCTCTTGGACACCTAACCCTGCATCGGCTCTGACCGGCTTCTGTGCCAAAGCATACGAGCAGTACACCAACAAGAAGCCGAAGATCACCGCCATCCATGCTGGTCTTGAGTGCGGTATCATCAATAGCAGGATCAGCGGAATGGACTCTGTTTCCTTCGGCCCTGATATGTATGATGTGCACTCGGTGAAGGAACGGCTCTGTATCTCTTCGGTGGAGCGTATCAGCGGATTTACCCGCCACCTGCTTTCCATCATCGAATGAGAAGGCCGGTGATCGGCATAGCCGGAACCTATGAACAGGCTCCGGCTAGCTCAGCCTTCCCCACCCTCCGAAGGATCTTCACCAACGAAGGCTACAGCTCCTGTCTCCAAGCGGTAGGAGCTCTGGTCATTCTGCTGTCCCCCACAACAACGAATATCGAACAGCTGATCCAGCTCTGTGACGGCGTGCTCTTTGCAGGCGGTGCAGATATCGACCCTTCTTGCTACCAGCAAGAGAGAACCCCTCTCTGTGGACCTTCCGACCTCGATACCGATACATTTCACCTTGCGCTCTATCACCAAGGGCGACAAGCGGGAAAGCCCATACTGGGTATTTGCCGTGGCATGCAGCTGATCAATGTGGCAGAGGGAGGAACGCTGTATCAGGACTATAAGAAGCGGGAGGGGTGGAGTATTCATCACCCCGATCTGGAGCACTGGAACAACGCAAGCCATCTGGTGAAAATCAAGCAAGACAGCATACTTTTTTCCATTCTCAAGAAACCAGAACTAGGAGTAAACAGTCTGCATCACCAGCTGGTGGACACCCCTTCTGATGCCTTAAAAGTCACAGCTAATGCATCTGATGGTTCCATTGAGGCGTTTGAGGCTATCGATGGCTCTTGGTGCGTCGGAGTACAATGGCACCCGGAAACCCTAGGAGAGGCTATGGATTCTCTCTTTGAGGCCTTTGTCAGAGAGGCTTCCTTACAGTAATCCTGTCTTGTAGCCGACTATGGTCTGAGCATGGTTTATGTTTTGCCTGAAATAGTTGATATCGTCTTCGGACACCCCAGTAAGATCCACTACGTCCTCTTCGTTCATCCACTGCTCCCCGGGATCATTATAAAAAAAGCTTTGGGCGTTGATGCCGGTAGCCAGACAGTACCCACTGGCAAGCAGCTGTTGTATGATATCTATCTTCGCCGGGTCATCGAGTACAATAAGACCCCCAGAATTCTCCTCAAAGTAACTCCCATCACTTCTTCTGCCCCGGTACAGCGCCGCTTCCCGAAAGGCTTCTTCGGTTGGCCAGGGATAGGTATACGGGAGAGTGTCATCGACCTCATCATATCCTGTGGTTTTCCAGGTACTCGATCCAATGCGGTTCAGCACGGATTGAAGAGCAGCTATCGAGGCCCCTGGTGCTTGAGACACCAGGTGGTAACTGAAATCCGGGCTCATGATCTTATCCTGATACGCAACTGAGGGATAGCCAGAACCGGTGGTGCTTTCTATCCACTGTGCACCGCTGAGATCCCATCCATGCTCACGAGCCTCATTGAAGGTGTGGATGTAGTAGGCGTTCGTGAAGGCCGCACAGCTTCCCTTCTGCCCCTGGTTGCCGATCGGGGGGAAGTAGGGGCTTTGGCTCCAGTCAACTTCTGAGGGAAGAGTACCTGGATAAAAACGGGCACCCACATCTATGGTTCTCATGCTCCTCAGCTCAGATTCTGTAGGAGGGACCAACCCCCCAGAGCTTGGGTTGCTCTGGCTTCTGCTTCTGCTTGCAGGAGCCTGTAAGGCAAGGATATCCTGGATCTCCTCTTCTGTAAGAGGTCGCTGGGCTGGAAGCGACTGACTACTGCTTCGGCTTCGGCTCTGCGTGCGAAGCAGGGGAAGACTGTCTTGCTCCAAATCCCTGCTTGTGCTGATCAGGAAAGTTCTGTTCTCTCTTGCTGCCACTGTAGCAGAAGAGCCTTCTAGAGGAAAATCAAGGATTTGTGCTGCATCTGCAGGATCAAGCGAATAGTCGTCGTACAGCTCCACTGAGAAGAAAGAGAGCGTTGCTGTCTCCGCTCCTAGTCTGTTGTCAATTCTTATGAAGATGTCGTTGGTGGCGATATAGGGCGCGAATTCGCTGATATCCATGACCATCTTCGTATTTGGAAAGGGATTGGGACCTCCAGCCAGGACAGGGTCATCATTCGCAATATCTGAAATTGACTGAAGCCGTTTTACCATGAGAGGATGCTCCGGCTCTCCCACCCCAATGCTGATCAGACAGGTCTCACGGTTTGGATGGGATAGGGTAAATGAGGCAAATAGGAATGGCTCGTATACTGTTTCGAAGGTATTGAAAGAGTAGTTGATGCGTAGTTTCAAGGCAGCGGCAGCATCAAAGGGAAGGTAGTAGGCCCCATCAGGGATATGTTCCCAGTTGCCCTCTCCCCATGAATTAACAATCTTGAAGGCACCATCCGTCGTGTCTGCATCGCTTTCCGTGAAGAAAACCGAATCGACATACTGTGATGCTGTCCAGTTGTTCTGGGTGAGCAACTCTGACTTCTCTGTTCTGAGATGGTACCCTATATACTGAAACCCTTCCAAAGTGCTGACTTTATACGTTAACTGAGGAACCCCATCCACTGTCTTGATAAGACCCCAAAGCCAAATCACATCGGTCGGCCAAGAGCCATCTTGGGAGGCTCCGTAGGTTTGGTTGGGCTCCAGCGTGAAATCAATGGTCTCTACCGAAAGGAAGAGTTGGTCCTCTTCGGTGATGAAAGGGTCTGAGGATGCATAAAAGTCGATGATGGCCGAACCGGTGAAAGTAGCATTGCCGGCATTGGTTATGGTGGGAATGGCGATGGTTGCGTTTCCATCTGAGAAGTTGGCATCAAAAATCAGCCCGCTGAAATCATCAATTTCATTTTCACCTAGGCGTGCATGCGCAACATAGCAGTTGCCAGCCACCAAATCAGGCCCAGTTGCCTGCAATACTTCCCCAAGGTAGTATCTGTCGTCCTGCACCACCTTATGACGGACATGAACCTTATTGCCTACAGAGAGCTCAGGGAGGGATTGGGAAAGTCCTGTGCAAGCTTGCCAGGTGTTCCCATCGTCTGTGCTGTACTCATACTGGTCAGAGACATGATAGAGCCGATCGTCGACCACTGACAGGTTTGGAGAAAAGTGGGGAGTTCCCCGCACGATGTAGTTCCAGCTTTTTCGTTGCACAACCCTATCACTGCTGTCGATTGCAATGGCTTGCACCTGTGTTGTCTTGGTGAGGGTGATGGGAGTTGTGTAGCGAGGACTGTCCAACGTAGGAAGAGACCCGTCGGTCGTGTAATGGATTGCCTTGGAATGGTTGCTTGAAAGGGTGATCGCGATTGGCTCAAGGTAGGTTCCCGCTTGTCGGGAACTTTGCAGCACTTCAGGCGGGGTATACAGCAGATCACAGGCAATGAAAAGCATTGCACAGAGAAAGGTGAGGATGAGTTTGGACGTCCGACTGTTTTGCATGTGACCCCTGGGGTGCACAGGATGTTCACAGAATAGCGGACGCAATTGGACAATTCAAGAAAAATGACTAGGAGGAAAACAAAAAATAGCTGCTGACCGGAGCCTCCGATCAACAGCCTTGTGTTTGTCAGCCCTTGATTTCCTTGGCCATAGCCTTGGCAAGCTCATAGGCTTTCTTCTTGTCTTCTTCTGTCGGTGATCCTTGGTATTCGATCACACCCTTGCAGTCGAGTTTCATGGCGGTGGAGAACTCATCAAACTGCTTCTGTGCCCCTCCTGACCAGCCGAAAGAACCGAAGCGCAGGGTCTTTCTTCCCTGCACATGGCTTCTCTCAAGGATGTCCAGGACATGGTACATCGGGGGGAACATCTTGTACTCATAGGTAGGCATCCCGATCACCAAGCCTTCACTGCGCCAGACTTTCTCCAACACGAAGGATTCATGGGTCTGGGGAACCTGCAGTACGTGTACGGGAACTCCTTCGCTCTCCAAGCCTTTGACAATCGAGGAGAGAAGGGCTTCGGTATTGCCATACATGCTCGACCATACCACCGCGACTTCCTTCTCCCGCGGACCGTTCATATACGTTGCAAGGGTCCCATACCAGTTGATGATCTTCTCGGGCTCTTTCCTCCAGACCACGCCATGGCTTGGTGCAACCATCCTGATGCCAAGCAGAGCAAGCTTTGCTATGCCGCGCGTGACAAACGAGGAGAAGGAGGAGACGATGTTCGCATAGTAGCGCTCAGTCTCGCTGAAAAGCTTCGTCTTCTCTTCCTCGGTCAACTCATCATCGAAGCAGCTCTCATAGCGGCCAAAGGAACCGAAGGCGTCACAGCTGAAGAGGATCTGGTCCTCTTCGAGGTAGGTCATCATGGTTTCGGGCCAGTGGATGTTCGGTGTCATGAAAAACTGCAAGGTCTTTCCACCCAAGTCGAGCTTCTCACCGTCGGCCACCGCGCGTACATTCTTTTCAATCTTGTAGAAGTGTTTGATCAGGGGGACTGCTTTTGCCGAGCAGAGGATCTCAACTTCCGGGTAGGCGGCAACAATGCGTGCCATCGCACCGGTATGGTCGGGTTCCATGTGGTTGATCACGATGTAATCCAGGTTTCCCGGTCCCACCGCCAGATCATCGAGTTGCTTATTGACCGCAGCCAACGCGCCATCCCAATCCTTTACCAAGTCGATCAGGACTCGTTTCTCACTTCCCTTTACCACATAGGAGTTCAACATCACTCCGTCGGGGATGGGCCATATACCTTCAAACAGATCACGGTTGCCGATTTTTGCTGCAACACGAAATACTCCGTCTGCCAATGTATCAGGTTTCATACTGCTCTATCTCCTCTCCCTCTAAGATACACAATAAAAGTAGCGTTGTGAATCACAGGCAAAGCTGACTTTCCTTTTGTAAGGCAAATACCGATTTTTGGATCTCCTTGTAGGAGGGCATCTGCTCTCCCAGCAGTGCATGAAACTGCGATGAGTGGTTGAAATGCACAAGATGGGCCATCTCATGCAGCACCAGATAGGAGAACTGCTCGTCATCAAGAATCTGCGAGCGTAAGGAAAAACTCAATCTACCCTTGGCGGAACAGCTTCCCCAACGGCTTCTTGCATCGCGTACCCCATAGGGGGGAACATCCAGTGAGAGACGGTTAGCCCAGTAGGGAACCCAGTAGGCAAGCCGCTGTTTGACATGCTGACGAAAGAGTTCCTTGATCAAGGTACAGACCACCAAGGATTGTGGCTCTGCCTCAGCATACGTAACCAAAAGATGCGTATCTGTAACAGCAATGGCATTCTTCTCTGATGAAACCAACTTGAGAGTAAGGGTTGTTCCGGCAAACAAGAAGGTCTCCCCTTCTCGGTACGTGTGCAGCGCACTGCGCTGTGCATCAATCGTGGAAAGCAACTTGGCCTTGTTGTTGGTGATCACCCGTTCAATGGCAGCCACGGAAACCCCATAGGGAGCACTTACCTTCACCAAGCCATCCGGACGCACCCTGATGGTGATATGCCGGCTGTTGCGCCGCCTTTGCAGGACATAGGATAAGGAGTCCACTTTACGGTCTGTTTTCATTCTGCTACAGTATCTCCCATGCAAACAGCCAAGTCCATGACCTTGCATCTCCAGCAAGCCATCTCCTACAAACGAGCACCCTTCGATACCTCTGAGGCCGAGCATGCCTACCAACAGTTGCTCTCCTTCCTCGATTCAGCCGAGGTTGGAAGCGAAGGGTGTCTTGCGCTCACCTCAACATTGAGCCTGCTCTTTGCCGGCATTCAGGATCCTCCTACCGAGGAGATACGGAACCGGGTTGAACAAGGCCTCGAAATGCCTCCTCACCAAGATCCCCATCAGATTGAGCCCGGCACCTATACATTTATCCAGCTGGCTGTTCCTGAGCACCTCCGGACTTTGTTTGACCAAATACCGATGCTCTTTGACGGACCCAACAGAATCTATGTGCGCTTGCTCAAGGAGAACGCTCTCGCCATTGTCGCACAAATGTGGATTAGCCGCTAGAAGAAGAAAGGAATCAGAAGCGGTGCAGCTAGACTCATGATCACCCCATGGTAGATTGAGCCTACCATGGTCCTCGTCCCGAAGTGTGAGGAGAGCAGCACAAGGGTAACGTCCATGCTGGTCGCCCCTGCGTTGCAGACAGCGGGGTAGTAGAACCGTTTCCCCAGCCTGCCAAAGAGCGGGATGAGGAAAAAGGAGAAGCTCTCCCGAAGCAGGTTGGAGAGAAAAGAGATTGAGCCCAATACGGGAAAACCCAAGTCGCTGATCAAAATCCCTGAAAGGGAGTACCACCCAAAACCACTGAGCATCCCCATCGCCTCGGAAAGCGTGTATGGAGTGAGCAGGGGTGCCAAAAGAGCACCAAGATAGGTTCCCCCAATGGTGTACAGGGGCAGCAGGAAAAGACTGCGATCTGAGAAAACTCCCTTGAAACTGATCTTCTTGTGAACCATACCCATTCCTACAAAAAAGAGGAGGGTGTAGAGCAGGTACGTGACCAATGAGCTGTCAAACCAAAAGAAGAGATTTGTACCCAGTCGTAACGCCAGACCAACGATGACAATGCTTACCAGAAGCAATGGCTCTTTGATAATGTCATAGAACCTGCGCAGAAGACTCTGTTCCTTTCGCTTGGCAATGGCAATACCTTCTTCCTTGCTTGATGGGGCGAGCAGGAACGAGAAGAGGAGGGAGACAACGATGGTTCCCACCACTGCAAGAAGGGTCAATACCAGCGCTGAAAGCCCGATGGTTCCGAACTGCGAGCTGATGTCATCAATTCCTCCGGTATTCACTCCCATGAAGAACAGAAGCAACCAAACAAGCACCGTCTGGGCATAGGCAGATACCCTGTTGAACCGATGCACTCCAAGCGTGCGAGCAGCCAGGACGCCTAAAAGCAGCGCCAAAGCCAATTTTGCCAGATACCAAAGTGTGTCCATGTGAGCAAAACTCTATCCGAATCTTGTACGCCTGTCAAATTCCCTTGTTTCTCTCTCCTTCCTTGAGTATAGTTGTCAGCATGATTGATGAAAAACTGAGCGATACCTTCCATCGCCTCACCCTCTCCGACGGCAAGCAGATCCTCTTGGTGGGGACAGCCCATGTCTCCAAGGAGAGCGTCGACGAGGTGGCTTTGGCTATCGAGGCAGAGGCGCCCGACCATATATGCCTGGAACTAGACGACGGTAGGATGAAGAATAGGGAGGAGCAATCCTCCTGGTCCAATATGGATATCAAGAAAGTCCTCAAGGAAAACAAGGGATTCCTCCTTCTCGCCAACATGGCTCTTGCTTCTTTCCAGAAACGGATGGGCAACCAATCCGGCAGCGCCCCTGGTGAAGAGATTCTCAGTGCAGCACGGCTTGCCAAGGAGAAGGAGATTCCCTACTCCCTTTGCGACCGTGAGATCCAAGTCACCTTCCAGCGTGCCTGGAGAAAATCCAATCTCTGGAACAAGGCAAAATTGATCGCCACCATCATCAGCGCGGTCTTCAGCAGTGAGAAGATCAGCGAAGATGATCTTGCGGAACTGAAAAAGGCCGATGTCATGCAAAGCATGATGGATGAGATGGCAAAGGAACTTCCTTCGGTCAAGGCGGTCCTCATCGACGAGCGGGATCGCTACCTTGCCACCAGCATCTTTCTTGCCCCCGGTTCAAAGAAATTGGCGGTCATTGGAGCCGGTCATCAAGAGGGAATCGTACGGACAATACAGGCCATTGAAGAGGGTAAGATCGGAACCGATCTCAGTGACATCAGCCAGGCTCCCAAAGCCGGATACGGTGGAAAAATTCTTGGCTGGTCCTTCCCCGTTCTCATCGTCGGGTTGCTTGTGTACGGCTTCGTCAACCTTGGGCAGACTGAGGGAATCAAGATGTTCTGGTACTGGCTTGCAACCAACATGACGTTCACCGCAATCGGAGCAATTCTCTCCCTTGCACATCCTTTGAATACCCTGCTCAGCATTTTGTCAGCACCCCTTACCAGCCTCCATCCCGGCATTGGGGTCGGCATGGTCAGTGGCGTCTTGCAAGCAACCTTGCGAAAACCCAAGGTACGTGACTTTGAAAACCTCGGTGACGATGCGACAACATTCAAGGGTTGGTACCGCAACCGCGTGCTCCACACCTTGCTGGTCTTCCTCTTCACAAGCCTCGGAGCCTCCATCGGCAATGTAGTGGTTTTCCCTATCCTGTTGAGTATGCTAGGTTAATTAGCTTTCCTAACCAACATAAATCTGACAGCTGCATCCGTCGATGGAGCTGTTTCTTTTAACAGCTCCATACGTTCCTATAGTTTTTAATAGTATGGGTTTATAAACAGAGATTTAGTTAATTAGTTTTCCTAACTTTTATAATTTACCCAGCTTTGTGCATGCTTCGAGTGCGTCTCTGATTGTAGCACAAGGATACTGGTTCAGCGGGGAATGGGAGAGAGCTCGGGGTAAGAGAGAGCGGGAAAAGCCAAGCTCCTTTGCTGCCTTTTCCCGTTTTTCAGGAAAACCTACACTGCGTACTTCCCCTGCAAGGCTCAACTCTCCAAAGCTTACCAAAGCCTTGGGAAGGCTCTTCCCGCTGAGGGCGGACCAGAGGGCGAGTGCCAAGGGAAGCTCAATGGAAACCTCACTGAGTTTCATACCTCCCGCCACATTCACATAGATGTCCTGATCACTCAGGCGCACCCCAGCATGGCGTTCCAAAATGGCTGCCACTCGGGTAACCCTAGCCGTGTCGATACGCTCTGAATAGATGCGTGAGTACCCGTTCTTTGCAAGGGTTGTCAAAGCCTGGATCTCGACCAAAAAGGTACGTGATCCTTCGATGACCGCGGTGTAGGCGATACCGGCAGGAAGGGTTGTACCACTGCGGTCGGTGATGAAAAATGAAGAGGGATTTGCCACCGCGGTGAGCCCCTTCTCATGCATGCTGAAAATGCCTATCTCATCAACGGAACCAAAACGATTCTTTGCTGCACGCACCAAACGAACTCCGCTGGAAACCTGTTCAAAGTAGAGGACGGTATCAACCAGATGTTCGATGACTTTCGGTCCTGCAAGCACCCCTTCCTTCGTCACATGACCAATAAGAAAGAGGGAGATTCCCAGCTGTTTGCATATGCCCACCAACAAGGTGGAGCAGTAGCGTATCTGGTTCACCGAGCCTGCAGGAGAGGGAAGCTCTTCGCTGCTGAGTGTCTGCAGGGAGTCGATGACCACCACATCAGGCTTGGTGGAAGTGAGAAGCGATTCGAGGATTTCTGCGCGGGTATCACAGAAGATATCGATCGAAGAGAGCTTGAGATCCAATCGCTGGGCCCTGAGCTTGACCTGGCTGGGAGACTCCTCGCCTGATACGTAGAGCACCTTTCTTCCCAGAGAGCACTTCTCCAAGACTTGGAGCATAAGCGTGGATTTCCCGATTCCCGGCTCTCCGCCAAGCAGGATGGAGGAGCCACGCATAACCCCTCCTCCAAGAACCCGGTCAAGCTCCCCGATGCCCGTCTCATAGCGGAAGTGTGGGTCTATGACGACACTCTCCAACGAAACCGGCTTGGCAAGCGTGCTGATGAGAGCATGCTTGCCATCGGAAACACTCTGTGTCGCCTCTTCCTCAAAGGTGTTCCAGCTACCACAGTCCGGACAGCGCCCCAACCACTTGGTTTCGCTTCGCCCACACTGGCTGCAAACATAATGAACATCCTTCGATTTCACAGGCAACTCCTTTCCATATTTACTGTTAGAACTTAATCAACTCAACATCGAAGATCAAGTATGCATTCGGAGGAATGACTCCCGGATACCCCATGGTCCCATAGCCGAGTTCAGGGGGGATGATCAGGGTACGCTGCTCCCCGGCACGCATGGTCATCAGTGCCTCATTCCATCCCTCGATCACTTCACCGATGGCAAATTGAGCAGGACTGCCTCTGCGAACTGAGCTGTCAAACACTCTGCCATCGAGCAATGAGCCGGTATAGTGCACCGTTACTTTCTGACCATATGCAGGATTCTTCTTTCCATCGCCAGCTTTCTTCACTACATACCGAAGACCGCTGGGAGTGATGGTTGCATCAGGGAAGCGGTTCTTCAGCTCTGCATCCAGCTTCGCCTGTTCCTTTCCTTGAGCTTTCTTATTCCTCTCCTCGACTTCAAGTACATACTGTGTAAAGGTTTCTCTTGTTACAGTGAAGGACGTTGCACTTGCTCCCTTGCGCAGGATTTCCACATGTTTGATCTTGTCTCCCTGTGCAATGGTGTCTACAACACCCTGCCCTTCAACCACATGGCCAAAGACCGTGTGCTTGCCATCAAGCCAAGGCGTCGGTACATGGGTGATGAAAAATTGGCTTCCATTGGTGCCAGGCCCAGCATTCGCCATGGAGAGAACTCCAGCTGTGGTATGCTTCAGGGTGTCAACAATCTCATCGGGGAACGTATAGCCCGGTCCACCGGTTCCAGTTCCCTTGGGACATCCTCCCTGAATCATGAAATTGTCGATGACACGGTGGAAGGTGAGATTGTCATAATACCGTGCATGCTTTCCATTGATATTCAGGGTTCCCTCTGCCAAGCCAATAAAATTCGCCACGGTCATCGGCGTCTTTTCATGCTCGAGCAAAAGTGTGATATCCCCTTTTGTAGTATGCAGTACGGCATACAAGCCGTCTGTCAGGTTCTGTGTGTCCATGATAACTCCTCTAACGTATTATACTTCGAACAACTCCTGGCTAGGAGCCAAAAGTTGGTACAGTCGTTCCAATTCCTCGCTGCTTCGATAAGGAATCTCAAGCTTCCCTTTCTCAAGCGAGCCTTTCACTTCAACCTGCGATCCTACAACATGAAGGAACTTATCCTCCACGGCGAGGATATCGGCAGACTTTGCCAAGCCTTTCTTTGCACGTTTTTTCTTTTGATATGCCACCCGTTTTCCCATGTTGAATTGGGCTGCCAATTGTTCCGTTGCACGAACGGACAGCTCCTTTTCCAATACGGTTCGGTATAGTATCTCGCGATCTGCAGGGTTGACAACCGAGAGAATCGCACGTGCTTGCCCAGCACTGAATTTGCCATGCAAGAGGTCTTGCTGCATAGCAGAACTCAATTGAAGGAGTCTGATGCTGTTGCTGATGGTAGATCTGTTCTTTCCCATCCGGTTCGCCAACTCCTCTTGTGTTATGCCTGCTTCCTGTATGAGATAGGCATACGCTTTCGCCTCTTCGATAGGATTTAGGTTCTCTCTTTGGATATTTTCAATGAGAGAGACCTCCAGACGCTGCATCTGGGTAAAATCCTTTACCAAAACAGGTATTGAGGAGAGTCCAGCTAGCTTCGTTGCCCGATACCGTCGTTCTCCAGCTACAATGCTATACTGCCCAGGTGCAATTTCCTCTACCAAGATAGGCTGCAAGACACCCTCACGCTTGATCGATTGAGCCAGCTCTTCCAGTGATTCTTGGTTGAAATCCTTCCGAGGCTGATTGGGATTGGCACGAATGTTCTCAACAGGAACTTCGAGTATCCGCTGGGCTGTATCCAGCTCCTGCTTATGAGAAGCAAGGCCCAATGCTGTATCCAATACCGAATCAAAGGAGTAATCCTGCATCAAGGAACCAATTCCCTTACCCAGTCCATGTTTCTTAGGTGTTTCTTGCGACACGTTCGATTACCTCCTCTGCCAGAGCCTTATAGGCTTTCGCTCCACTACTTGCATTATCATAAACATTGATAGGCAGTCCATGAGACGGTGCTTCAGCAATACGTACATTCCGTGGAATCATGGTCTTGAATACCAAGGTATTGAAGAATGAACTGATATCCTCAACCACCTCATTTGCCAACTTGGTGCGTTTGCTATACATGGTGAAGAGTATCCCAAGCACTTCCAAGTCAGGATTGAGGGATTTTTTCATATTCCCTACTGTTCGCATCAGCAAATTCAAGCCTTCCATGGCAAAATACTCACACTGCATTGGGATGATGACATGCTTGGCCCATACCATGGCATTCACGGTAACCAGTCCCAAAGAGGGAGGGCAATCACCGAGGATATAATCCCAGTCCTCTTCCAAACCTACCAAGACCCGTTTGAGAAAGAATTCACGTTCATCCTCACCAACCAATTCGATGTTCAAGCCAGCCATATTGATGTTGCTTGCTATGGCATACAGGTTACGGATCGGTGTTTGTTGTATGGCTTCAGCAGCACTGCACTGGCCTGCAATGACTTCATACAAGCCTGGCTTCCTCCCATCAATGGAGGTGGCACTGGTAAGGTTACCTTGGGAATCCAGGTCAATAAGAAGGACCTTTTTCCCTTTCTGTGCCAGTGCAGATCCCAGATTAACAGCAGATGTGGTCTTGCCAACTCCGCCTTTTTGGTTTAGAAACAGTATCGTTTGCGCACTCATATCCGTTACTATACGGAAATATCCAAGTATTGTCACCACAAAAGGCTAAGTCCTTGACCCTTCTTTCCCTCTATTGTATCTTCAAGATACCCTATGGAGGATAAATACATGGAAGATAAAGTCAAAAAGGCACTCGAGGATATCAGACCCTCGTTGCAGAATGACGGAGGAGATATTGAGTTTGTCAGCCTGGTGGGCAGCGATGTCACAGTACGCTTGAAAGGCGCATGTGCAGGTTGCCCGATGTCCCAGATGACACTCAAGAGCGGCGTAGAACGCTACCTTCGCAATTTCGTAGATCCGAAGCTTACTGTTGTAAATTCCCCTGATTTCTAAATAATTCAGGTCCTTCGAATCATCAACGTTTCACGTGAAACTTTTCCGTGAAACGTTTTTTTATGTCCATGCAATCCTCACCACCAATTGCGTGCCCTGTGGATGGCAATCTTGGTGTTTCACGTGAAACACTCCTACCTACCAGCCCTCCTCCCCTACCCCACCATACATCATGCCTGTCTGCCTCATTCCCGCAAAACACAGGAAACCTTCATGTATGTTTCACGTGAAACAAGAGGTTTTTCGCTAGCAAGTCAATAACAAGGCACAAGGAGAAGCAAGCTCAATTTTCGGCTGTATTGGTTTTTTCACTTGTATTTTTGCTTCACACACAAAATGGCTTTAAACTGCATTTGGATGCGCCATTTGCAGGTTTTTACACAATGTTTCTATTTATAGTTACAGATTTGCGTGGGAAAATGGCGTTGTTTTTAGTCCAAAAAAGAAGCTGCTCTGCAATGCAGAACAGCCCTTTTCAACTACTTAACAAATGTTTTATTCGGCCTCTGGACCCTCAGTTACGACCTCTTCATCGTCATCTTCAACGACATCATCAGTCTCAATCTCATCTTCCTCGACCAATTCCAAATCTTCCGCACTGGCCTGTTCAGGAATTTCCACTTCCTCTTCATCGTCACGTACCGTGGAGGCAATCGCTACAATGGAGTCCTTGGAAAACTTCATGCTTACCACCCTGACACCTGCAGCATTCCTGCCTTGGACCGAGATGGCTTGTACATGCACCCTGAGCGTCTGTCCCATCAGCGTTACACAGACCACATCATTCTCATCGTTGACTGAAAGCACACCGATGATATAGCTGGCTTTGCCGCCGAGGCGATAGATCTTCTGACCCTGCGTAGCTCGTCCATGGACAGAGAAGGAGTCGAATGTCACCTGCTTGCCCTGACCGTTCTCCGTAATCATGAGGATTCGCTTGGTATCATCCACTTTCAAAAGGCCGGCAACCTGGTCTTCATTGATCAGGCGAATTCCACGCACACCGCGTGAAGCACGACCCATTGCCCTGACATCGCTGCAACGGAAGCGGAGGCCTCTGCCATACTTGGTGATGAGCATCACCTCATCGCCTTCCTGTACGAACTCACAACTGAGCAACTCATCTCCCTCATCAAGGAAGAGTGCCCTGATGCCCCTGGCCTTGGCGTTGATGAAATTGGTCAGGGAAACCTTTTTCACCACACCCATCCTGGTAGCCATCATAAGGTATTGATCGTCGCGGAACTCCTTGAAGCTGATGATCGAGGTAATTTTTTCAGCGGTCTCCAGCTGCAGGATATTCTTGATGCTTGTTCCCTTTGCGGTCTTGGTAGCCTCAGGGATCTCGAATACCTTCGTATAATAGGCCTTTCCGGCGTTGGTGACGAACATCACATACTCTTTGGTGGAGGCGACGAACATGTGGTCGACAAAATCCCCATCCTGAAGCTTGGTGGTTCTCGTTCCCTTGCCGGCCCGCCCGTGAGCTTCATACTCTTCGGTCGGAATGCGCTTTGCAAAGCCCTTGTTGCTGATCAACACCACCACATCCTCTTCCTTGATGAAGTCTTCCATGGTAGCTTGCCCGAGCTCCTCACGCACAATCTTGGTGAGCCTTCGATCCTTGGGGGCGAGGGTGGAAGGAAGAGCCTTCACTTCAGCCTGAACCACTTTGAGAATCTTCACCTCATCAGAAAGCAGATCCTGATAGTAGGCAATCTTCTGTTCAAGTTCACCCAACTCTTCCAATATTTTGGAAGTTTCAAGATGGCTGAGCCGTCCAAGCTTCATGTCTATGATTGCCTGAGCCTGAATGTCATCCAAGCCGAACCGCTGGACCAAGCGCTGTGCTGCAATCGTGTTGTCTTCAGAGTCCTTGATGATCTGAATCACCTCATCGATGTTGTCCAGGCCAATCTTCAATCCTCTGAGAATGTGAGCACGTTCCTGCGCCTTTCTCAGATCATAGCGGGTTCTTCTGGTAATCACCTCCTCGCGGTGGCGAATGTAGTAGACCAGCATGTCCTTGAGGTTCAGCAACTGGGGTCTGCCCTGGACAAGGGCGAGATTGTTCACATTGAAGTTGGACTGCAGGGCAGTGCGGGCAAACAGCTGGTTGAGCACGACCATGGGCTCAGAGCCCATCTTCAACTCAACCACAATGCGGATGCCCTTGCGGTCAGACTCATCACGGACAGTGGAGATCATGGGGATCGCCCCATCCTTTCTCAGGTCATCAATCTTCTTGATCAAGTCAGCCTTGTTCACCTGATAGGGAATTTCATTGAAAATGATCTGGTCATGGCCGCGATCATCGCTCTCAATCTCATAGGTTGAGCGGATGACTATCTTTCCCCGTCCGGTGGTGAAGGCATCCTTGATGCCCTGCATACCGCAAATCACCCCTCCAGAGGGGAAATCAGGGCCCTTGATATGCTCCATCAACTCATCGATGGTGATATCGGGGTTGTCGATCACTGCAGAGATTGCGTCGCTGATCTCCTGCAGGTTGTGGGGAGCCATATTGGTCGCCATACCTACGGCGATACCACTGCTCCCGTTGGCCAGAAGGAAGGGGAAAGAGGCGGGAAGAACGGTGGGCTCTGTCATGGAGTCATCGTAGTTCGGACCAAAATCCACGGTCTCTTTCTGGATATCCTGCAGCATCTCTTCGCCGATGCGGCTCATCTTTGCTTCGGTGTATCGCATTGCTGCTGCTGGATCACCGTCGATGGACCCGAAGTTTCCCTGTGGATTCACCACCGGATAGCGCAGCGAAAAGTCCTGGGCCAAGCGGACCAGGGCATCATAGACCGATGCATCCCCGTGGGGATGGTATTTACCAAGTACGTCACCGACGATACGGGCACACTTCTTGAATGAAGAGTTTGCCCTCAGTCCCATTTCAAACATATCAAAGAGGATTCTTCGGTGGACCGGCTTCAGACCGTCACGTACATCGGGCAGCGCACGGCTGACAATGACGGACATGGCATAGTTGAGATACGAGGTACGCATCTCTTTGGACACGTCTACTGATATCGTCCTGTTTTCGTTGTTATCTTCCACGATATTATCCTTTCCTAGACATCCAGATTCGATACATAGACGGCATTGGCGTCAATGAAGGCCCTGCGAGGTTCAACTTCCTCACCCATGAGCATACTGAAGACCCTATCGGCCTCCTCAGCATCATGGAGTTGGATTTGGCTGATCATGCGGGTCTCCGGATTCATGGTGGTCTCCCAAAGCTGTTCGGGATTCATCTCACCAAGACCTTTGTACCGTTGAATGCCGACCTTTGAGGGGTCGCTGATGTTGTTCTCCTGCAGGATCTTCACCCTGGCTTCCTCGTCATAGGCATACTCAATCTTTTTGCCGATGGTGATCTTATACAGAGGAGGCATGGCAAAATATACATAGCCGGCTTCGATCAGAGGCCGCATGTAACGGAAGAAGAAGGTGAGCAGAAGGGTACGGATGTGCGAACCATCGACGTCAGCATCAGCCATGATGATGACCTTATGGTAGCGGACTTTGCTGACATCAAAGGTGACATCCCTGTCAAAGTCATCATCCTTACCCATGTTGTTGTACCGGGTGAGGCCAGCTCCGATCGTGGAGATGACCGGCTGCAACTTGTCGTTGCCCAGCACTTTGTACTCCTGGGCTTTCTCGACGTTGAGCATCTTTCCCCACAAGGGCAGGATCGCCTGGAATCGGCGATCACGTCCCTGCTTGGCCGAACCGCCTGCAGAGTCACCCTCGACGATGAAAACCTCACACTTGGCAGGGTCCTTCTCCGAACAGTCGGCAAGCTTGCCGGGAAGCCCGCCACCTTCGGTCTTTTTGCGGATCTGCTCACGAGCCTTTCGGGCAGCAATGCGTCCCAGGGCTGCGTTGATGATCTTTTCGAGGATTACCTCAGCATGGGCAGGGAACTCATCAAAGTGATTGCCCAACTTTTCATAGACAAGGGATAAAACAACACCGGTGACGGCACTATTTCCCAACTTCATCTTCGTCTGGCCTTCGAACTGCGGCTCCGGCACCTTGACCGACACCACAGCAGTAAGACCTTCGGAAATATCACTCTGCTCAAGCTTCTCATCGTACTTCTTCAAGAGCTTGGGATTCTTCTGCAATTGAGCGTTGATGACTCTGCTCAAGCCGGTTCTGAAACCAGTGAGGTGAGTGCCACCTTCGCGGGTGTTGATATTGTTGACGTAGCTGAGGACCTTCTCATCGTACTTGTCGTTGTATTGCAAGGCAATCTCAACCTTGACGGTATCCTTCTCACCCTCGATGGAAATGGGGGGATCGACCAGGACACGCTTATACTCATTCAGATAGCTGACAAAATGGCTGATGCCGCCTTCGCTATTGAATGACTGGGAACGGTTTTCCTCACCTCTTCGGTCGGAAACAGTGATGCTGATGCCCTTGTTGAGGAAGGAGAGCTCGCGGAAGCGATTCACCAATACCTCGTAGTTGAAGGCATTCATCTCCATAATCGAGTAGTCAGGCTTGAAACTCACCACTGTCCCGCTGCGATCGGTATCACCGATACGGATGACTTCCGTTTGGGGAATGCCGCAGCTGTACTGCTGGCGGTATACACCACCATCACGATAGACGGTTACTTCCATCCAGCCCGAAAGGGCATTCACACAAGAAACGCCCACGCCGTGCAGACCACCGCTGACCTTGTATGAGTTCTTGTCGAACTTACCACCAGCGTGCAGTTGGGTAAGGGCGATCTCCAGGGAGCTCTTCTTCTCCGTAGGATGTTGGTCGACCGGAATGCCGCGTCCATTGTCCTCGACTGTACAGACTTCCCGACCCTCATCATCGAGGTCAAGGAATACCTGGATGTCTGAACAGTAACCGGCCATCGCCTCATCGATACTGTTGTCGACCACCTCATAGACAAGATGATGCAAGCCCTCGATACCTGTCGAACCTATGTACATACCGGGCCGTTTCCGAACTGCTTCAAGACCCTTGAGGACCTGGATGCTCCCGGCCGAATAGCTATGGGAAGCGCCCTCCATCCTCACACCATCCTGGTGCAAGGAAGGCTGGAACGTCCCCTTGACAAAGCTCCCTTCACTCATTCGTTATATCCTTATGCAATAAATAAAAATTACTGTGGCTGATTCTTATCAATTATAGCAGGAATCGTGTAGAGTTGCAAGCTTGGACCGGAAATGAACACAATTTTTTATTTCTTGTATTATAATTATTTAGTATTTACAACACTATGCCATACACACAATACTTGCACCGCTTGTGGCAACAGGGTAAAATGGCCGCATGAGTGATATACAGACCACCTATTTTGAGTTCTGGCAGGAAACGGCTTCCAGAATCAAGGAAACGCTGCCACAGCAGGAATTCAATACCTGGTTCAACCGCATCGCCTACCTCAGATCAGAGGAAAGAAAGGTGATTTTAGCAGGAGCCAGCCAGTTTATTCTTGATACAGTGATAGCCCGTTATCGGGATCTCATAGTCAATACGCTAAGTGAACTGACTGGTGAGGATATCAATGTCGAATTTGTTGTTGTGTCTCGTTCAGAAATTGAACACATCGGCAAACCCCATGAAACAACAAAACAGGAAGTGATCCAAGAGAAGGTGGTGGAAGCTCCTCCCAAGCAACGCATATCAGAAGAAAAGACATTGAAGATGAAGACTGATTGCAACCTCAATCCATCCTATGAGTTCAACACCTTCGTCATCGGTGACAACTCGGCATTTGCCTACAATGCCAGCCTTGCCATCGCCAAGAATCCGGGTGTCAGCTACAACCCTTGCCTCATCTATGGCGGGGTAGGACTAGGCAAGACACACCTGCTCAACTCCATCGGAAACTACATCATCAACAACACCCCTGAGCTGAAAGTGATGTACGTCACCGCGGAGATGTTCACCAATGAGTTCATCGAATCCATTGGCTCGCAGAAAACCCAGCACTTCAAGAACAAGTTCCGAAAGGTAGACGTATTGCTGATCGACGATATTCACTTCTTGCAAGGCAAGGACAGCACCCAGGAAGAGCTGTTCCACACGTTCAACAACCTCTATGAATCAAAGAAGCAGATGGTCTTCACCTGTGACCGTCCGATCAGCGAGCTGAAGAACATCACCGACCGTCTCAGTTCACGCTTTGAACGTGGTTTGAATGTTGATCTTCAGCCACCCAACTATGAAACCAGGATGGCCATCCTCAAGAAGAAGCTCTTTGAACGCGGAGCTTCCATGAGTGATGAGATTCTCAACTATATTGCCACCAATGTGTGCACCAATGTCAGGGATCTGGAGTCATCCCTGACCAAGCTCGTCGCCTACAGTGAACTGCTCGGCCAGGAGATTTCCTTCGACAAAGGAAAAGAGCTGTTGGGTATCCTCCCCTCACTTGCTGCCAATGCAAACCAGACGCTCTCCATCGATACGATCATCAAGGTTGTAGGAGAGTACTTCAATGTCAGCAGCTTTGAGATAAAGGGAAAGAAGAAAAACAAGTCGCTCATCCAACCGCGTCAGATTGCCATGTTCCTGGCTCGTGATATAACCGAATACTCCACGACCGAAATCGGGACTGAGTTCGGGGGAAGGGATCACACGACGGTAATGCACTCATACGACAGGATTGAATCGCTGATGAAGGGAGATGAGGCCTTCGCAAATACCATCATGAAATTGAAGAGGGACTTAACAAGTGTAAAGAAGTAATTGCTTGTGGATAGCTTTGGGATACCTTGTGGAAAACTCCATAAACCTGTGGACAACGCTTTTTTGCTTGTGGAAGGAATGTGGACAACTCAGCAAGTTATCCACAGGATGACAAAATTTAAGAGATGTTTGTATAATGAATTAGGAAGTTATCCACAGAATCCGTGCTATTATTGTTATTATTACTACTTATTTTAATAATCTAGGAGTCATAAGATGAAATTCGTCTGCAGCAAAGAAAGCATCCTTACCGAGATCATATATTCCATGGACTTCACCAGCCAAAGGAACTCTCTTTCCATCACCAGTAATGTCTATCTCGAAACCTATGACGATCGTCTTATCATCAGAGCGACAGACCAGAAACTCGGGTTCAGCACAGAAATTGCTGTACAGACTTTGGAAGAAGGAAAAACCACGGTCTTTTGCGAAAAGCTGCTGAACATTCTTCGTTCACTTCCTGATACCAATATCATCTTCTCGGTAGTCGATGGGATGTTTGCGATCAAGCCTGAATCACAAAGCATTGATTTCAAACTCAGAACCATTGCTGCCGATGAGTTCCCCAATCTTGAGAAACCTGAGGGTGCACCCTTCTTTTCAATTTCCCAAAAGGCATTCATCGATATGGCCAACCAAACCATGTTTGCCATCAGCGAAGATGAGACACGCTACTTTCTCTGCGGTTTGTATGTCGAACGCAATGCAAGCGGCATGAACATGGTGGCAACCGATGGAAGACGGCTTTCCTTGGTTGAGCGAAGCTTTGAGGAAGAGTTGCCCATGTTCCCGTCAATCATCATTCCCACCAAGTTTTTCACTGAGCTGAAAAAGCTGGGAACCGAAGAAGGGGTGATTGAACTCTCCATCGGAGAGAATCTGCTGTTTGCAAAAATCGGTCAGAGAACGTTCTACTCAACCCTGATCAAGGGTCAGTATCCCAACTATCGAAGAGTTATCCCCGATTCCCAAAACTATAGCTGCACCATGCGTATCCAGGATATGCTTGATGCTCTCAAGCGAGTGTCGCTGTTGGTTGAGAACAAGGCAAAACGAATTTTCCTGGATATCAGCGAAGCGGGAGTCTTGCTCACCAGTGACGAAAGCGAAGCAGGAGAGGCAAAGGAAATCATTCCGTGCCAGTATGAGGGTCCTGACAGCAAGGTTTCGCTCAACTACACCTATCTGCTCAATCCTCTGAAAGTGATGGAAGGAGAGTATTTTTCCATCAATTTCACCGAACCAACCAAGGCTATGACGGTAAAACCTGAAAGTACAAGGGATTATTATCATATCATCATGCCGATGCAACCGAATGCCTGATGCGTTTTACCGAGCTTAGGACACACCAGTTCAGAAACTTAGCAAGTGAAAGGATACCTGTCGATAATCGGCAGGTATTCCTCATTGGGAACAACGGACAAGGAAAAACAAATCTTCTTGAAGCAATTTACACACTCTGCTACGGTTCGTCTTTCCGCACCGCACAACTGAAAGAGCTCACCGAACACTCCCAGAAAGCTTTCAAGATTGAAGGTACGTATGTTGATGATGGCCAGTACAGTCATCAGCTTGCCTTGGAGTGGAAGGATTCAAAGCGAACTGTGTTCCTTGACGGAAGGGAAGTGCAGGACAGGAAAGAGCTTATTTACAACATTCCTTGCATTGTCTTCAGTCATGATGATATTTTTTTCATCAAAGGAGAGCCTGAACAGAGACGACGATTTTTTGATCAGACGATGAGCATGTACAACCCGCTGTTCTTTGATGATTTGCGTCGGTACCGTCTCATCCTGCGCCAACGCAACTTGGCGATCAAGGAGGGAAGGACAAACCTGCTTCCCATCTACGACCAACAGCTTGCCCATTATGGAATCGCCATCCAGCAGGAACGAACCAAGGCAGTCTATGAGTTCGACCAGATATTCCCTTCCATGTACCGCTCTGTCTCACTTTCCGAGCTCAATGTCCACATTGAGTACAACCCTTCCTGGAACACTTGTGCTACGGAAGATGAGGTGGTTTCCTACCTGGAGGAGACCCGTGAGCGGGACTTGAGGATGCAAACCAGTACAAGTGGGATCCATCGGGACCGATTTCAAGTGATGGAGGGTGATCAACTCTTCTCCCAAAGTGGTTCCACTGGGCAACTTAGGTTGGCTTCGCTGATTTTCAGGACTGCACAGATGGATTTTTTTCAGAAAAAAACAGGAAAAATGCCGCTCATTTTGGTCGATGATGTACTGTTGGAACTTGATTTTAAGCGCCGGGAGCAGTTTTTGCACCTCATGGACACCTATAGCCAAGCGTTTTTCACGTTTCTGCCCGAAGAGCACTACTTCGAGGAACTGGCACAGGAGGGGGCTCTCGTGTATACTGTCCGCGAAGGAAGATTCACTGTCGATGAAGGATAAGAAACCGAGGATGTGCCACGAAGGCGGAGAGCCCCTGGAAGGCAAGCATGTGCTGGACTATGTGCTGCGTTCGCTCAACATCCATCCTGACAATCCAAAAGCGGCAGTAGGATTTGAATGGCAACAAATCATCGGAAATCGCCTGTATCCCCATGTGAAAATCGTGGAGATCAAGGGAACAACGTTGGTTCTTCGTGCTGATCACCCCTCCTGGGCACAGATGGCGATGATGCAGCAAAAGAAGATACTTGCTTTTCTTACCAAGAAATATCCTTCCTTGGGCATCAAATCCATCCAAATGCTGAGTTCCTAGTTACTTGACGTAACTGAACTTGGTCTATATACTGCACCACTCGGAGGAGTATCCTCCGTTCAACGAGAAAATGTCCGCGTTAAGCGATGTAAAATTGGAGAATATCTCATGAGTTACAAAGGAAAAAGAACCTACCAGCCCAGTAAGGTGAAGAGAAACAGGAAGTTCGGGTTCAGGGCTCGTATGGCAACGAAGGGCGGTCGCCTGGTACTGGCCCGCAGGAGAGCCAAGGGCAGACACAAGCTGTCCGTTTGTGATGAGAAGAAGCCTTTCTAAGAAAGAGATTGTAAAACGTAAACCGGAGATTGACCGAATTTTCAAAACCGGCAGGACCTACTCCTGTCGGGGCTTGAAACTTATCGTAAGCCAAAACCAGCTGGATGTGGATAGGATTGTGGTGATACCCGTCCGCCACTATGGCAATGCCGTCGAACGGAACAGAATCCGCAGGCAGATCAAGGAGCTATGGCGTAATGAAAAGCCTCGGATGGTCCCCGGTTACGATTTTGCATTCATCGCGTATCCAGGAAAGGTTGATGACCATGCATCCCAAAAAAAACAACTCCTCTCACTCTGTGAAAAGGCTGGGGTCTTCCTCCAGTCGTGAGACTTTCTGACAGTCTCCTCCCCACTCCTGTTGTTGCTGACATCCGTTATGTGCCTATCTTTCCTGTGAACATCATCTCACCACACCCACCCATCAGGAGTAGATATGGACAAAAATACCATTCTAGCCATAGTCCTTTCCGTATTGGTCATCACTGTAGGCATGACCATCCAAACAACCTTTTTCACTCCGACACCCTCAGCAGAGGTTGTCAGTGAAAGTGTCCAACCCAAGACAACAGATACTCTGGCAGCTCTTGAACCAGCCAAGTCTTCACTTGTCTCTTCAAACCTTGCTTGGGGCAGCCAACTCCCAGGGTCATTGGTAGCTGTAGGTCAGAAAGGAAGCTCAGCTCCTTTCACCTTCTCTACTGACTATTTCCTCATTGAGTTCAATCCCAACGGGGCAGGAATACAATCATTCAAACTCAAAGAGCATCTGGACAACGGGCAACCGGTTGAGTTGCTGTTCAGAAGCGAGAGCTCCAATGATGCTTTCCTTCTCTATGCCGGCAACAACAAAACCACTCCCATTGATGCAAACTTCCGTTACCAGATCAGTGGCAACAAGGTGATTTTCACCCAGGATTTTGCACTGCTTGGCGATGATGGAGTAAGTACTGGAGCAGCATTCACCTTGACCAAGACGTATACCTTTGGTAATGAGGACTACCTGTTCCAGATTGATGTAGCGACCCGCAACAGCGAGAACAAGGCCGTTCCCCTCTCCTTCGAAAACTTTGCTTACACGCTTGCCTTCGAGCCGCAGATCGGTCCTTCCTTCACCTCGCTCGACAACAACTACAACTATCGAAGGTTCTACGTCAAGGAAGATGGTTCTACCAAGAAGAATCAGATCAAGATGAGCAATGGAGCATACACCACCACCAAACCACTGTCATGGGTTGGCCTGGTCGGCAAGTACTTCTCCCTGATTGCCATCCCTGATGCTACCAATTACACCGTCAGCCTCAATGAGGATACCGATGCAGGCCTACCCATGCAGTCCAGCATCTTCCTCTCCAGGCCTGCAATCAAGAGTGCTTCTCAGAATGACACCTTCCGCTTCTATGCAGGTCCGCAGCTCAAGGGTGACATGGCCATCTATAACGATGCTTCCCAGAACAGTTTCGGAGTTGCCAATCTGCAGCTGGAAGCGGCTTTGGACAGCAGTTCCTGGCTTGGCTGGCTTGAGACCATCCTCAAGACCATCCTGAATCTGCTCTACAGATTCATTCCCAACTATGGTATCGGCATCATCATCCTTACTTTCCTTTTGAAGCTTGTCCTCTATCCCATCTCCAAGAAGGGTATGGAATCGACAGCAAAAATGGCTTCACTCTCCCCGAAAATGCAGGAGATCAAGGAGAAGTATCCTGACAACCCGACCAAGCAGAATGAAGAGATGGCTACACTCTACAAAAAAGAGAAAATCAATCCGATGGGTGGATGTCTTCCGATGCTTTTGCAGTTCCCCATTCTCATTGCCTTCTATGGCCTCTTGAACAAGCACTTTGAGCTCAGGGGAGCCATGTTCATTCCGGGTTGGATTCCTGACCTTTCCCGACCCGACACCGTATTCACCTTCCCGTTCAACCTCCCGTTCCTCGGGAATGAGTTGCACTTGCTTCCGATCATCTACACAGTCAGTATGATCTACTCGATGAAGATCACCCAGAATGCATCCACTGCTGGCAGCCAGCAGAGCATGATGAAGTTCATGACCTACGGCATGCCGCTGATGTTCTTCTTTGTCCTGTACAGCGCCCCCTCGGGCCTGATCCTCTACTGGTCGGTCATGAACGCCCTCTCCATCTTCCAACAGTTGTACACCAACAAGAAGAAAGAGCGTGAGGCCAAGGAGAATGAAGCAGTGAATGTGCAGCAATTCCCTGGACCAAAGGGTAAGAAGCGGACGTAAGCACTAAGAAAAAATCAACTGCGGGGGACTCTGTCCCCCCAAAAAACGGAGTAGCCATATGATGAAAGAATTCGAAGGACGTACCGAGCAGGAGGCAATCGCCAAAGCGATTGAGGAACTGCATATCGAGCGTGAAGATTTCGATGTGGAAATCGTTGAACCAGTTCGAAAAGGACTGTTCAAAAAGAGTAATGTACGCATCAGGATCCATTTTGATGAGGCAGGCGAGGTAGAGGAACAGTCCTTTGACTTTACCCGTGCCGATGAAGAGCCAGAGATTGATGCTCCGATCAACAGTGACCTTGAAGACAAGCTTCTGGCATTCGTAGCCACCATCCTCGACAAGATGGGGTATGAGGGAAGAGTGACCATCTCTTTCAGAAAGGAACGGAAGCTGGGACTGAACATCGAGAGTGACAACTCGAGCATCATCATCGGTCGCAAAGGAAAGAATCTGGATGCGATCCAGCTATTGGCAAATGTGTATGCCGGGCAGATCGATCCGGACCTTAAGGTTGTTGTTGACAGTGAGAACTACCGGATGCGCCATGAAGAGCAACTGATCAGGATGGCCTTCAAAACCGCTGAACAGGTACGCAAGAGTGGTCGCAGCAGGCTTCTTGAGCCGATGAACCCGTATGAGCGGCGGCTTGTTCATACCGCGCTCAATGACTTTGGGGGTGTGGATACCAAGAGTGAAGGGGAAGGCCTTTACAAGCAGATCCGCATTTCAAACCAAAAACACTAACAACTGCAAGACGGGAGCCATAAAGGTTCCCGTTTTTTGTGCTTGACAAACCAAGTGAGAAAACCTACTGTTGGTAGTGTACCGCACGGTACAAGACACTATATTTTGTGTGTATGGGAAAAGGGAAGTGAGGTGAGAAGCCTCCGCGGTCCCGCCGCTGTAAAGGGGAGTCATCAGCATAGTCCACTGGAGTGATCCGGGAAGGAGCCGATGATGTAGAACCTGAGTCAGAAGACCTTGCCTATACAGACACGCCGTCACGGAGCATGACAGGGGCGTGGACTCAACAAGTCCCCTTCTGTCCATTCTCCCAGGGGAGGAACCCATGCAACAGCAGGTGGTAAAACGGGACGGGCAGGTGGTTCTCTGCGAGGTTCAGAAAATCATCAATGCAATCAACAAGGCAGCCGAGGCTGCACACGAACAGGTGAATGCACCTCACATCGCATGCACCGTACTTTCACGTCTTGATGACTTTGAACGCATCAGCGTAGAGCAAATCCAGGACACCGTGGAACAGGTTCTGATGGAGAGCTCTGCCAAGGCAACGGCAAAGGCGTACATTCTGTATCGCAAAGATCGTGAGAGGATCCGAGAGGGAAAAGCCCTGATTCGGGCAACCAACGAGCTCTTCAACTCCTATCTCGAGGATACCACCTGGAGGACGAAGGAGAATGCCAATACCCGCCGTTCGGTCAACGGAATGAACAACTTCATCCGAGAGCGTTTCACCGAACAGTATTGGCTCAACAACATCTACCCCCCTGCAATCAAGGAAGCCCACCAGCAAGGACGCCTGCATCTGCACGACCTCGGCTTTTTCGGACCTTATTGCTGTGGCTGGGATCTCAAGCAGCTGCTGATGCAAGGTTTCGGTGGGGGGGAAGGCAAGGTGAGCAGCAAGCCGGCAAAACATCTGCGCGCATTTCTTGGGCAGGTAGTGAATGCCACCTTCACCTTCCAGGGTGAGTGTGCCGGAGCACAGGCATGGTCTTCCTTCGACACGTATGCAGCGCCGTTTATCCGCTACGACCATCTCTCTTTCAAGGAAGTGAAGCAAGCACTGCAGGAGTTCATCTTCAATCTCAATGTGCCTACTCGGGTAGGGTTTCAGTGCCCCTTCTCAAACCTGACCTTCGACATCACCGTTCCCCCTTCGCTGAAGGATGAACCGGTTCTCTGTGGAGGAGTATTGCAAGATCAGACCTATGGGGAGTTCCAAAAGGAGATGGACCTCATCAATCTGGCCTTCTGTGAAGTCATGGAAGAGGGGGATGCCTCCTCACGTGTCTTCACCTTCCCGATTCCCACCTACAAGGTGACGAAGAACTTTCCGTGGGAAAGCGAAGTGGTGGATGCCATCTTCGCAATGACTGCCAAGTATGGGATTCCCTATTTCTCGAACTATGTGAACAGTGATCTTGACCCTGAGGATGCCCTGTCCATGTGTTGCAGGCTTCGCCTGGACACTTCCCAATTGCGCAAGCGGGGAGGAGGGCTGTTCGGCTCAAATCCATTGACCGGTTCCATCGGAGTGGTGACGCTCAACCTTCCGCGCCTGGCGTATGAGAGCAAGGATGAACAGACTTTTGCCAATGAATTGTCGCATCTTTGTGAGCTTGCCAAACAAAGCCTTGAAATCAAGCGAAAGACCATTGAGGGGGAAACAGAGCGGGGAATGTATCCGTTCAGCCAAAATACCCTTGCACCGGTAAAACAAAGGCTTGGTTCGTACTGGGCAAACCACTTCAGCACCATCGGTCTGGTGGGCATGGAGGAAGCGTGTCTCAATCTTTTTGGTGAGGAAGGCTCCCTTACTACCCAAAAGGGGCAGGAGTTTGCCTTACGGACACTTAAGCAGATGCGCACTCTCATCCAAGGCTATCAGGATGAGACGGGGAATTTCTACAATCTTGAAGCAACCCCAGCAGAAGGCGCGAGCTACCGTCTGGCTCATTTGGACAGGAAGGCGTATCCCCAGATCATTACCGCAGGGGAGAGAGAAAGCTACTATACCAACTCCTCCCAGCTTCCGGTTGGGTATACCACCGATCTGTTTGAAACACTGGAAAAGCAGGATGAGCTGCAATGCCAGTATACCGGAGGGACCGTTCTGCACCTCTATCTTGCCGAGCGCATCGAGGATGTGAAGACAGCAAAACATCTGATCAGAACCTCATTCACCCGGTACAAATTGCCCTACCTCTCCCTTACCCCGACGTTCTCAACGTGCAAGGACCATGGATACCTTGTCGGTGAAGTGGAAAGCTGCCCGATATGTGGTCAGAAGACCGAGGTATGGACAAGGGTGGTCGGGTATCTGAGACCGAAGCAGGACTTCCACCCGGGAAAGCGGGAGGAGCACCGGCAGCGAGTGTACTATCAGGTGAACGTTTCATGAACATCAGTGCTATCGAAGCGAACTCCTTCCTGGACTATCCGGGAAAGCTGAGTTGTGTTGTATTCCTGCAAGGATGCAACTATGACTGCTTCTACTGCCATAATCGTACACTTTTAGAGAAGAAGAAAGGTATTTTGGGCTATCAGGAAGTGGTGGACTTTTTGAAAAGCAGGCAAGGATTCCTCCAAGCGGTGGTTATCAGCGGGGGAGAGCCGACCCTCAATCAGGATCTTGGCCTGCTTATCAGGCAGGCCAAGGCTTTGGGATATTTGGTCAAGCTGGATACCAATGGGAGCAGACCCAAAATGCTCAGATCCCTCTTGGAAGAAGGCGGAATTGATTACGTGGCGCTTGATGTGAAGGCCCCGTGGGAGCGCTATCGTGAGATCGGGGGAGAGGGAGCTGATCCGAAGAGCGTACAGGAAAGTCTCTCACTTCTTGCTTCTTGGAAGGAAGCAAGAAAGGAGTTTCACTTGGAAGTACGGACAACGCTCGCCCCCACACTCACGTTTGCCGATCTCACGCAGATCGCCACAAATCTTGTGCAATCAGCAAGCTGGACGATCAATACGTACCGGGTACCACCAAGCTACAGGGAAGAGGATATCGGGCGTATCCACCTTCCCCCCACTGTGCTGGGGGAGGAGGAAGAGGGAATCCTGCGTTCGATGCACCCTGCCCTTATGCTAAGGAGATGATCTCCTCCCAAGGCAGTCCGGCTTTTCCAAAGTGACCATAGTTGACAGTCTGGCGGTAGATGGGTTTCAGCAGACCGAGGCTTCTGATGATACCGGCCGGGGAGAGGTTGAACTTCTCCCTGACCAAATCTTCCAACTTGGAATCATCCAGCTTTCCTGTGCCGAAGGTATCGACATAGATGGAAATCGGATACGGGACTCCGATGGCATAGGAGAGTTGGACCTCACAGATGGTGCAGTAGTTGTTTGCTACCAGGTTTTTTGCCACAAATCGGGCCATGTAGGCAGCACTGCGGTCCACCTTTGAGGGGTCTTTTCCACTGAATGCACCGCCTCCATGGCGGCCCATGCCACCGTAGGTGTCAACGATGATCTTTCTCCCGGTCAGACCGGTGTCACCGGCAGGACCCCCGATGACAAATCTTCCCGTTGGGTTGATATAGATTTTCGTCTTCTCATCAAGCAGACCGGTCGGCGCAAGGGTTGGCCCGATGACCTCTTTCTTCAGGTAGTCCACCAAATGATCGCGGTCCGCCTCATCGGTATGCTGGTGACTGATGACCACCGAGTCGATGTGTACCGGCTTACCATCCTGATAGAGCAGGGAGACCTGGCTCTTGGAATCGGGGCGGAGGAAGGAGGCGTGCCCCTCCTTGCGCAGCAGACTGGCACGCATGAGCAGCTGATGGGCCCAGGTTACCGGAGCCGGCATCAGCTCCTTGGTTTCATCGCAAGCGAATCCGAACATCATGCCCTGGTCTCCGGCACCTTGCTCACCATAGAGGGAAGTATCGGCGGTAACTCCGAGAGAGATGTCAGCACTCTGTGTTTTGGTGAGATTGATGACCTTCAGCGTACGATAATCGAATCCGCATCCCTCTTCCGTGTATCCGATATCCTGTACGGTAGATCGGACGATTTGCTCGATATCGAGTGAGGCGTTTGTCGTTATTTCTCCGCCTACCACAACCATGTCGGTGGTGGCAAAGACTTCACAGGCAACGCGGCTGTGGGGATCTTGGGCGAGACAAGCGTCAAGAACAGCATCAGATATCTGGTCGCAGACCTTATCCGGATGTCCTTCGCTTACTGATTCTGAGGTGAAAATGTGTGAACCGTGTGTCAGCATATACCCTTCCTTATGAACTGCGGAAGGAGGAACTCAACTCAATGAATTGCTGCGCTCCCCTTTTAGCAAGTTTCTTTAGTGACGCCCGCAAGCCGGGAGGCTATCAAATCGACGTCATTGGAAATGATGATACCAAGGACAGGAAAAATGTACAAGGGTGGGGGGGAGCTCTTTACATAACAATAAATGTTATGATATATAAATTGTTATGAAAACACTCCTTTTGAAAACAGACAAGGACCTCCAG
>Ga0265295_1001347_pt1 | contig 43444 bp, 34 predicted proteins | sample Munlansysbiofilm_FD_192503 | JGI IMG/M metagenome (GOLD analysis project Ga0265295, IMG submission 192503) | Leachate microbial communities from a municipal landfill in Southern Ontario, Canada - Methane capture system biofilm | ecosystem: Engineered > Solid waste > Landfill > Unclassified ... | reverse complement strand
TGAAAGATATTTAAAATGAAAAGTCTCTTGGCAATGACCTACTCTCCCAGGCAGCTGCCCACCAAGTACCATCGGCGCTGAAGAGCTTAACTTCCGGGTTCGGGATGTTACCGGGTGTACCTTCTTCGCAATTATCACCAAGAGACATATTTCTAATGTCTTCTCGAATATCACATAAACTTTAGCAAATAAATTCTGAAAAAGCAGCGAGTTCTCCGCATCACGCATGAAGCCCTCGATCATTAGTACAGTTTAGCTCAATCCATTGCTGGACTTACACATTCTGCCTATCAAGCAGGTGGTCTACCTGCGATCTTACTATCTTGACGATAAAAGTGATCTAATCTTAAGGCAAGTTTCCCACTTAGATGCTTTCAGCGGTTATCTTTGCCAGACGTAGCTACCCAGCTATGCCCTTGGCAGGACAACTGGCAAACCAGAGGTCTGTCCATCCCGGTCCTCTCGTACTAGGAACAGATCCTTTCAAATCACTTACGCCCACAGTGGATAGAGACCGACCTGTCTCACGACGGTCTGAACCCAGCTCGCGTACCGCTTTAATGGGCGAACAGCCCAACCCTTGGGACCTTATCCAGCCCCAGGATGCGATGAGCCGACATCGAGGTGCCGAGCCAGGTCGTCGATATGAACTCTTGGACCTGACTAGCCTGTTATCCCCGGGGTAGCTTTTATCCGATGAGCCACGGCCCTTCCACTCGGAACCGTGGGATCACTAAGCCCTACTTTCGTATCTGCTCGGCGCGTTGGCCTTGCAGTCAAGCTCCCTTATGCCTTTACACTCTTAGGCTGGTTTCCATTCAGCCTGAGGGAACCTTTGGGCACCTCCGTTACTCTTTGGGAGGTGACCGCCCCAGTCAAACTGCCCACCTGGCACGGTCCCCCATCCGGATGACGGTATGGGGTTAGGGTCAAAATTTCATCAGGGTGGTATTTCACCGATGGCTCCACCAAGGCTGGCGCCCTAGCTTCATAGCCTCCCACCTATGCTACACAAACGAAATCCTAACTCAATGCCAAGCTGCAGTAAAGCTCCACGGGGTCTTCTTGTCCTACTGCGGGTAGGCCGCATCTTCACGGCCATTTCAATTTCGCCGGGTCCCTTGTTGAGACACTGTTCTAGTTGTTACACCATTCGTGCGGGTCGGAACTTACCCGACAAGGAATTTCGCTACCTTAGGACCGTTATAGTTACGGCCGCCGTTCACTGGGGCTTCAGTTCAGAGCTTCGGCTTGCGCCTAACCCCTCCCTTTAACCTTCCAGCACTGGGCAGGTGTCAGCCCCTATACATCGTCTTACGACTTTGCAGAGACCTATGGTTTTGGTAACCAGTCCCTAGAACCATTTCACTGCGACCCCCCAACGCTCATTATTCATTCACGTCAGAGGGCACCACTTATCCCGAAGTTACGTGGCTAAATTGCCTAGTTCCTTAACAAGGGTTCTCCCGTTCACCTTGGTATACTCTACCCATCTACCAGTGTCGGTTTGCGGTACAGGCACTTAAGTTTCATCGTTTAGAAGCTTTTCTTGGCAACAAGGCTCAACTCACTTACGCCTTATAGGCTCGCTACGGCATCTCACCTCAACCTACGGATTTTCCTGTAAGTCTCAACGGCTGACATGCAATACACCCACACAACCAATCGTGGGCTGGCCTACCTCGTTGCGTCCCTCCATCACTCTACTTAAGTGGTGCCGGAATGTTGACCGGCTATCCATCGCCTACGCCTCTCGGCCTCGGCTAAGGCCCTGACTAACCCGACGCGGATTGACCTGGCGTCGGAAACCTTAGATATACGGTGAACACGGTTCTCACGTGTTTTACGCTACTTATGTCTGCATTCTCACTTCTGCCCGCTCCAGCCGTCCTTACGATCGACCTTCACCGCTGGCAGAACGCTCGCCTACCAATCACGCCTAAGCGTGAGTCCAAAGCTTCGGTATTGTACTTAGCCCCGTTGAATTTTCCGCGCAGAATCACTCGACCAGTAAGCTATTACGCACTTTTTAAAGGGTGGCTGCTTCTAGGCAAACCTCCTGGTTGTTTCAGTAACTCCACATCGTTTCCCACTTAGTACAAATTTGGGGACCTTAGCTGTTGATCTGGGCTGTTTCCCTCTCGACCCCGAAACTCATCTCCCGGAGTCCGACTGCTATGCTTGGAGTAACGGCATTCGGAGTTTGATTAGGTTTGGTAAGCTATAAGCCCCCTAGCCCATTCAGTGCTCTACCTCCGTTACTAAACGCATAACGCTAGCCCTAAAGCTATTTCGGCGAGAACAAGCTATCTCCAAGTTCGATTGGCATATCACCTCTAACCACAGCTCATCCCCTAATTTTGCAATATTAGTAGGTTCGGTCCTCCACGAGCTTTTAAACTCGCTTCAACCTGGCCATGGTTAGCTCACCTGGTTTCGTGTCTAATCCTTGCGACTGCACGCCCTATTCAGACTCGCTTTCGCTGCGGCTTCGGATGTAACTTCCTTAACCTTGCCACAAAGATTAACTCGCAGACTCATTCTCCAAAAGGCACGCCGTCAGGCATAGTGCTGCGCACAGGCTTTCGCCATAGCACCAACACACCATTAGCCCTTCGACTGTTTGTAAGCTTACGGTTTCAGGTTCTTTTCACTCCCCTAACAGGGGTACTTTTCACCTTTCCCTCACGGTACTTGTTCACTATCGGTCATCAAATGTATTTAGCCTTAGAGAGTGGACTCCCCAGATTCCGGCCGGATTAGCGTGCCCGGCCGTACTCAGGTATCCAACGAGAGTTTCGACGTTTTCGTGTACAGGACTATCACCTTCTGTGGTTGGCTTTTCCATACCAATTCTACTAACGTCTCAATTTTTTACTCTTAGTCGTCGGACCCTACAACCCCGATCCAGTAAACTGGATTGGTTTAGGCTGATCCCCGTTCGCTCGCCACTACTTGGGGAATAATCTCTTTTCCTCATGGTACTTAGATGTTTCAGTTCCCATGGTTCCCTTCTATATGCCTATATATTCAGCATATGATAATGGAGGTTCGCTCCATTAGGTTTCCCTATTCGGAAATTCCCGGATATATCGCTTGTTCACAGCTCCCCGAGACTTATCGCAGTGTCCCACGTCCTTCTTCGGCATTTGACGCCAAGGCATTCACCGTAAGCTCTTAGTAGCTTCTCCACGTGATGCGGAGAAATCGATGCTTTTTCAAGCATATTTTTTTGCTATTAATTACTATGTTTTGTTTTGTTGTATGTCTCGCACACATCGCATGTGCGCACATACTTGTTTTGTGATATTCGATTATTAACGTGCTATTTCATCTGTTGTCAGATGATGGAAAGATTCTAATTCTTTAGGATCCTTCCATCCTATGGCAACTCCCCGTTGCAGTGGAGATGAGGGGACTCGAACCCCTGACCTCCTCCTTGCAAAGGAGGCGCTCTCCCGACTAAGCTACATCCCCAAGAGTGGGCCTTTCAAGACTCGAACTTGAGACCTCGCCCTTATCAGAGGCGCGCTCTAACCAACTGAGCTAAAAGCCCTTGAGAGCCTTAGCAACTCAAAAGTGACAGGAATGCTTCAAACTAACCAATGTAAGTCAATACAATCTCATTACGACGCTCTTGTTTCACCGTATTAGAGCGATTCCCTCTCTTACGAGGTTTGGATTTTTAATCTCTTTGAAGTAGAAATCCAGCCCTCAGGCTTTCATTCAGTTCTCCATAGAAAGGAGGTGATCCAGGCGCACCTTCCGGTACACCTACCTTGTTACGACTTAGTCCCAGTCACCAACCCCACCTTTGGCAGCTCCCTCCCTTACGGGTTAGGATACCGACTTCAGGTGTTGCCAGCTTCCATGACTTGACGGGCGGTGTGTACAATCCCCGGGAACGTATTCAACGCAGTATAGCTGACCTGCGTTTACTAGCAACTCCGACTTCATGCAGGCGAGTTGCAGCCTACAATCTGAACTGAGGACAGCTTTATGGGATTGGCTCCGCCTCGCGGCTTGGCAACCTGTTGTACTGTCCATTGTAGCGTGTGTGTAGCCCTGGATATAAAGGTCATGCTGACTTGACGTCATCCGTACCTTCCTCCGGCTTAAAACCGGCGGTATTGTGTGACACTTGTAACACACAACACGGGTTGCGCTCGTTAGCGGACTTAACCGAACATCTCACGACACGAGCTGACGACAGCCATGCAACACCTGTAACAGCTCCCCGAAGGGTCGGTCCGTTTTCACTTTCCTACCACTGCTATGTCAAACCCAGGTAAGGTTCTTCGTGTAGCAACGAATTAAACCACACGCTCCGCTGCTTGTGCGGGGACCCGTCAATTCCTTTGAGTTTTAACCTTGCGGCCGTAGTCCCCAGGCGGCAGACTTATCGCGTTAGCTTGGACACCGACAGCTATTACACCGCCGACGTCTAGTCTGCATCGTTTAGGGCTAGGACTACCGGGGTCTCTAATCCCGTTTGCTACCCTAGCTTTCGCGTCTGAGTGTCAGGAATGGCCCAGGAGGCCGCCTTCGCCACTGGTGTTCCTCCGGATATCTGCGCATTCCACCGCTACACCCGGAATTCCACCTCCCTCTACCATCCTCTAGCTCTGCAGTTTAGAACGGCCTCTCCCAGTTGAGCCGGGAGCTTTCACGCCCTACTTACAGAACCACCTACACGCGCTTTACGCCCAGTAAATCCGGATAACGTTTGCCTCCTACGTGTTACCGCGGCTGCTGGCACGTAGTTAGCCGAGACTTATTCTGGAAGTACCTTCCTTCCTATTCCTTCCAAAAAGTGCTTTACAACCCGAAGGCCTTCATCGCACACGCGGTGTCGCTAGATCAGGCTTTCGCCCATTTCTAATATTCCCTACTGCTGCCACCCGTAGGTGTATGGACCGTGTTTCAGTTCCATTGTGGGGGGCCACCCTCTCAGGTCCCCTACCCGTCATAGCCTTGGTAAGCCGTTACCTTACCAACTAGCTGATGGGACGCAGGCTCCTCTCGAAGCGAATAAATCCTTTACTCAAAGCTTTCTAAAAACCTTGAGCACATGCGGTATTAGCGTCCCTTTCGGAACGTTATTCCACACTTCGAGGCAGATCACCAACGCGTTACTCACCCGTTCGCCACTATAATCAAATGGAAGCAAGCTCCCATAAGATCACCGTTCGACTTGCATGTATTAGGCACACCGCCAACGTTCATCCTGAGCCAGGATCAAACTCTCCGTTAAAATTTATCACCTTGCGGTGTTTTCATCTTTACGGAAATTATTTCATTAACGAGTCTTGTTTTGTTTAGTTTATTTAATCTTACCTATAGTCAATTGTCTTGCAATTTCCTATCACTTTTCAGTTGTTAAGGTTCTGACTTCAAGAGAAAGAATTCTAATCGATATTTTTTTATTTGTCAAGCCCTTTTTTCAGATGAAAATACCGGCAATCTTGCTCCGCCGGTATAAGGCTCTTCGATTTAGATCTTTCAGACCCAAGCTGTTCTGTTGTAAATTTACTTCACCTCACGGCGCAGTAAATTGATGTAGCACCTTGGAAAAAAGAGTATAGTTTACTTACTCCTTCTTGTCAAGGGTGAATCTAATCTTTTTCAAAATTCGTTTCCGATTTCGCATTCCGACTAAATTCGGGGGTTTTCTCTTTTCAAAGTTCATGCGCCTTTTTCTGGGCGCAAGGGAGTATTATAGGCAATCCGAAACTTAAGTCAAGCCTTTTTTATACCAATTTTCAAAACTCGTCCCCAGTTTTTTCAAAATTTTCTTTTTCCCCTCGTCGAAACGGTATTAACTGCCAATATTTTTAAGAAAACTCTTTCTCAGTTCATAGCTTGCCCTCAATCTATACCGCGCTGGATATTGCTCAATAGAGCAAAACAGGCATCTGACTAAGTGCAATCTTTCTGTAGCTGACTGTGATTTGCTAAAACATCTCGCCGCAATTACCTTCCTGACAAAAATTCTTAATTGCCTGGAAGGTTTCTTCACTGACATAATGCTCCATTCGGCAGGCGTCAATTTCGTCGATTACCCATTCATATAAGAGCTGCTATGCTAGCCCATACATCTATTCCCAACCGAGGTTGGATTCCCTAAATCAAATACCAAAGTTCGCCATTATTCAGGTTCTTACCCTCTCTGGGTAAGACCGCGATAGCCATCACCGACATTCCATTGATCCACAATGCGGTAAACGGGTTGTGCAAAAAACGAATCACAATCAAAAATATCCCTTGAGTTGGTGTGTTATTTTTTTTCTTGCTTAACTGTGATTTTTTAAGGATGTGCAAAAGCGTTTCTTTTCCACTTGCTTTTAGCTTATTAAGGATTATAGAAATCCGATTCTTTCAAAACTTCTTAATTCACCTACTGCCTTGCATCCCTTTTCGGCAAGATTCAACGATAAAGCGCTACCACTCTCATTTTCCTAGACTTTTTGACCTAAACCTCCCATCTCAACGGCTTTCACCCCTACAGATGTAATAATACTAAATGATTAATATTGTGTGCTGATAAGTAGCTAATATGGCTTCACAAATCTTCATATCATTGATGATGACAGTTCCATAATTAGAATTGCTGACATGGTTAGGCTCCTTAACTATTTATTGAATTTAATTGATAGTGCCAGCAAAGTATTATTTTTATTCTACTATGAATAATTTTAAGCTCTTTCGACAATAATGGTTTTTTATGTTGCTTTTATTTAATTGATTTTCTCTTCCTTCACCACAATGAAGAATTTTGCGTTATGCAAGTTTGAGCGTAAATCCAGGTTCAGGATCAAACGTAACAGGGTGTGTTCCTGAACCTAATTTACACATTTAAAATCTATGACAGAATTGGAAAATATGATTCATAGGTTAGCTGACGCTAACGACAAGAGTTAAAAATCCGCATTAAAGTATAAGCTGCGGAAGAGGATATAGACGAAGTAAATTACAAGCAAATAGATTGCCGATTTTTTCCCAAGTTTGCCGTTGTTGAACCATAAAATCACCCACAAAATTATCCCGGTCAAAGTCTCCCAAGGCAGATCCCACATTACAAGAGGTCTTGGGACGGCATAGGTGGATATGAGCGCACCACCACCAATTGCCAATAAAGGATTGGTGATATTGCTGCCGACCAGAGTTCCTAGAGATATACCAGCTTCCTTATGACGAATGCCGGCCAGCGCTGTTGTTAACTCGGGCAAGGCCGATGCTAATCCGAGAGTAATGACGCCTATCAGAGACCCACCGACACCAGTGCGATTAACAATGATTTCAGTCCCGGAAAGAACCAAGGTCGCACAGCCAATAATGAAAACCAACAATACTGCTGTGATTAAAACATCGCGCAGCACCTCACGTCCATTAGTTGGCGCATCCTCAGCAACTTCATCAGATTGAAATTGATTATCTTCTTCTTTATAATGTTTACGTTCGTCAATATAAAGATAGTAGGTATAAGCCAGAAATAACCCAAGCAGAATCGCCCCATCAATACGGGAATAGTTACCGTCCCAACCTAATATCAGGCATATGATGGTCGTTCCAATCATCGGGATCATGCTTTTCCAAAGGAAATAGCGGCGAAAGTACATCGTTCCTGCGATCAAAATCACGATGCCCATTATCAGGGTTTGCTGAACCACATCGGAACCGATGTTGGCACCTAGAACAATGGCAGAACCGGTTTGATAGTCGAGTGTACCCCCCAAAATTTTAACTGAGGCAGTGAAATGAGAAGTAATTTCAGGCAACGACGTAGCAATAGAGAGTACTGTCATGCCCATAAAAGTGCTTGATAGTTTGAAGTAGCTAGCAATCCCAATCAGCTTTTTTACAGCATAGTTCGCACTTAATATCAGCAGCACCAGCGAAATCAATCCAACTACCGCTACTTCGAAAATACTCCAATTTTGCATCATATCTGCTCCTTTTTAAAAACAACTGATTATATGGCTTTTTCTACTCAAAAAAAGGATTTAAGTCGGATTTAAGCCGGATTTAACCTGGATTAAACATTATTGTTGTTATTTAACATAAACAGCGACTAATGGACGAATTAATATCTCAAACACCTCGAATGTTCACCTAAAGTTGACTTTTCGAACATCGGGACACCAGCAACCAGCCCGAACACTTTTTACATCAAATTATCCTGGCTTGTCCCTGGTGAACGCTTTATATCCTTGAGAATAAATATGACCATTTTTGCACGAAGTTGTTTGCAGTCTGAGCCTCTTTCATCCAGACCACTACCTCTTTTTCCTAATAGGCTGTTTCAAGGGTTTTCCAGGAGTATATAAAATGACATTCGATGAAATATCAATTTTTAGACATGCTACTTGCAATCGGCTTCATTGTGTGTTAAACCTATTCATATTCTTTATAAATAAAAGAACTTTCATAGGTGTAATGAATTGTGCCTTGTTCGGGGTCTCAATAAAAGCCATAACTCTAATCACCGTTTGGATACCAATCAACCGACGATAAATTTACGGAAATTCCGTTCCTGTTCACAGCCCTGTCTCAGTCACTACCTGTTGCCGGACGTAGCTCAACAGAGCAAAACGGCAAGCTGCCCATTGTTAACTGAAAATTGCTGACTGAATTATTACTAATACATCTCGCCGCAATTGCCTTCCTGACAAAAATTCTTAATTGCCTGGAAGGTTTCTTCACTGACATAATGCTCCATTCGGCAGGCGTCAAGTTCGGCGATAACCCGATCGACACCCAAATGGACCAAAAAACCGGTGAAATGGCGATGGCGTTCATAGATATTCTCCGCCACTTCCAATCCCGCCGGCAGCAAAGATAAGTTCCCGTCTTCACTTGAGCTCACATAACCATCAGCTTCAAGCTTTCTAATTGCTTGATGCACGCTTGGTCTGCTCACCTTCAAAGCCCGGGCAAGGTCAATCTGGCGAACACAATCACTCTCAGTCGACAAAATCAGAATTGTTTTCAGATACATTTCGAAAGATTCGGTAAATTTGTTTGCTGTGTGTTCCATGTTTCTATTATATCAAGTTAAACCCTTGACGAATCTGTTAGACAAGACTAACATTAGATAGAAAGTTATTTTTTGATACGTGAGGAACAAACTATGGTGCCATTAAGCTTTGGAAAACCAAATCAATCTTATACAATCGTGAAGCTAACCGGCTCACAACGCGCCCGAAGTGAAGCCCTGGGTTTTGTTACCGGTGAAACTGTCAATGTAGTCCAATCCGCTCATGGCAATTTGATAGTGTCATTGCGCGACAGTCGCTATGCCATTAGCAAAGAGCAGGCCGGATCAATTCTCGTGGAGGAATTTCAATGCTAAATCTCGATCAAATCAAACCCGGTGCTACTGTTAAAGTAAGAAAGGTAAGCGCGGACGGCAATTTGCAGCGGCGCATCCTGGCTCTGGGTATCATTCCCGGCTCTACTCTGGAAGTCATCAAAGTCGCCCCATTGGGTGACCCAATCGAAGTAAAACTTCGCAGCAGCAACCTGATGATTCGCAAAGAGGAAGCTCAAAACATTTCCGTTGAGGAGATTGTCAATTAATGCATCGCAATATCACTTATGCCCTCGTTGGCAACCCTAATTCCGGTAAAACCACCCTTTTTAATGCCCTAACCGGTTCTAATCAGACCATTGGCAACTGGCCTGGTGTAACCGTTGAAAAAAAGACCGGCAAACTGGTCAAACATCACGACATCAACATCATTGATCTACCGGGTCTCTATTCACTTTCCGCTAATTCAATCGAAGAGGTTATTGCTTCGGAAGCGTTAACCGATAATCCTCCCGATGGGATTATCAACATTATCGACGGCACGAATCTCGAACGCAACCTCTATATGACAACCCAATTGCTCGACCTTGGGCTGCCTCTTATTCTTGCCATTAATATGAACGATGAACTCGAATCTGAGGGCTTGGCTTTGGATCCTTGTTTGCTTGCCAAGCGTCTTGGTTGCCCGGTTGTTGCCATTTCAGCTCTCAAAGGCAAAGGTCTTGATGAGTTGCTTGATTTGCTGAATACCCCCGAAACAACCTTGCTTCCTCCCCGTCATCAGTTGACCTATGGCGAAGACGTTGAAGCCTTGGTTTCAAAGGTCAGTGAGGTCATCGGAAAAGCCTACCCCGAAAGCCAGGTTCGTTATTGGTCTTTCCGTGCTCTCGAAAAGAATTTTATCGGCAAGCTTTCTCCTAATCAGCGTGAACAAATTCAAGGACTCATCGCTGAATACGAAAAAAGCCATGATGACGACATTGAAAGCACACTCGCTCTCGCAAGGTATAGCAAAATCGACAATATCGTCAGCGGTTCTATCCAGGGCGAGAGGAAAAGCAACCTTAGCATTACCGACCGAATTGACAAAATCGTCACCAATCGCTGGCTGGCAATTCCGATTTTCGTGATTATCATGATTATCGTCTATGGCATCTCCGTTACCACCCTCGGTGGCATGGCCACAGACTGGACCAACGATGTTCTTTTTGGCGAAATCATCCCACCGGCTGTTGAGGGCTTCCTCCAAAGCATCAACGTCGCCCCCTGGTTGGAAAGCCTGATTGTTGAAGGCATCATTGGTGGTGTCGGCGCTGTCCTCGGCTTCGTTCCCCAAATGTTAGTTCTCTTCTTCATGCTTGCTTTCCTCGAAGCCAGTGGCTACATGGCTCGTATCGCCTTCATTATGGATCGGATTTTCCGTAAATGGGGTCTTTCCGGCAAAAGCTTTATTCCTCTCCTGATTGGCAGTGGTTGCAGCGTTCCCGGCATTATGGCATCCCGCACGATTGAAGAAGAAAAAGACCGTCGCATGACCGTCATTGTCACCAGTTTTATCCCTTGTAGTGCAAAGTTGCCTGTCATTGGCCTCTTCGCAGGTGCACTAATGGGTGGTGCCTGGTGGGTTGCCCCTGCGGCTTACTTCCTTGGCATTGCCGCGGTGGTCGTCTCCGGTTTGATTCTCAAGAAAACCAAACGCTTTGAAGGTGACCCAGCTCCCTTCGTAATGGAACTGCCCACCTATCGGCTGCCCTCTCTGAAGACCGTTTTACGTTCCACTTGGGAACGCGGTTCCAGCTTCATCAAAAAAGCCGGTACCGTTATTTTGCTCTCCAGCATCGTCATTTGGGCTTTGACCCGCTTTGGTATCGAAAATGGAGCACTGGCAACCGTTGATGAAATTGACAACAGCTTTATGGCAATCATCGGTAACAGTATTGGCTGGATTTTCACACCCCTCGGTTGGCATAGCTGGCAATCAGCCGTTGCCACCATCACCGGTTTGGTTGCCAAAGAAAACGTTGTCAGCACCTTTGGTATTCTCTTTGGAATGGCAGAAGTTTCGGAAGCCGGCAACGAGATTTGGCCCCAGGTCGCTGCTCATTTCGGCGTCTTAGGCGGCTTCTCCTTCTTAATGTTCAACCTGCTTTGTATCCCCTGCTTTGCCGCAGTCGGTGCCATCAAACGCGAAATGAACAGTGCCAGCTGGACATGGTTTGCCATCGGTTATCAAACCGTTTTCGCCTACGGTGTTTCCTTCGTCTTTTACCAAGTCTCCCTCTGGCTTACCGGTGGAGGATTTACCGTTGTAACATTCTTAGCACTGGCCGTGCTCGCCCTGGCAGTTTATCTTGCCGTCCGCAAACCGGCCGGTAAAGCAAGCTCACAACTTGCAAAAAGTGAGGCTTAATATGGGAACCTGGATAGTCGGACTCGTTTTGGCAGCTATCGTCGGCGCAATTGTTTATTCAATGATTAAGCAGAGAATCGCCAACAAAGACTGCCCCACCGCCTATTGCGCTTCTTGTCCGGTTGCAAAAAATTGCACACCTGCACAAGTCAAAAAAAGGAACATCGTCAACGTAAAATTTTAAACCTGACGAATTAGCACAGAAAAAAAGCGATGCACATTTTTGGTACATCGCTTTTTTGTTTAGTTTCCTGTTTTCTGCTTTTAAGCTTTCGCGAAACTCAAAGTCCCGTCGACTAACTCAATTTTAATTGTCTCGCCTTCGCCAAATTCACCCGAAAGGATTTTGAGCGCCAGGGGGTCTTGAACTTCGCGTTGGATGGCACGTTTGAGCGGTCGGGCACCAAATTCAGGGTCATAACCAATATCTGCCAGCCAGTTCAAAGCTTCCGGACTGATTTCAAGCTTTAAGCCCCGATCCTTTAACAAATCAGAGACGTGTTCAAGTTGAATACCAACAATTTCGCCCAGGTTTTCGCGGCTTAGCGGTTTGAAGACCACAATTTCGTCAACACGATTCAAAAATTCTGGTCGGAAGAAATTCTTCAAAATATCGACAATTTCATCCCGTCGAACCTGAGCTGTCTGACCTTTTTCATCCTTCATCCAAAGCTGGCTGCCGAGGTTACTGGTCATAATTATCAGCGTGTTGCGAAAATCTACCGTTCTGCCTTGTCCGTCGGTCATGCGTCCATCATCAAGCACCTGCAAAAGCGCATTGAAAATTTCGGGATGGGCTTTTTCGATTTCATCAAAAAGCACCACGCTGTACGGACGGCGACGAACCGCTTCGGTCAGCTGACCGCCTTCCTCATAGCCAACATAACCGGGAGGCGCCCCAAAGAGGCGGCTGATGGTATGGCGTTCCTGATATTCGCTCATGTCAATCCGCACCATCGCGTTTTGATCGTCAAAGAGGAATTCAGCCAAAGCACGAGCCAATTCGGTTTTTCCGACACCGGTGGGTCCGAGGAAAATAAAGGAGCCAATCGGGCGGTTGGGGTCTTGCAAACCGGAACGGGATCGGCGAACTGCATTCGAAACAGCCACAATCGCTTCGTCCTGTCCAACTACACGTTGATGCAAACGTTCTTCCATATGGAGCAATTTTGCCATTTCGCCTTCCATCAGACGGCTGACCGGAATCCCGGTCCATTTCGCCACAACGGTGGCAATTTCTTCACCGTCAACTTCTTCTTTAAGCAGTGCGCCTTTTTGTTGCTGGGCTTGCAGTTTGGCTTCCGCCAGGCCGATTTGCTCTTGCAATTCGCGAATTGTGCCATAGCGCAAGCGTGAGGCTTTCTCGAGATCGGCATTGCGTTCGGCTTGGTCCATTTCAGATTGGGCCTGATCGAGTTTTTCTTTCAGCTCTTTGAAAGCAGTGATACCTTCTTTTTCTGCCTGCCATTGAGCGGTAAGGGCTTTTGATTTTTCGCCCAAATCTCCCAAATCCTGCTCAATTTTAGCAAGCCGTTCCTGCGAGGCTTTGTCCTTCTCTTTTTGAAGGGCTTGCTTTTCGATTTCGAGCTGCATAATATCGCGGTCAACTTCGTCGAGCGCTTGCGGCTTGGAATCGATTTCGGTGCGCAAGTGTGCGGCAGCCTCATCAATAAGGTCAATTGCCTTATCGGGCAAATGGCGATCGGTGATGTAGCGATTGCTCAAGGTGGCGGCGGCGATGACAGCAGAATCGGTGATGCGCACGCCGTGATGCACCTCATATTTTGCTTTTAGTCCGCGTAAAATGCTGATGGTATCTTCAACGCTTGGTTCAGCAACATAAACCGGTTGAAAACGGCGCTCAAGTGCGGCATCTTTTTCCACGTATTTGCGATATTCGTTGGTGGTTGTGGCACCAATCAGGTGCAATTCACCGCGTGCCAGCATTGGTTTGAGAATATTACCGGCATCCATTGAACCTTCGGCTGCACCGGCACCAATGACGGTATGCATTTCGTCGATGAAGAGGATAATTTGCCCATCGGACTCACTGACCTCTTTGATGGCGGCTTTGAGGCGTTCTTCAAATTCGCCACGATATTTTGCACCAGCAACCAGAGCTGCCATGTCCAGCTGGACGATTCGCTTGTTTTTCAATCCTTCAGGAACGTCGCGGTTGACTATTCTTTGTGCCAAGCCTTCGACAATGGCGGTTTTGCCAACGCCCGGTTCGCCGATCAGCGCCGGATTGTTCTTGGTACGACGGCTGAGAATTTCGATTGTCCGCCGAATTTCTTCATCACGTCCGATGACTGGGTCCATTTTGCCCTGACGAGCGATTGCGGTCAGGTCGCGGCCATATTTTTCGAGTGCCTGATAGGTATCTTCTGGATTTTGACTGGTAACCGACTGACTGCCGCGGATTTCGCGCAAGGCTTTCAAGACGGCATCTTTGGTAACACCAAAATTCGCCAGACGCTTGCCTTCCGGGCTGTCTGTCAGGCCCAATAAAATATGTTCGGTCGAGGTATATTCATCGCCCATCCCCTTGGCATAGCGTTCAGCGGCATCCAAAACGGAAGCGGAGGGCCGTGAAAGCCCGATTTCACTGTTTGAACTGCCGTAGACCTTCGGCCGGTTGGCGAGTTCTTTGCGAATTTCTTCTTGCAAAACGTCCACCCCACCGGCAATTTGGCTGATAACAACCGGAACAGTGCTTTCTGTTTGATTGAGCAATGCCAAGAGCAGATGGGCAGGTTCGATGGATTGATGGTTATAATCCTGCGCCAAACGCTGCGCTTCGAGCACGGCTTGTTGAGCTTTTTGAGTAAATTTATTGAGGTCCATATTAACTCCTAAAACCTGCATTTTCGTCTTTCGCAGGTCATATTTTTATAATTTCATACATTGATAGTATGAGGGAAAAATGTATGAAAAGTGTTAATAGCGGGCACCGCCCCCATTTTCTTTTTTCTTTTTTCTTTTTTCTTTTTCCTTTATTTCCGCTTCCTTTTTCCTGTTTCCTGTTTCCTTTTTTTCCCGCTCCCCGCTTCCCGTTTCCTGCTCCCCGCTCAACCACTTTGTCCCTTTTCAACCCGCTGCAACGACTATTTAACTGTAGCTACAATAAAGGAAAACTATGGCAAATTCAACTATCGATATTTCAAACCCTTTGGCTCAGGGTAGAATCTGGGATAAAGAGGAAAGTATGACCGAAACAAACTTTTCAGAGCTTTACCGCCGTCACGTCAATAAGATCTACTATTACATCTACAGTCGGGTGCAAAATAGTGCCGATGCTGAAGATTTGACCTCTCAAACCTTCATCACCGCCCTTGAGACCCGCCACAAGTTGCGCGATGAAAAGAAATTCACGCCATGGCTCTACAGCATCGCTCGCAACAAAACAAACGATCATTTCCGGCGCAATTCACGGCGAAGCGAGCTTCCTCTCGAAGACGAGTTCCTCACTAACCAGAGCCCAAATCCAGGAGAAGCCATGCTCAACCTCGAAAGAATGATTGACCTCGAACGCATCATGGCAAGCCTGAAACCAATCGAGCAAGAATATTTACGCTTACGCTTGATTGCAGAATTACCTTTCGCTGAAATCGCTCAGGTGCTCAACATGAGCGAACCCAGCCTCAAAAAATCTTATTACCGGCTCCTGGAGCGCCTTCAAGCCCAGGCGGAGGAATAAAATGGAACCAAAAAACGCATTTGAAGAAAAACTGCTTTCCGGCTACAAGAAACCGGAACCAGACCCCAATTTTGTTAATCGCTTGGAAGTTCAGCTAAGGCAAAAGGAAATCAATATGGAAAGCCAAAAAAGCAAAGTTGGCTTCCGCTGGGCTTACGTCTTTGCCCCCCTGATGGCATTGCTAATCCTCTTTTTCGCCGTCGGACCCAACAAAGTAATCGCACAGTTGCAAACCTGGTTCAACTTTGTTCCCGGACTCGGTGTGGTTGAAAACCCGGCTAACATCCGCATTGTCTCCGAACCGGTCTATCAAACTCAGGAAGGCGTTACCGTCGGCATCAAATCAGGCTTGATCACACCGGATCAAGCTAACTTTGAGGTCGAGCTTATCAACGTTCCCGTTGAAGCAATGTGGTCTAACAACCCGGGTGAGCCAATATGTGATGAAATGTCTTATCTGCTCTTGCCGGATGGCAGCAAAATATTTGCTGACGCTTTCCAATTTGGAATCCCGGCTGAAGTTACAGAAGCTACCTATGTCATGCCCTGCATCGACATGCGCAGCCGCGGCAAAGCCCCTGAAAATTGGGAACTGCCGCTAAAATTCATCCCTGCACCGGAAGATATGGAAACCTTTGCCATCACCTTCCCCGACCCCATGGTCACAATTGAGAAAGCTGAAAAGCAGGAACCTGTTTTGCTTACGGAAGAAAGCAATGCCAATGTTCAAGATATTCTGGAAGTGCTTCAGGTAGTCGAAAAACCAAATTCCTGGCTGCTTACCCTCAGCATTCTCCACGAACACCTGCATGATTACATCAGCCACGGAAAATTGCAAGTTACAGATTCCAATGGAGACCTGGTAGCTTACAGCATTCCTGAACCCGATGAATGGGAAGCTCTCAATCAGAGTTATCGGAAGACCTATGACCATTTGGGGATGTGGGATGCTGGAGGCAGCTATTACACCTATATCGAAAATATTGAAATTGCAAAAAAAGACTATGCTTTCCCACTCACAATCACTAATGTTTACGACCACGAAACCATCGATTTGAGTGTGGAGCGTAATGTGGAACTCTTCAGCTTCGACGTCGAAGGCAACCCTCAAGTTGGTGATCGGATTGAAATTAACAAAACCCTCCAATTAGGAGAAAACGAAATTTATGTCGATTACGCTGAGGTAGATACCCGCGCTGGTTGGAGCGGTTATAGTATTCATGTTGATGGTGGCGACAAGATTAGCGATGTCATGTTTATCCTTTTGGATTACCCTTCGAACAAGCATGCCGGTGGAATTCTTGACCGCTCTGTTCGACCTTTCCAATTTGTAACCATGTCCCTGCTTAATCCCTTGCCAACCGGACATATTCGCGTCGGGTTGGCGCAGGAGCCTAACGTATTGCTCGAAGTCGTAATCGCCCGAGCGGTATGGTCTCCACCAACGCCATAAATTCAAGCACTATCCAAACAATTTGGAGAGCCGAAACCCGGCTCTCCTTTTTTGAAAAGTCCCCACTTTTCATTGATTGAATCCGAGTTTTTTATACGACAGCCAAGCCCCATCAGCAATTCTCATTATGCAATTGTCCTCATCAATTATAAGAATGTTGGCGAAACCACATCAGATTCTAATCTAAATACAATATTATTTAGAAAGTTATTACACCGGTAGTGACGAGTTCAAGACGTGAGCGGGTGCCGTACCCGAACGAAGTGAGTGGTATTGATATTGCTCAATTAAGAAAACCCGTCCAATGGATCATTTTCGTAGGGAGAGCGCCCGCGCTCTCCTGGAAAAGGACACACCGCTCGCTTCGTGTCGGGTGCTATAGGGCCTTTTCTCTACGGATATGGGCGATTATTCAGTGCTCACGATTTGTTTCATATTGAGAATTGCCGCCCAGCCTCATTTGAAGTTTAGCCAACTCCTTTAGAATATAGTAAAATTAATTAAAATCATAAACAGGGAAACATGAGCAATAAGATTCGATTACTAATTGTAGATGATTACCCGGTCATTTTGACGGGGCTTCTTGCCATGTGTAAAACCTATGACGAGATTGACATTGTCGGCATTGCCAATAACGGGAAAACGGCTGTTGAGTTGGCGCTTTCCCTAAGACCGAATGTTGTCCTGATGAACCTTTCTATGCCAGAGATGGATGGCATAGAAGCAACTCAGTTAATCAAACGCAGTGCACCAGAAGTCAACATCCTCATTTTTTCCGGCCAGAGCGGGCCGGACAAAGTGACCCCCGCAATCAATGCCGGTGCAATTGGTTATATTTTAAAAGACGCCACCGAACACGAGATAATTGAGGCGATTCGTCAAGTCGCACTCGGAAAAGCCAGTTTTGACTCCGCTGTTATCGGCTCAGTCCTGAAACATATTCAGGGTGAGGATGAACAAAAGAATTTGGTCAAAAAGCTTACCGAACGAGAGCTTGATGTGCTGAGACATATTGCCAAAGGCTATTCCAACCAGGAAATTGCCAAACGAATGGTTGTCAGCGCCTCTACCATCCATTCACACGTCAGCCGTATTTTAGCAAAACTGGATGTTTCCAGCCGCACTCAGGCTGTGATTTATTCAATGCGTGCAGGCATTATCCCTCCTTTAGACGACGAAAACGCTTCCGATAAGCAATAAAACCGGAAGCTTAGACTAATCGTCATCCCTTTTAACTCCCAGAACGTTTGTTCTCATCATTAATGATGAGATTCTTGAATAATCTTATTTAGATTATCATCATTATCATTATTCAGTGCAAGTTCATGATTCTGCCGATGGCAAGCTAAGCAGCCTCGCCTATACTCAATGCATTCACAATGACTGTAAGCTACCTGGAATTGAGGCTCTCATGATTAATTGCTTAGTGAAAAATTGGATGACATCACCTGCGGTAACCGTAACACCCGATACCACTATCCTCGCTGCCAGGGATGTTATGAGCGAACAGAAGCTCAAAATTCTGCTAATCGCAGAAAAGGATCAACTCTTGGGTGTTGTCACACAACGAGGTTTAATCCGCATTGATTTCTCTGTTTTGGGCGAAGAAGTCCGCAATGAAAGCGTGGCGCTGTCCGAAATCAAGATTGACAGCATTATGACCCGCAATCCGCGCATAACTCAGCCCGATTCATCAATCCCCAAAGCAGCCCGGGTGATGCTGGAAAACAGAATCGCTGCCTTGCCTGTTGTCGAGGACGAAAGATTAATCGGAATTCTTAGCAGTTCGGATTTAATGCGCTTTATCATCTACGCCTGCCCGCTTTTGGAAAAAGAAATCCTGGTCGATCAATATATGAGCGATGAAATCATCAGCGTCAATCCCAAGACCACGCTTTTGGAAGCACACCGAATAACAGGCACCAAGCGCATCCGCACCCTGCCTGTGCTCGAAGATGACCGGCTTGTCGGAATCCTAACGCGCACCGATCTTGTCTGCAGTGACCCTTCACGTTTGGCTTCCAAAGAACATCAAGACCTCTTGTTGAAATTTTTAGTCCGACCGGTAGAAAAGGTGATGAAGAAAAATCTCATCACAATCTCACCCGATGCCCCAATCGCTGAAGCAGCCCGACTTATGTTGGAAAATGTTGTTCATTCACTCTTGGTTGTGGATGAAGACCAAAAATTAGTCGGTGTACTAACAGAAAGCGATCTGTTTTTAATGATCGTCCAAAAATTTTTCTAATCCACTTTTATAAGGAAACTCAATGAAAAAAATTCTTCACACAACAGTTTTATTCTCACTCGCTCTGGTGATGGTTTTCGCCTCTGCCTGTACTGCCCAGCCGACTCCCGAAGCAGAAGTCTCAGAGCCCGAAATAATAACTTTGTATGCCCCTGAATCCACCTCCTCAATTCCGCTGATTCTGGCGGTAAACGAACTGGATAATTTCGAAATCGTGCTCTATTCCAACCAGTCCCAGGCAAACACGCTCTTCCTGCGTGGAGATGTGCCCTTGTTGGTTATCGGCCTCTCAGTCGGTTTAGATTTATTTGAAAACGAAGCACCGGTTCAAATCGCCAATTCTTATGTTACCGGAACTTCCTATCTGGTTACATACGGTAAAGAAGTTCAGAGTTTCGCAGACCTCAAAGGCGAAAGCATCTATGTGCCCTTCGAAGGCTCCCCCATCGAAGAAGCAAGCATCTACTTCACAGAACAGGAAGGTTTGGATTGGAAAACCGATTTCACCCCAGTCTATTCTCCTTTCGATGCTTCCGTTGCGCTTCTCAAAGAAGGCAAACTTACAGCAGTTGTTTTGCCCGAGCCGATGGTGTCGGTAGTACGAAGCCAGGAGAACGTCTTTGTTTCTTTGAATTATTATGATTTGTGGAACCAATACAATCCCGGCGCAGACGGTTATCCTCAAGTAGGAACCATGGTCAACACTGAATGGGCAGCAACTCACGCCGAAGATATCGAACGCTTCAACATTGCCCTTGGTGAGGCAATTGCCCTTACCCAAAACGATCCCGAAGCCGCCGCAGCCGCTGTCACCGAGTACTACAAATTCCCGGAACCGGTCTTGGTAAAGGCTTTGCAGGGAACCAACTATCAGCTCACAACAGGAGCCAAAATGCAGGAGGTAATCGAAAATTACTACGAGGTAATCGGTAAACCACTTAATGAAAAATTCGAAGCTTTTTATTACAACACTTCGAACTGAAGCTATTGGATTTGGGCTAATCCTGCTGATTTGGAGCATTGGAACGATGATTTATCCATCTTACATCATCCCTTCCCCAATCGCCGTCCTGGCTGACGTGAGAGAGTATCTTCCTGAAGATTTCTCTCATCACGTCTTGCTTACCGCCAGCCGGGTACTCAGCGGATTTGCGCTCTCAATCTCAATCGGGACGCTCCTGGGCATTGCCGCCTACCTGCTAAAGTGGGTGCCTGTGCTCAATTCGCTGATGTCTGCTCTTCAGGTTCTGCCGGGCGTCATTCTGGGCGTAATCTTCCTGCTGATGTTTGGCTTAGGGAGCACTGTTCCGATTCTTTTGATTACTTTTCTTGTATTGCCAACCATCGCCATCACCACCGCCAACGGTCTGGCGAAGAAAAACACAGCCTTGGAAGAGTATTTGAAAACCATCAAAAGCAACAAAAGCACAATTTGGAAAACAATCTACCTTCCTGCCTTAATTCCGGTTTTGCTGAGCAATTTCAGCCTGGGTGTCAGCATGGCAGCCAAAGTGGTGGTTTTGGGCGAATTTGTCGGCTCTCAAGATGGCTTGGGCTATCTGCTCAACCGCGCTCAAATCACCTTCAATATGAAAGAGGTTTTCTTTTATCTGATTATCCTCTTGGTGTTCACCTTGCTGGTTCAGTCATTGCTGGCATTTTTCTCTTCGGTCTTTTTTAAGAAATACTTTTATGCGGAATAACAGAGATGAGTGAAGTTATCTTGGCGGTAAATAAGCTAAGCAAGTGTTTTTCTGGTCAGATGGTAATCGACCGGCTTTCATTCACGATTAATCAGGGTGAATGCCTGGCAATCTTTGCACCTGCCGGTGCAGGCAAGACGACATTAATCAGAATATTGAGCGGTCTGGACACTCAGGACAGCGGTCAATTTGAATTGTTTGACGATTTCCCGGTCACCATGTTTCAAGAACACCGTCTCTTCCCCTTTATGACCGTTAAAGATAATATTTTCCTCCCTCTGGTTGCACAGGACCGACAAATCACTCCACAGATCCAGCAAAATTATCAGGATTGGATTGATGTCTGTGAACTGGGCGCATTCCAGGAAAAATATCCTTATCAGCTCTCCGGTGGTATGAAACAAAAAACCGCGCTCATTCGTGCCCTGCTTCAACAGCCACGCTTTGCCCTGCTGGATGAGCCCTTCCAATCTATTGGCGTTAAAGCCAAGCAAACCTTAATTCAACATATTAAAAACGCTTGCCCCGGAATCAGCCTTTTGCTGATCACTCACAATCCGGATGAAGTGCAGCAACTTGCCCAACGTGTCCTTGTTTTTGAACAAGCTTGCCTAACACAAGGGCGGCAAATCACGCAGTCTGATTTCAGCGAATGGAATCCCTCTGCCATTTTCCCTGCCGCTCCAATCGATCCCCAAAATTACAGCAATCATCTCCCTGTGGTTGCTGATGATTGTTCAACCAAGTAAAGGAGGTCTAATGACCAATGCAAATGCTGGCTGTAAATGCCAGGACGAACTAAAAGAGAAATTCCAGGAACTTGATCAATACCTGGAAGGTCTCCATGTCGATCCCAAAAACCCTCGTCGGAAAGATACCTTGATCAACGCCTTACACCATGCACAGGAAATATTCGGGCATTTGCCTGAACCGGTCCAAATTCACATTGCCAAGCATTACTCGATCCCCCATGCGGATGTCTCAGGTGTGATTAGCTTTTACAACTATCTAACGGTTGAACCTAAAGGCAAAATCCAGGTAAATGTCTGTATGGGAACTGCTTGCTATGTGAACGGCGCCGAAAAAATTCTGCGCGAGTTTGAGCGCGTCCTGGAGATTAAAACCGGCGAAGTATCACCGGATGGTAAATTCTCCATCGAAAGCTTGCGCTGTGTCGGTGCTTGCGGGCTTGCGCCGGTGGTGACCATTAACCATAAAGTATATGGCAAAGTAAAAGTTAGTGATGTGAAAGACATTATCGAATCTTATTTAGTCGAAGAAACAGACCAAACAATGGAGGCTTCAAATGCCTGAAATTCGCACTGATGAACAATTAATTGATGCCTACAATCAATTCAAAGGCCTGTTAAGCTCCCGCCTGGGAACTGTGACAGATGACACCAATCAACTGATTTTGGTTTGCGGAGGGACAGGTTGTCACGCTTCTGAAAGTAACCTTATTGTTAAACTTTTTAGCGAGCAAATCGCCGCCCACGGCATGGAAGACAAAATCTCAGCCGAAATCACCGGTTGTTTTGGCTTTTGCGAAAAAGGACCAATTGTCAAGGTCTATCCTGAAAATGTCTTCTATGTCCATGTTAAGCCATCTGATGTAGCGGAGATTTTCGAAGAACACCTGCTCAAAGGCCAAAAAGTCAAACGCTTGCTCTATGAAGACCCTCAGTTGAAGGAAAAGATAGAAACATCTGAAAATATTTCATTCTACAGCCTGCAACATCGTGTGGCATTGAGAAATTGCGGCTTGATTAACCCGGAGAAAATCGAAGAATATCTTGGCGTTCGCGGTTACCAAGCCCTCTCAAGAGCATTAAGCATGAGCCAGCAAGAGGTAATCGAAGAAATGAAAAACTCTGGCTTGCGCGGACGCGGTGGTGCAGGTTTTTTGACAGGCAGAAAATGGGAATTCGCCAACAAATACCAATCAGATGAAAAATTCGTCATCTGTAATGCCGATGAGGGTGATCCGGGCGCTTTTATGGATCGCTCCATCATGGAAGGCGATTCACACAGCGTTATCGAAGGCATGGCAATTGCCGGCTATGCAATCGGTGCAAGCCAGGGCTACGTCTACATCCGTGCGGAATACCCGCTGGCGGTAGAACGCTTGCAAATTGCAATTGACCAGGCACGTCAACTCGGATTACTGGGTAAAAACATCCTGCAATCCGGTTTTGACTTTGATGTTTCTGTCCGCTTGGGTGCCGGAGCTTTTGTCTGTGGTGAAGAAACAGCCTTAATCCATTCCTTGGAAGGTCTGCGCGGTGAGCCCTTCACGAAACCTCCCTTCCCTGCCGAAAGCGGACTCTGGGAAAAACCAACCATTGTCAACAATGTTGAAACACTCGCCAACGTACCGGCTGTTTTTCTTGACGGCGCAGAAAACTTCGGCGCTATTGGGACAAAAACATCAAAAGGCACAAAAGTATTTGCCCTGGCAGGTAAAGTGAATAACGTTGGCTTGGTCGAAGTCCCAATGGGAACAACCTTGCGAGAGATCATCTTCCACATTGGCGGCGGAATCAAAGACGGTAAGGAATTCAAAGCCGCACAGACTGGTGGACCCTCCGGAGGATGTCTCCCCGCTCAATTCCTGGATACCCCAATCGATTATGAATCGCTGGCATCAGTAGGTTCAATGATGGGTTCAGGCGGTATGATCATCATGAGTGATCACGATTGTATGGTCAACCTCGCTCGCTTTTACATGGATTTTATTGTCGAAGAATCTTGCGGTCGTTGTGTCCCTTGTCGGATTGGCAATAAGCGCATGCTCGAAATTCTGACCGAAATCACCGAAGGGCGCGGCAAAATTGAAGACTTAAGGGAACTAAAAACTCTGGCAGAGACCATTATGGATACTTCACTTTGCGGTTTAGGGCAGACAGCTCCAAACCCGGTACTCAGCACCTTAAAATACTTTATGGATGAATACGAAGCCCATATCATCGATCATAGATGCCCGGCGGGAACTTGCCAGCATTTACTCCGCTATGAAATCATCCCGGAAAAATGTATTGGTTGTACATCCTGCGCACGAGGTTGTCCGGTGAATTGTATCTCCGGTTCGGTCAAGCAAATCCACGTAATTGACCAAACTAAATGTATTAAATGCGGTGCCTGTCTAACCCGCTGTAAATTCAACGCTGTTGTGCGAAATTAAGGAGCAAAAACATGATTAATCTAACCATTGACGGACAAGCCGTAAGCGTTCCCGAAGGAAGCACAATTCTTGAAGCAGCGCGGCAATTAAATTTGGATATCCCCACGCTTTGCTACCTCAAACTCGAGCAATCCCGTTATCTCAATCAGGTGGCATCCTGCCGCGTTTGTGTGGTCGAAGTGGAAGGACGACGCAATCTTGCCCCATCCTGTGTAACACCCGTTGCCGAGGGCATGAAGGTCGTTACCAATTCTCGCCGTGTTTTGTCTTCGCGCCGTAAAAATTTGGAATTGATCATCTCAAACCACCCCTTTGAGTGCCTGATCTGCGCCAAATCTACCGACTGTGAATTACAAAAATTGGTTTGGGAATTTGGACTAAACAAACAGCGCTACCAAGGCGAGAAATCCGAATTCCCCATCGATATGTCCAGCGGCGCATTGAAACGGGATGCCACTAAATGTATTATGTGCCGCCGTTGTGAAACAATGTGTAACAGTGTTCAGACCGTCGGTGCCCTCACGGCATTCGGACGAGGCTTCCATACTGTGGTTTCTACAGCCGAAGCAAAACCGTTGATTGAAACCAGCTGTACTTATTGCGGTCAATGCGTCAGTGTTTGCCCCACGGCTGCCCTGACAGGCGTCGGCAACATCTACGACACCTGGTCCGCCCTCTTCAATCCTAAAAAGACCGTTATCGTTCAGGTTGCCCCTGCCGTACGTGTGGCTATCGGTGAAGAATTTGGCATGGCTCCCGGTGAAATCGTAACCGGGAAACTGGTTGCCGGTCTGCGGCGTGTTGGCTTCGATGCCATTTTCGATACGACTTTCGGCGCTGATCTGACCGTTGTTGAAGAAGGACACGAGATTATCGAACGCCTGACCAAAAACGAGAAATTGCCCATTCTGACTTCCTGTTGCCCGGGATGGATCAACTTCCTCGAGTATCACTTCCCCAAATTAAACTACATGGCTTCCACCTGTAAATCACCGCAACAAATGACCGGCGCGGTTGTCAAAACCTATTATGCCCAAAAGATGGGGCTCAATCCCGAAGATATTGTCGTGGTTTCTATTATGCCTTGTATCGCCAAGAAATATGAATCCAAACTTCCCGGTGAAGAAGCCTATGGCATCCGGGATGTCGACGTAGTCCTGACAACGCGAGAACTGGCAAAGATTCTCAAGGAAAGCGGTGTCGATTTGAACCATATGCCGGAAGAAGAATTCGACAATCCCCTCGGACAGTCCACCGGTGCAGGCGTCATTTTCGGCGGAACCGGCGGTGTCTTGGAAGCTGCCTTGCGCACAGTCTATGAAAAAGTAACCGGAAAAACATTGGAAGATGTGAATTTTACCGAAGTTCGTGGTCTCATTGGCACCCGTGAGGCTTCCTTTGACCTGGACGGTCGGATTGTGCGCGTTGCGGCCGTTTCCGGCTTGGGCAATACCCGCAAAGTCCTGGAAAAGATTGAAAGCGGCGAAGAACAATATGACATCATCGAGATTATGGCATGTCCCGGCGGTTGTGTAAACGGCGGCGGACAACCCTATTCCAAAGATCGTGATGACATCGTCGAACAACGCATCCGTGCGCTGTATTCCATCGACCGTGGCCAAAAAATCCGCAAATCGCACCTCAACCCTTCGGTTCAGGAACTATATCAGGCTTATTTAGGCGAGGCAGGAAGCCACAAAGCACACGAAATCTTGCATATAGTCCATCATGCAGAGGAAAAAGATTGCTGTAATTAGCTTTTTCAACCTTGATTGATCAGTCGTGATTGATTAGTCGTGATTGATTAGTCGTGATTGATTAGTCTGAAGGTGGGTTTCATTTTATTGAAACCCACCTTTTCTTTTAATCGTCCCCCGAATTTTGCGTAGGGCGAGATTGAATGGGCTTTAGGCTTCGTGATTGTTAAGCAATGTGCCCATTCAATCCGCCTTCGTTCGGGTATGATGTCCGCTTATTCATGGTTATAGGTTCGTGACGGCGGATTGAAAATGGGACAACGCATAAAGATATCAAAGTTAGAACATTTTCAATCCCGCCCTACGCAAGGTATCGAGAGAGATTTTTTCCTATTTTCTGATTCCCTGCTCCCCGCTCCCCGATTTCCCGCTCCCCGTTTTCCGTTTTCCCCTCCCCTCTTTTCCTGAAAATGAGTAAAATTAACAAAAACCACAGAAAGCATCTCGAATGCCGAATAAGAAAATCTTATTTCCCACAATCCTAATCATCAGCCTGGCATTATCTGCCTGTAACGTTGCCCCAACCCTTGCCCCTCCGCCGAAAACGCCTGAAGCCCGGGCAACCGCAATCCCCACAGCCACGGAGACAGCCCAACCAACCGAAAGCCCGGAAGCACCTGTTTACGTCTACCAGCCAAATCCGGACTTACCCGCCAAGTTGCAAGAGCAAATCAACCAGGCAAATCTGCCAAGAAGCGAAGCTAATGCGAATGAAATCGCTATCAGCATCGAATTCAGCCCTGAAAACCCGATTGGAAACTGGGTTTATGCCCTGGTTGCCCCCTTCCCTACAATCACTGATGATATCAGCCAAAGCTGGCTGCAAGACCTCTGGCGAGGCGAACCGCAAGACCAAATTCAAAACCTGCTCATCAGCCCCAAAAGCCTGCCTGCCCTCACATCCCTGCTCGGCGAACCGGGCGAAAGCCTTCAAATCATCGAAAGTGACCAACTGCTCGAAACTGCCTGGACAAACCAAAACACTTGGACAATTATCCCCTTTGAAGAAATTCAACCACGCTGGAAAGTGATCAGTATTGACGGGCAATCCCCCATTCACAAAGATTTCGACAAAGAGCAATACCTTCTCAATGCAACGATCTCTGTCACATCCGAAGCTGAAGCGCAGCTACCGGAAAGCTTGGAAAACTTACAATTCAGCAATCTCGACAGCTCCAAAATCACAACTGTCATGCTGACCGGTGTAACCGCCCTTGTGCGTGGCACCGCCGTAGGGATGGAACAGCGCGGTGTCCTTACTCCTGCCGAATATCTCGCCCCCATCATGCAAGAAGCCGATATCCTCCACATCAGCAACGAGGTGCCTTTTGCCGAAGAATGCCCACCGCAATGGAATGGCGATTACCTCTATTTCTGCTCCGACAAGAGTTATATGGATCTTCTTACCTATATCGGCACAGATGTGGTGGAATTGACCGGCGATCATTTTCAGGATTATGGCGAAGAAGCCATGCTCTACACGCTCGAACTTTACAAGCAGAATAACATTCCTTATTATGGCGGAGGCAAGGACGTTTTCGATGCCCGCAAACCGGTAAAACTGGAAGTCAACGGCAACAAATTCGCCTTCATCGGCTGCAACGCCAAAGACCCCAGCTTCGCCCATGCTTCCGAAAATTCAACCGGCGCCTATCATTGCGATATGGATTATATGGCGCAAACCACGCGTGAACTGGTCAGCGAGGGCTACCTTGTCATCGCTACCTTCCAACACGAAGAAGTCTACACCTGGGCTCCGGTCTATGCCATCGAGCGTGATTTCCAAATCATGGCTGATGCCGGGGCTATCATCGCCAGTGGCAGCCAATCACACGTCCCCCATTTTGCGGAATTTTGGAAAGACAGCTTCTTTCACTACGGCTTGGGAAACACTTTTTTTGACCAGTTCAGAATTGCCCACAACACTGATATCGGCTTCCTCGATCGGCATGTCTTTTATGAAGGGCGCTATTTAGGCGTTGAACTCTTTCCAATCAAATTCCTCGATAAAGTTCAGGCACGACTGATGAACCCCGAAGAACGCGCCAAAACCTTCACCGCCATGTTTGACACCAGCCGGATGTGGTGGAAAGATGCCAACAACGAAAAAATTATGCCCGACTTGCAATAGGCAGAAAACAGGCTTCGATTTCCGCTAAAAACAAGGGGGCTAACTGATATAATTATTGAACGAGGCAGCCTGTCAAAGTCTGTCCCCTGGAGGTTTTATTTATGGAAATTACTTGGTATGGAAATTCTTGCTTTCGGATTACCGAACGCAATTTTGCGACTGTCGTTACTGACCCATTCGACGCTGGCTTTGCCGGATATAACCCACTTAAACTCAAAGGCGAAATTGTTACGGTCAGCAGCAACGATCTGGCGCACAACAACGTCGCAGCAGTCAAGCCTCAGCCTTTCCTGATCGAAGGTCCCGGCGAATATGACCGTGGCAATGTATTTGTCACCGGCATTCAAACCACGCCCTTAAAGCCCACGAAAGACGAATTGCGCAATACTATTTACGTTTTCGATTATGGCCAAATCACTGTATTGCACCTCGGACAAATCAATATAGTCCCCAGCCAAACCATGATTGAAGAACTGGGCAACATCAACATCGCCCTTGTTCCCGTTGGTGGCGGTGGCGGCTTGAACGCTTCCAAAGCGGCCGAGGTAATCAGCATGCTCGAACCAAACATCGTCATTCCCATGCACTACGAAACGCCCCATTCCAAACTCGAGCTCGATCCCCTGAGCAAGTTCCTCAAAGAAATGGGTTTGACCGAATTGGAAACCATGGAAAGTTTCAAAATCCCACCATCCGGAGGTTTTAGCGAAGAAGGCACCCAGGTGATTGCCCTGGACCCTAAACTTTCAGCTCTCTAAGATCATGGTAAAGCTCATTATGACATGGAACATCAAACCGGGCAAGGAACAAGAATACTTCTCATATATTTTGCATGAGTATCTGCCCCAATTAAATCAACTGGGTTTCGATGTTAACGAGGCTTGGCTTACCGCTCATGGCGACCATCCTCAAATTCTGCTTGCAGCGGTGATGGGCTCTTGGACGCTGGCAGAACAAGCCATCCGCAACGAAAAATTCCATCGAATCAACGAGGAATTGCTCGATTACGTTGATGATTTGGACTATAAACTTGCCCCAAACAAAGGCAGCTTCCAGTTTTAGATGCCCATCCCTCAAAAACTTTTAACATGGTATGACCAAAACGCCAGGGTGCTCCCCTGGCGTTCTTTTCCATCCCCCTATCGGGTTTGGATTTCTGAAATCATGCTCCAGCAAACGCGCGTCGACACCGTTCTGCCTTATTTTGAACGCTTTATCGCCCGATTCCCTGACATTCAAAGTCTCGCTGAAGCAGAGCAAGCGGAGGTTTTTAGGCTCTGGGAAGGCTTGGGCTACTACAGCCGCGCCCGCAATTTGCACAAAGCGGCAAAAGTGCTCATGAACGAACACCATTGCGAATTCCCCTCGACAATCAAGGAATTAGAAAGCCTGCCCGGGGTTGGCAGATACACCGCCGCAGCAATCGCCTCGATTGCTTTCAATCAGCCGGTCGCCGCTGTTGATGGGAATATCAAACGGATTTATGCCCGTTTGCTCAACTATCACGGAATCTACGGCTCGCCGGTCTTCGATAAAACAATCGCAGACTTTGCCAAAGAGCTTCTGCCTTCAGACCGACCGGGCGATTTCACACAAGCTTTGATGGACCTCGGTTCCGCAATTTGCACTCCCCGGCAGCCAAACTGCCCTGAATGTCCGCTTCAAAGCGATTGTCTGGCAGCTCAAAACGGAACGCAAGACCAATTACCGCTCAAGCAGAAAAAAGCTCCCATCCCCCATTATGATGTTTGTGTTGCCGTGATTGAGGAGAACGGGAAAATTCTACTCAATAAACGCCCCGAAAAGGGATTGCTCGCCGGACTTTGGGAATATCCTGGCGGAAAAGTTGAAAGCAACGATGAAAGTCTTGAAGCTGCTCTTAAGCGGGAAATCGAAGAAAAAACCGGCTTAACCATCCGGCTTGAGGGCAAAATGGGCACTTATAAGCACGCCTACACACATTTCAAAATCAGCGTCCATGCCTGGCAAGCGAATATTGTTAAATATGCTGAAACCCAACTACCCCCCGAATTCAATTGGATTTCAATCAAAGACCTCGCCGCCTGTCCGATGGGCAAAGTTGCCAGAAGAATTAGCAATCAAATTTATTTAGAGCTCATTCAAGCAAAAAATCAATAATGTTTTGATGCCGGATGCCATTACGACTTCGTTCGAATTTATCCAGGCTTAAGACCATTTTTGGATAGTTGTCGTTAATTTTCTCTAAAGAAGAAAACTCCCTTTCAATCGTACGTTCTTCCGCCAACAGATATGCCACCTGTAGATACAGTCGCTCTCCAGCCTTCATAAAAACACCGAAAACCAACATTATTTTCGGTGTTCGTATACGGTTATATCGAAAACTATTGCCATTTTTAGGCTTAGTATGCGGTTATATCGTAATCTTTTGCCATTTTTAGGCTTAGTATGCGGTTATATCGAAAACTATTGCCATTTTTAGGCTTAGTATGCGGTTATATCGAAAACTTTTGCCATTTTTAGACTTAGTATGCGGTTATACCGAAAACTATTAGCTCGGATTAGGTCCCATATTGCCGATCGCCGGCATCGCCCAAACCCGGCATAATATAACCGTGTTCGTTCAAGCCTTCGTCAATCGCCGCGATGTGAATCGGCACGTCAGGATGCGCCTCATGCAGACGTTTAATTCCTTCAGGAGCGGCCAAAATCCCGAGATATTTGATTTTCTTGACGCCCCAATGTTTCAAGATATCCACAGTCGCCACCGCCGATCCACCGGTCGCCAGCATGGGATCCAAAACAATACAAACCGAAACAGTCGGCTCCACCGGCAAGCGGTTATAGTAGCTGACCGGTTTTAGCGTCCTTTCGTCGCGATACAAACCGATGTGCCAAACCTCTGAACCCGGCATCAGTTCCCAAATCCCTTCAACCATGCCCAAACCGGCTCGCAAAACCGGCACCAAGCCAATTCTTTCAGCCAAAGAAGTTCCTTTGGCCATCTCCAAAGGTGTTTGCACCTCTGTTTGAGTTACCGCTAAATCGAGGGTCGCTTCGTAAGCTAAAAGCGCCGAAATTTCCCGAATCAATTCCCTGAATTTTTTCGGTTCGGTTTTCACATTACGCAAAAGCGTAATTTTTGTGCCCACCAATGGATGTGGAGATGGATATACATTATTCATTTCGTTTCTTCCTCCGCCAGGTTTTTATTATTGCAAACAACGAATAAGCCCAAAGAATCAAAATCAGACTTAATACCAAATTAAATGTTGGGGTTTTCTCTCCCAACCAGGCAATTGCCGCTACACCAGCTAAAATAAAAGCCACAAGGTGGCTAATTTTTCCCGCAAGGCTGGTCGCTTTTATAAACTTAAGCGCTTTCGCATCCAACAAGCCCAACAATATCAAACATCCGTCTAAAACAAAAGCAAAATTAAGGAACCAAAGCCAAAATTCACCGGCTCCGGCAGTCATCACACCAATATAGCCGACCAGAAAAAGTGCATAAGCTAAAATAAACAAGGTTATTGCCATTTACTCAAACTCTTCCATCGCCCTTTCTTTCCGATTCCATCTATTAGCACGAATCACAGGGATGAGCGCCAGACCAATTAGCAAGAGCAAAAGCAGCACCGGAAATGCCAGACCAATCAACAGCCAGACACCGCTAAGGATGAGAACAATCCCCACCAGCAAGAAAAACAAGGGGATCGACATCAAGCCCAGCGTCCACTTCTTCGCTTTTTCTATCGATGCCAGTCGCCTGCCATAAACCTTGCCACTCTGCCCGTTGATTACAAGCGTTTGAACATTCCCCTTCTCGTCCTGATAGCTCGTGCTCACCAGCGGCATCAGCATTTGCGTCCAATTCAAATTGAGATAATCACCATTGAATTGCACATTTTGATGATGTTGAGCAGCTGCCGCTTGAATGATTTCTTTTTCTGCCAAGCGAGTTAATTTGCTCTTGGCGACATCCAGCAATTCCTGCGGTTCAATTTCGGGCAATTGCAGACTATTGCTTGCCAGCATATCGCTTTGATATGCCACAGACTCTGCCATTTCGTAAGTCCCAATTTGCTCAAAACGTTTTTGCTGATTGCGCAAAGCTGCCACAGTAAGATTATCGTAATGCCTGTCCAAATAGCCTAAGCGTGGTTCAAAGTTGGTTTGCGTCCTCAGACGCTCCAAACTCTGCCAGCCCTGATGACCAAAGCTCTCTTTGGCGGTTTTTACCTGATAATCAAAACCGAGCGTCGCCGTCCACTCCCCCTTCAAATCAGCATCCACCAACCAAAGCGGCCAATAGACTACCCTGGCACGGCTCATCAGCTTTTCAACGCTTAAATCCGCTTCCGGATAAGGCGTTTTTGCCAAAAAGTCGCTTAAAATCTTCTGTAAGTCGGCACTTTTTAGCCGAAGTGGGATAATCGCTTCAGGCGCTTCTTTTCGGACATAACCGGTTTGACTGGTCAATTCCGCTCGATGGCATAGAGGGCAAAGCGAGTTTTCAGCTTGTGTCGGGAGCAAAAAAAGCCGCTTACATTGCGGACAGTTCGCAACGGCAGAGCCTGCCATCCAGCCTACTTCTGCGGTCAATTTTTCTTCGGGAATAGCGTTTGACGGCATTTCGCTCATAATATCTCCCATTTTGAGGCTTTATTGTAGGTTGAGACCGCCTTAACAATCCCGACAATCAACAAGATCAGCCCAAGTCCACAACACAGCGTTCCACTTCCGCCCGCTGCCATCGTTGGAATGCCGATTAAGATCAGCAACAAACCCGGCAAAATCATCAAAACAATCGCCAGCCAAACTTTCGTCCAGTCAACAGGTTTTTGTCCAAAGATTTTCCCGGTTTGACCGTTGGCCATGATTTGATATTGTTTTTCTTTAAAATTGTAGAGCGTAATGTAAACCGGCAAGAACAAGTAGCGCCATTTTTCAGATTCATAACTCATATCGATACTCAAATTGCGCACTTCGCTATTGCTCGCATCGTTTATTGCTAATTCTCGCGCCTCTTCCCGCATTTGCCTTTTTGCCTCTGCCCAGGCAGCATTCAGATCGACATCATAAGCATTGGCGTTGATTCCGACCAAATAATCTGGGTCGAAAGCCACCAACTTTGTCATATCAAAAGGCTCAAGCTCACATAAAAGGTTCGGGTTCAGGCGTTTGCTGTTTACGCCACTAACCAAATAGTTTTCATATTGCTTTTGAACGTGCCCGTCCTCCCAGCGCCATTCCTTGACCTGGCGTGTTTTCCAGCTTTTGCTTGAAGCGTCATAATAGCGCTCAGTTACCATATGGGCAACTTCGGCTTTCCAATCGAAAGCAATTCCGCTCGTAAATGCCCAATAGGGCAAATAGAAAGGAACAAACTTATCCAAACGGACAGAATCAACCAAAGCCGAGGGATGCATCCAGCCATCCTTCATCCAGGCTTGGGTAAATTGCAGGAGCTGATCCGGTTTGATTACGAAGGGAACTAAGGCTTGCGGTTGGAACAAATTGCTCTCGCTCAAGGTCACGTTGACATTATTCGAACCGCAATAGGGGCAGCTGCTGGCAACAGTTCCCTGAGGATAAGACAGCTCGGCGCCGCACTGGTGACAATGCAACAAATTCCGCATCTTCCCCCAACCTTTATCGACCATATTCATCGTTTCGATTGTGAATTCGTTTTTGTCAGCGGTTGAAGCAATCATTCTCGCCCGAATGGCGGCCAGATAGCCACAATGCTGACAAGCCAAACCCGAAGTCAGCAAGTCGTAAGCCAGCTTCCCACCACATTGTGGGCAGGTATAGCTTTTCGCCTGGCTTTCTTCTTTTTTGATGGGTTTGGGAGCAAAAACACTAATCCCTGGTAGAGCGGATTTAATTTCTTGAAAATCGTCTTTGTTTAGCATTAAGCGTCACCTAAACAATTATAAACGCAGACTGGAAAAACAGGTAGAAGGAAACAGGTAACAGGTAATAGGTAACAATTTTTCTCCAGGCGGATTATGGCAAGGCTTGTCCGAACAGGATTCTCGATTTGATTGGTTGACAGTTGATTTTTTGTTGACAACCCGATGTCCTTTCCCGCTCTCCGACCTCCGTTTCCCGCTCCCCGAACTCCGTTTCCCGTTTCCTTTTTCCTGTTTCCTATTACCTGTTTCCTGATGATACAATAATGCCATGCAATACATAATTGATGGGCATAATCTCATTCCTCGCATCGCTGGCTTGTCGCTAAGCGACCCCGAAGATGAAAACAAGCTGATTGACATGCTTACTCCTTTTTTGCGTGCCAAAAAGAGCCGGGCAATGATCTTTTTTGACCATGCCGCAACCGGCCAAGCCGGACAGCGCAATTTTGGTTTGGTAAAAGCTTTCTTTGTCCCCCAAGGACAAATTGCCGATAACGCAATCGCCGATTATCTTCATCAACTCCGCGGTTCAGCAAGCAACTATACCGTCGTCAGCTCTGACCGCATGGTCCAGGCTGCCGCCCGCGCCCATCACGCAACATCCTTACAATCTCAGGAATTCGCCGCTCAACTGGAGCGTTTTTACGAAGAAACTTCGGCATCAGAAAGCTCCGATCCAACGCTTTCTGCACTCGAAATTGCCCAATGGGAAGAGCTTTTCAACCAATATGGCGGCAATCCACCAGATGGCATGAGCCCCTGACACTCAAAAACCCCCAATTCGTCGAAATTAAGGATTAATTAACTCGTTTTAGTACATTTTTCCTGAAATATGTATTGTCAGATTTTACAGCTGAGACTATAATAAACATTATACAAATTTTTTGACCCACTTTGTTTTTAATGGGTTAAGGGCTGAAACATTTTTATCACTCCCTTTTATTCTACGGGAGAACATATTATTATGAACAGAAATTATACACACCACAACCTCTTCAGGAGTCTTCTCATGCTTGTGCTGAGCTTATGCTTTGCATTGACCGCTTGCGAAGCTATCCCTCCCCTCGAGCCTGAACCAACCCCTGAGCCACCACAGCCAACGATTGCGCGTCCAACTGACTTGCCCACAGCAACGCCCGAGCCAACTCCCGAACCGATAACCGTTTTTTACAGTGATAACATTCCCAGCGAGCTCACCGCAGAGCTGAGCCTGCCTTCAGAAGTGCTCGTCGTTGACAATCCCGAAGAAGCCGATTTGCTCGTCGACCTTTCCGCAAAAGATGCCGAAGCCGTCAGCTATCAGGTCTACGCTCTGGCGGCGCCTTTCTTTACCATTCAGGACGACATTAGTCTTGCTGAGCTTCGCACGACCTTGAGCAGCAAAACCGAAGACGAAAACGCGCCTTTCAGCGCCTTAACCAGCGAGATAGACGATCAGCTTTTGCGCCCTCTGATCGACGCCAACAATCCCGGAAGACTGGCAATCCAAAAAGGTGCTCCCGACCTAAGCGACGAATTCGGGACGGTTTGGACAATCCTGCCCTTCGAAGAACTCAGCCATGGGTTAAAAGTCATCTCAATCGAAGGCGTCAGCCCGCTCGATGAAGATTTCGATCCAGCCAATTACGCCCTTTCTTTGCCGATTGCAATTCACCTGAACACCGAAAAAACGATTGAACCGGAAATCTTAACCGCGCTCTTGCCCCAAAGCAACTATCATCGCGACCAAATGACCAGCCTGATTATGACCGGCGTTACCGCCATGGCGCGCAAAACCGCTTTTGCAATGTCTGAGCTCGGTCACATGCGTTCCGGCACTTATATTCGTGATTTCATGCGCGCGGCCGATATCACCCACATCAGCAACGAGGTTTCCTTTTTCGAAGACTGTCCATATCCCGACCCCGACTATGATGGTTTCCTCTTCTGCAGCGACCCGGCATACATGGAGCTCTTGGTCGACCTCGGAACGGATGTTGTTGAACTGACGGGCAACCATAACAACGATGTGCGCGCTCTTTACAAAGTTGACACGGTCCCCTATTCGCTCGATCTTTACGAAAAGAACCATATGCAATATTATGCCGGCGGCACCAATCTTGAAAACTCCAAACAGCCGGTCAAAATTGAACATAATGGCAACAAAATCGCCTTCATCGGTTGTAATTCCTACGGGCCCGAAATGGCCTGGGCAACCGAAGACAGCAGCGGTTCAGCCCCATGCGAAGATTGGGAATGGATTAAAGAGAGCATTGGAGAGTTGAAACAAGAAGGCTATCTGCCAATCGTCACCCTCCAATTTCAAGAGGATGACCTCTACACCGCTACCAGTCAAGCAATTCGCGACTTTCGCCCCCTGGCAGATGCCGGCGCGGTAATCGTCAATGGCAGTCAATCTCACGTTGGCAAAGCGCTCGAATTTCGTGAGGACGCAATTATTCATTATGGCCTGGGAAACTTATTTTTCGACCAGGTCGGCTATTATATTACTTACGACAGTTTTATTCAAAAGCATTTCTTCTATCAAGGCAGACATATTAGCACACAGCTCAATACCATCACTGTCGAAGAAACCGCTTTACCCCGTTTTATGACCTCAGAAGAACGCAGCAAATTTTTAACCAATATTTTTTTAGCGTCTGAGGAACTATGGAGGCAACCATGAGTCAAATAGACAGTTACCCAACCGAACCTGAATTTACCATCAAAGCTGTGCAACATCGCACTGGCATAAAACCCGTAACCCTGCGTGCTTGGGAGCGCCGCTATAACCTTTTGGAACCCGTGCGCCTCTCCAATGGCTATCGACTTTATTCGGAACGTGATATTCAATTATTATTATGGGTTCAGCGCAGAGTAGATTCCGGCATTACCATCAGTCAGGTTGTTCAACAATTTAACCAGATTCGCGAAAAGGGCGTTTGGCCTGAAAGTATTCAAACTTACAGTCCTGCCAAACCACGCAAACAACCTCCCCGACCGGCTCGCCATTACGCTGAAATGATGTTTGGCGCACTGGTTGCCCACAATCAGGAGCGTTTTTACTTGATTTTTAATGAATGTCAGGTCTATTTTGACTTGCTCACCATCTTCCAGGAAGTCATTCAACCTTGTATGAAGTTACTTGAAGAAGCCTGGTTTGTTGGAGATATCCCAATCGCAACCCGCCACATGGCAACTCAGGTGCTCAAAGCCCGCTTGGGTGGAATTATGCAGGGTTTGCCCAACATCAAAGAAGGTGTCCTCATTTTAGTAGGCTGTGGGCCCGAAGAAATGTTTGAGATGGATGCCATCATGCTTTCCGTGCTTTTACGTCAAAACAATTATTTTGTGGAATATCTCGGTGCCGATTTGCCGACCGAAGATTTAATTGACTATTCTAAAATCGCCCGTCCAAAGTTGATTTGTCTCTCCATCAGCTCCGAACCAACCGCCTTCCTGCTGAATGGCTTCTCGCAACAACTAATGTCAATCCGTGGCAAACCAAGATTAGCCTATTTTGGTTCTTACTTTGACGAGAACGAAGCCGCCAGAACCGACCTAAACGGTATTTATCTCGGCGATTCGCTCAAAACCAACCTCGAACGCATCCGCCGCTTCTTGACCATGGGCGTTGTCTAAACCCATCCATGATCCGAAAGGCACATCACGTTGGGTAGGGCGAGATTGAAAATGTTCTAACCTTGATATCATTATGCATAATCCCATTTTCAATACCACTCACTTCGTTCGGGTACAGGTCCGCCGTCGCAATCCTTGTGTTATTGCTTAACTATGGTACGGGCGGGTTCAATACGTGAGACTTGTGACATTGCCCAATCGGTCAAACCCGCCCAACAATCTCAATCCGCAACCCCCATCCCCCAATTAATCAAACCAAATAATTCCACAGGTATATTGCAGGTCTTTCAAATGCTTTAATGCACTCTTTTGCAGGCTTGTATCCTGTGGAAAATCGCTTTTCTTGCGCCAGCGCTTGCCAAAGATTCTTTCCACTGCCTGATTATTGTCCCTCGCCCAGCCAATAATCTCAAAATTCGAACCAAACTGCACAATTCGGCTATCCCTCGCTAAAATCGTTTTCAGAAATGGATCCAAAAGCCAGCTAAAACAAATAAAAGCCTCAAATTGCCTTTCCGGAAAGTGTTCTCTAAAAAATGCTCGCGCCAGGTTGAAAGATTCCGCCACCTTCTCCGGCGTTAAATCAGCCCCCTTTTGAATATGCACGTTCAAAACCGGCCTGCCTTCAGGCAAGCGCGGTTTTATTCCATCAACGTAAATGAACCAAGTCCCGCCTTTGTCATCCTCGTCCAAATAAAGCATTTGAAAAGGTTGAAATTGCAAAACCCCGAGTTTGAAAATTTGCCCATTCACCAAATGGCGCAGCCAAACACAATCTTGCCTGCTCAAGCCCACTTTTCCTGTTTTTTCAAAATAAATCCGCGCCCTTAGGGCAATATCGTTGGCGCTATCGACAAAGACCTTCCGCTCAATCCCGGCTGCCTCGTACTTTTGCCAAATTTCTTCCAGCTTCCAGATCAAGACTGCCAGGCGCGAAAGAGGCTTTAATTTACAAATTGGAAAATCTGGAATTTCTCCCTGGTAAGCATCACTCGCCAAAGCCTCCATTCGCTCAGCGTTTCGCCTTACAAAAGCGCGGACTTCAGCCTTTGCGATTTCATCCAACTCTAAAACGGCAAGGCTCGCCTCAAAATTTGCCACTAATCTGGATTCTCCGCTTGGGTTTTGCTCTTTCTCTTCAGCATTCCTTTTAGCCGATTAACTATCGTTTGGAATTCTGGCACTTTGAGCAGCCAAATCATCACCGCATAAACCAAAACACCAAGCCCAAGTCCGCCAATCAAAACCAAAAACTTGTTCCTTGCTCCAAAGAAGTTTATCCAAAGCAAGAGCACTCCGCCCATCACAGCCGAAGCGAGCAAACTCTTAATTCCTGTTTGCAATATTTCCTTGATGTTCAATCCGTTGACACGCTTGCTTAAAAGAATAATGAGTGCCAGACATTCAATTGTGGTTGCAAGGCTGTTCGCCAGTGCCAAACCACCCAGCGGCATCCAGCCTAATTCCCGGAACATAGCAGAGAAAGCAAAAGAAAGCGCAATATTACCGCTCATTGCAATCACACCAACAATGACAGGCGTTTTCGTATCATGCATCGAATAAAAAGCGCGGCTCAAAACTTCTACAAGGCTATGCGCAGTTAAACCAACCGCATACCAGAGCAAAGCCCAGGCAACCATCTGGGTCGAAGTCGCGTCAAAGCTGCCGCGTTCATACAAAACCCGAATAATCGGAACGCGCAAAATGATCATACCGACCGTTGCCGGCAAGGTTAACATCAACATCACGCGCATAATCCCGGCAAAAGTTTGCTTAAACTCGTCGAATTTTCCCAGCTCAACCTGTGCAGAAAGCGTCGGCAAAGATGCCGTCCCCGCCGATTGCGCAATTGCCGCCTGGGGCATCAACATAATCGTAAACGCCCAGGAAAGCGCACTTGCCGCGCCATCGCCCTGTGAGAGTCCAATAATCGTATTGGCGACAAAATTCAACTGAACAACTCCGGCACCTATAATCCTTGGCACCATTAACCGCATAACCTGCCTGACTGCGGCATCTTTAAAACCCGCAGCCCGTTCGTAAAAGCGATTGGGTAAACGGAATAAACTCGGCAGTTGCAAGAGCAAGTGTCCCAAAGCGCCAATCACAGCCCCGATTGCCAGCCTTTGCACACCCAGCGAATTCGGCAATAAGAGGGTTCCCACAATTTGACCGAGAGAGTACATCGAAGGTGCAAGCGCTGACCAAAGGAAAACCTGATGCGCGTTCAACATGCCCATTACCAAACCGCTCACCCCAAAAACAATCACAGTCGGCAACATTGTGCGCAACAGCTTTACCGTCAAACTTAGCATTTCCGGATTGGCGTTATCGACCAGAGCAAAGAGCAGCTTGTCAACAATCAGCGGCGCAAAAATCCACATCACCACACTAACAAGCACCAAAATCAGCAACAAAGCGTTAAAGACACCGGAAGCTAACTTCCAGGCACCTTTTGTGTCTTTCCGGGTCAGGTAGCCGGTAAAAAGCGGGATAAATGCCGAGCCAAGCGCACCACCGGCGGTCAAATTGAACAATAACTCGGTTACACGATTGGCGGCATTATAAGCGTCCAGCTCCAAACTGGTTCCAAAAGCCCCCGAAATAACCACACCGCGTACAATTCCAACCAGCGTGCTGAGAATGTAGGCAATCATGACAACACCGGCAGCCCGGGCAATTTGTTGTCCGGCTGAATTGCCCAGCGGCTCTTCGTTAAGCTTTTCTTTCGCTTCTATTTCGTTCATCCCTAATCCTTTAAGACTCGTTTTGCTTCATCCCAAAGCGCATCCAGCTCTTCAAAGGCAACATCCTCAACATGTTTGCCTTGTTTGGCGACTTGCTCCTCAATATATCCAAAACGTTTGCGGAAGCGCGAATTTGTTTCTCGCAAAGCCATTTCAGGGTCAACTTCAAGCCAGCGTAGCAGATTCACAACGGCAAACAAAACGTCCCCACCTTCAGACTGTCTCCGTTCAAGATTTTCTGCTTCTTCCAATTCCTTCAATTCTTCCTGAATTTTCGCAATCACCGGCTCAATCGTTTTCCAATCGAAGCCGACTCTTTGCGCGCGTTGTTGAATTTGGTCTGCCTGGGTCAAAGCCGGCAAAGTAATCGGAATGCCATCCAGCATACTTTTACGCTCTTCGCCCTTGTTTTTGCGTTCTTCTGCCTTAATTTGTTCCCAATTGTGCAAAACGTCATCTGTAGAATTGACAATCACTTCTTTGAAAACATGCGGATGGCGGCGAATAATTTTTTCGCTTATACCGGAAACAATATCGGTCATATTGAATTCCTGTTCTTCGGTCCCGATTTGAGCGTGCAAAACAATTTGCAAAAGCAAATCGCCCAATTCTTCTACCAGATGATCGGTTTTGTTTTCGTCAATTGCCTCAATCGCCTCATAGCTTTCCTGAAGCAGATATTGGCGCAAACTCAGATGGGTCTGCTCCCGATCCCATGGGCAGCCGTCCGGCGCGCGAAGTCTGGCGATAATTTGTTGGAAATCCTCGAAAGCGCGTCCGTTTTCCCGCGCCGGGATAAATAAACAGCTCATCAAACCGCTGTGCATACTTTGGTCAATCCTATAAAGCGGCATTTCTTCAACCAACTCATCCGGCAAGCCAGCATTGTGAACCAGTTTGACCGGATATTCATCAGGGTAGTTATTCATTAAGCTTAATTTGAGTTCGGTCGCTTCCATTCCGGATTGTAGATTGGAAACAATCGCAGGGCTTGAGGCTGGGAAAAATGGAATTTCCATTGATGCGAGATAAAGTGCATCAGTCAGAATCAATTTTGGCTGTGGGTCAAGCCCTAAAGCACGGCAAACCGGTTCAAAAAAGCTCATTCCGTCAATAATCCGGACCGGTATATCGGCAGCTTTAGCTAATTCGATAATTTGGCGAACACTTTCTTCGGCGATTGTCGGACTGCCCGGTACAGCATAAGTGATCAAAGCCTCTTTCTTCGCCAGCTCGACAATCTTTTCAGCAATCGACGCTTTATCATCAGATGAGTTTTCCTGATCTATAGGAAGGCGGTCAAAGCCATGAACGATGATCTCTTCCTGTAATTCGGAAATCACAGGGTGATAATAAGTTCTCGCCCAAATTTCTTTACAATTTTGCAGCCAATCCCAAGCTTCGCGGGTCAATTGCGCAGTAGTCGCAGGACCCAAGCCAACAATTACGATACCATTTTCAGTCACTTCATCGCCTCAAATTTCAATTTTACAAACCTCGCCGTCTCTATGACAGCCCATTGATTGTAAACCATTTCTAACTTTTCACCATACAACACAATAACAGGTCCGGTAGGGGCGGCTCCCAATCACGAGCCATCAATAAGCACCCAATTAGCCAGAGCCGCCCATATCAACATTTTCCAATCGTAATGACTTCCATCGAATGACAAAATATCGTACGGGCGGGTCCAAATCACGAACACTCAATAACCAGACAATTAGCCAGACCCGCCCATTCCGGATTGCGATTGTGGGTTAAAAATAAACAAAAAATGGGAATCCGGATTGGATTCCCATTTGAGATGACCTTCGAAATCTAACGTTTTGTGTAGGTCGGGGCTTTGCGGGCTCGTTTGAGACCTGGCTTCTTGCGTTCTTTGACGCGCGGGTCGCGAGTCAGAAGACCTTCAAGACGCATAGCCGGGCGCCAGCTTTCGTCCATGCCAACCAATGCACGAGCCAAACCAAGTTTGACAGCATCGCGTTGACCGGTTGTTCCACCACCCTGAACTTTGACGGTAACGTCAAAAGAGTTGACAGGGCGACCGGTGGCTTCCAATGCACTCATAATTTCCGGTGCATCGCCGAGGCGGGGGAAGTATTCGACCAGTTCTTTGTCGTTGACGGTGAAAACGCCACTGCCATCATAAACACGCACACGGGCGGTGCTTTCTTTTCTACGACCAATTGCTTCTACATATTTAGCCATGATTCCTCTTTATTACTCCAGATCTAATGCTTGGGGATTCTGACCCTGATGGGGGTGTTCAGAACCGGCATAGACCTTCAAATTACTCAGGTAGCGGTCAGTTAGACGGTTTTTTGGCAGCATACCCTGAACGGCAAACCGAAGAATGCGGTCAGGATTGTTTTTAAGCTGACGAGCATAATCAACCTCGTGCAAGCCACCGGGATAACCGGAGTGACGATAATATCTTTTTTCTTTTACTGTGGTTGGGTTGGCATAGATTTTCTCTGCATTAATAACAACCACGTGATCACCAAAAACAACACCGGGGGTGAAGTCTGGGCGATGTTTACCGACCAAGATAGCAGCAATTTTGGTCGCAAGGCGGCCAAGGGTCTTACCGGTGGCATCCACCAGGTACCACTCGCCGGTAATTTGTCCTTTAGGAACGTATGTTTTTTCCACTTTAACAATCTCCGTTTATAAATACACACCCTAAGCTTTCGCCTGGGCAAACTAAATTTCTATATCCTCAGCATATCTGACATCAGTCATTGTCAAACCTCTGGCAGGTGCCAAAGCGACAATACCGGTAGATCCGGTTTCCAAGCCAAGCCTGACAGTGCTCAGAGGGGCCTCTCCCATGCCAATCCGAACCAATACATATACGACCCTACGGATCATATGATAGAGGAACGCATTAGCGGTAATGGAAAATGCCATCTCGTTTTGCCCTGTCTGCTCCCATTTTGCCTCTTCAACCCGGCGGATACTCGTGCCGGTTTCTGAAAAAGGCCGACCGAAAGCGATAAAATCGTGTTCACCAAGCATTTCTGAAGCAGCCAGGTTCATCAAAGCGATGTCAGGGGCTGAATCCAAACGCCAGGCAAAACGATCACGCAAAGGGTCGCGGGCAGCTTGCCAATACAAGCGGTAACAATAACTGCGGGCAAGTGCGTCATAACGGGGGTGGAATTGAGCACTTGTCTGCACCAGTCTCTGAACCTGGATGTCGTTAGGCAAATGGAAGTTCAAAGCCGTTAGCAATTTATGGTCACCATGTTGCCAATTTAGCTCAAAGCTGATTGTCTGAGCG